>Ga0209540_10001254_pt1 | contig 19865 bp, 19 predicted proteins | sample BarGraIncu01121A_FD_184501 | JGI IMG/M metagenome (GOLD analysis project Ga0209540, IMG submission 184501) | Arctic peat soil microbial communities from Barrow, Alaska - Barrow Graham LP Incubations 011-21A (SPAdes) (version 2) | ecosystem: Environmental > Terrestrial > Soil > Wetlands > Peat... | reverse complement strand
AGGGCCAGGTGTTCCTGATCCACAACAGGGTGTCGTCCATAGAGAAGGCGGCCGCCAGGGTCCGTGAGCTGGTGCCTGAGGCGCGGATCGCCACCGCCCACGGCCGGATGGCCGAACACAGGTTGGAGCAGGTCGTCGTCGACTTCTGGGAGAGGCGCTTCGACGTCCTGGTCTGCACCACGATCATCGAGACCGGCCTGGACATCTCTAACGCCAATACCCTCATCGTGGAGCGGGCCGACGTGCTCGGCCTCAGTCAGCTTCACCAGCTGCGCGGTCGGGTGGGTCGTGGGCGTGAACGTGCCTACTCCTACTTCCTCTATCCCCCGGAGAAGCCGCTCACCGAGACCGCGCACGACCGTCTGGCCACGATCGCCAGCCACACCGACCTCGGTGCCGGTATGGCGGTGGCCATGAAGGACCTCGAGATCCGTGGCGCCGGCAACATGCTCGGCGGTGAGCAGTCCGGCCACATCGCCGGGGTGGGCTTCGACCTCTACATCCGCCTGGTCGGTGAAGCCGTGGCTGACTTCCGTGGTGAGGGTGGCGAGGCTCCTCCTTCGGAGATCAAGATCGAGCTGCCCGTCGATGCGCACCTGCCGCACGAGTACGTCCCGGGGGAACGGCTGCGCCTCGAGGCCTACAAGAAGCTCGCGACGGTCCAGGATGCGGCGGGGTTGGCCGAGATCGAGGCCGAGCTGCAGGATCGCTATGGCACCCCGCCCGAGCCGGCACGCAACCTGTTCGAGGTCGCACGTCTGCGCACGGTGGCCCGCAAGGCGGATGTGGCCAGCATCGGCGTCCAAGGCAACTTCGTGCGGTTCGGCCCGCTCCAGCTGCCGGAGAGCCGACGGCTGCGGCTCCAACGGCTGTACCCGGGCTCGCTGGTCAAGGACGCTGTCCGTACGATCTTGGTGCCCAGACCTATGACTGCGCGGGTGGCTGGTCAGCCCCTGCGGGACACGGCGGTCTTGCGCTGGGCCAGTGACCTGATCGAAGTGGTTCTCCTTGACAACGTGGCGGACGCGGCACGAGTCGCCTCCAGTCAGCATCGATGAAAGGAACGGCCTTGGCGCCTTCGCAGCACATCCGATCCACGCTGGGCAAGTCCCGCGCTTTTCGGGCGGCAGCAGTTCTGCTCGGCGCGACCCTGGCGTTGTCTGCTTGCGGCACCCAGCCCGGCGCTGCAGCGATCGTCAACGGGACCACCATCAGTGACAAGGACGTCCAGACCGTCTCGCTCGAGCTCAAGAAGGTCGTTTCGGGTGAGCAGCAGTACACGCCGAGCATCGTCCTGGTCAACCTGATTCTTGAGCCATACGTCCTCGCCGAGGCCAAGCGCACCGGCAAGAACGTCTCCGACGCCCAGGCGCGCAAGGCCCTTGCCAAGGTGGCCCACCCTTCGCGCGCGACGCTGGACTTTGTCCGGATGCAGCTTGCGATCCCGTCCCTGAGTCAAGCCGGCCAGCAATCCATCCTGGCCAAGCTCGGCAAGGCCAAGATCACCGTCAACCCCCGCTACGGCACCTTCGATGCCAAGAAGGGGCTCGTCCCGACCGCCCCCAACTGGATCAAGGCGAGCACCTCCTCGGGTGTCAAGTGACTGCTGGAGGCGACGTGATGGCGCGCCGGCTCATCCTGCTGCTCAGCACTCCACGCATCGCCCCCGGCTTGTTCAGACGCGATGCCTGGACCGCCCTCGCGAGCGCCTCCCACGTCTTCGCCAGGGACGAGGACGAGACACAGCTGAACGCGATACAGCAGTCCGGTATCGCGGCCACTCACCTGGGCGAGCAGCAGCCCGCTGCTCTTGCTCGCTTGCTGGTGGATCGGACCGAGGACGGTGAGGTGGTCTGGATCGGCTCTGCGGATGGCGACCCAGGCTTGACCGATGCCCTGGCCGCCGAGCTCAGCAGTCGTCAGGATCCGCCGGAGGTGGAGATCCTCGTCGCGTCCTATGACGTTCCGGGGGCACGGCTGCTTGACCTGGTCACGGTGATGGACCGGCTGCGTTCTCCTGGGGGCTGCCCCTGGGACGCTGAGCAGACACACGAGTCACTTGTGCCGTATGTGATCGAGGAGACCCACGAGCTGGTCGAGGCCATTGAGTCGGGAGATCGGACGCACATGGTGGAGGAGCTCGGCGACCTCCTGCTGCAGGTCGTCTTTCATGCGCGGGTGGCACAAGAACACAGCGAGTCGCCGTTCGGGATCGATGAGGTGGCGGGCGGTATCGTCGACAAGCTCGTCCGCCGTCATCCGCACGTGTTCGCCGATGTCGACGCCGACACGTCGCAGGAGGTGGCGGCCAACTGGGAGAAGATCAAGGCTGTCGAGAAGCCGCATCGGACCTCCCCCCTGGACGGCATTCCCAAGAGCCTGCCGGCTCTTGCCAGCGCGAACAAGGCAGCCGGCCGTCTGTCGACGGCCGGTCGCTTCGACCTGGCAGAGGCTGCGGCGGCCGAGGACGACCTTGGTTCACGGCTCTTCGCGCTCGTGCTGGAGGCGCGCGACAAGGGCCAGGACCCTGAGGCGGCACTGCGGGCTGTGGTCCGCGCGCTGGACACTCAGACCTGAGCTCGAGCTGCACGCTCAACCGACCCGGTCTCGCAGGACCTCACCCACGCTGCGGGTCGGTGACCTGTCGACCCGACAGAACCCGTTAGGCTCAAGACGTTCCTATCCGGCAATATGCAGGAGAGTCTTGTGGCCAGTATTGAGGCAGTAGTCGCGCGTGAGATCCTCGATTCACGCGGTAACCCCACCGTTGAGGTCGAGATCGCGCTCGATGACGGCACCATTGCCCGGGCGGCTGTTCCCTCGGGCGCCTCCACGGGTGCCTTCGAGGCGGTCGAGCGCCGTGACGGTGACGCAAAGCGATACGGCGGCAAGGGTGTTGGGCAGGCTGTTGACGCGGTCCTTGACGAGATCTTGCCGTTGCTGCTCGGCTTCGAGGCAAGCGAACAGCGGCTCATCGATGCCGAGATGATCAAGCTCGACGGCACGCCCAACAAGGGCTCCTTGGGCGCCAACGCGATCCTGGGCGTCTCGCTGGCGGTGGCTCGTGCCGCCGCCGAGTCGGCGAACCTGCCGCTCTTCCGCTACATCGGCGGCCCGAACGCACATGTCCTGCCCGTCCCGTTGTTCAACATCCTCAACGGCGGCTCGCATGCCGACTCCAACGTGGACATCCAGGAGTTCATGATCGCTCCGCTGGGCGCGCCGAGCTTCCGTGAGGCGCTCCGCTGGGGCACCGAGGTCTATCACTCGTTGAAGTCCGTTCTGAAGGAGCGTGGGCTGTCCACCGGGCTCGGCGACGAGGGCGGCTTCGCACCCAACCTCGAGAGCAATCGCGCCGCTCTCGACCTGATCATCGTGGCGATCGAAAGGGCCGGTTACACGCCCGGCAAGGACATCGGCCTCGCGCTCGACGTGGCTGCGTCCGAGTTCTGCACCGACGGCGTCTACACCTTCGAGGGCAATCAGCGCACCTCCGCCGAGATGATCGCGTACTACGCCGAGCTCGTTGCGGCCTACCCGCTGGTGTCCATCGAGGATCCGCTCGACGAGGAGGACTGGGAGGGCTGGGCCACCATGACGACCGAGCTCGGCGACTCCGTCCAGATCGTGGGCGACGACCTGTTCGTCACGAACCCGCAGCGTCTGGCGCGGGGTGTCGCCGCCGGCTCGGCGAACTCAATGCTGGTCAAGGTCAACCAGATCGGCTCGCTGACCGAGACCCTGGATGCCGTCGACATGGCGCACCGTGCTGGATACACCTGCATGATGAGCCATCGTTCCGGTGAGACCGAGGACACGACCATCGCCGACCTCGCGGTGGCGACCAACTGTGGCCAGATCAAGAGCGGTGCCCCCGCTCGGTCTGAGCGGGTGGCCAAGTACAACCAGCTGATGCGTATCGAGGAAGAGCTGGACGATGCTGCGCGGTATGCCGGAGCCGGCGCCTTCCCGCACTTCAAGGGTGCGGGCCTCAAGGCCGACAAGGCCTGATCGGCGCCGCAACGGTGGCGACAACGCGACGACCAGGCGGTACGCCGAAGACTCCTCGGCGTACCGCCTCGTCGCGTGCCGGCAGCTCCATGTCCACCAGGAGTCCAGCAACCCGGCCGGCCGCCGCGGCGCGTGGCCGTCGCCCTGCGGAGGAGCAGCGCACCCCAAGATCTATCAAGGGCCTGGTCATCCTCGCGTCGATCTTCGTGATGCTGGCGATAGCCCTTATCCCGGCGTTGCGCTCCACCCTCAGCCAACAAGGACAGATCAACGCGCTGCGTGACCGTATCGCCCAGCAACGCGAGACGGTCACCGCCCTGCAGCTGGAACAACGCAAGTGGACCGACCCGGCATACGTCGAGCAGCAGGCCCGCGAGCGGCTCAAGTTCGTGCGGGTGGGAGAGAAGTCGTTCACGGTGATCGATGGGGAGGCCGCGACCGGCTTGATCGAGGGTTCGCAGGTAGTGGCTCCGGCCAAGACTTCCGCCGCCGACATCCCCTGGTACGGCCAGGTGTGGCAGTCCATGGTGATTGCCGACACCCCCGCCAAAGCGGCAGCTGGGCGAATTCCTTCGGCCCCTCCGACGCCGTGAGTGGTCGAAGGGTGGACGCCGCGGATCTGAGGGCCGTGCATGAGCAGCTGGGCCGGGTTCCCCGTGGTGTCGCCGCAGTGGCCCACCGATGTCCTTGCGGGTGCCCGGACGTGCTGCGTACCGAGCCCAGGCTGCCTGACGGCACGCCTTTTCCCACCACCTACTACGTAACCTGCCCGCGTCTGACCGGAGCCATCAGCACGTTGGAGAGCAGCGGCATGATGCGCGATATGACCGAGCGGTTGGGCAGCGATCCCGAGCTGGCCACGGCCTACCTCGCCGCTCATGAGGACTACCTGCGCCGCCGCGGTGAGCTTGGTGAGGTCGCCGAGATCGATGGCATCTCCGCCGGCGGAATGCCCACCCGGGTCAAGTGCCTGCATGTGCTGATCGGGCACTCCCTGGCCGTCGGCCCGGGAGTCAACCCTCTTGGCGATGAGGCGCTCGAGGCCCTTGGTCACTGGTGGACGGCCGGACCGTGCGTCCCCTCAGGTGTTCCCCGTGACGAACCTCGTGACGAACGATGACTCGGGTCGGTGCGATCGACTGCGGCACGAACTCGATCCGGCTCCTGATCGCCGACATTGACCCGGGCTCGGGGGCGCTGACCGATCTCGTGCGGCGCATGGAGATCGTGCGACTGGGCCATGGCGTCGACAAGACCGGGGTGATCGCCCCTGAGGCGATGAGCCGCACCGTGGCCCAGGCCCGCGAGTACGCCGCTCAGTGCTCAGAGCTCGGCGTCGAGAGGGTCAGGTTCATCGCGACCTCGGCGTCACGCGATGCCCGCAACGCGCAGGAGTTCGTGGTCGGCGTGCGTGACGCGTTTGCCGCTTTCGGGGTCGCACCTGAGGTGGTCACCGGACATGAGGAAGCATCTCTGTCCTTCCACGGCGCCACTGGCGACCTGCGGGCCCGCGGCATCCCCGGTCCCTATCTCATGGTGGATATCGGGGGTGGCTCAACTGAGTTCGTCCGGGGAACGGACGAAGTGGCGCAGGCTCGGTCGGTCGACGTCGGGTGCGTTCGGATGACTGAACGTCACCTTCGCAGTGATCCGCCGACGCCTCGCGAGATCGCAGCGGCAGTTGTCGACATCGAGGAAGCCATCGACCAGGCTGCTGACGTTGTTGGCTTCCAGGGGATCTCGACGCTTGTGGGGTTGGCCGGGTCTGTCACGACCATCACCGCTCACGCGCTTGGGCTGAACAGATACGACCCGGAGAAGATCCACCTCTCGCAGCTGCCTGCGGCCCAGATCATCGGCGCCTGCACCTCGCTGCTGTCGATGACCCGTGCGCAGCGGGCGGTGCTTCCGTTCATGCACGAAGGACGTGTTGACGTGATCGGTGCCGGCGGTCTGGTGTGGCGCACGATTGTCCAGCGACTGCAGCGTGATGCCGGCATCACCGCAGTCGTGACCTCGGAGCACGACATCCTCGACGGTATTGCCCTGTCAATCCGCTGAGCCGTCCGAGACCGTGACCAAGACAGCTTCCCAGCTCCCGCATCCGGTGACCGGACAGCTGTTCGAGTCACCGGTTCCTCCGGGCGCCGGTTGGCCCGGCGATCCCGCGACGCCTGCCTCCACGATCGCGCGGACGGAGCGTCAGGTTGAACGGATGGCCGGACTGGCCGGGTCCGTGGCGGAGCTGGACGCGGTGGTCTCCGTGTGCCGCGCCTGCCCCAGACTCGTGACGTGGCGCGAAACCGTTGCTACCGAAGGCAAGCGGGCATCCTTTGCCGACCAGCCGTACTGGGGTCGTCCAGGCCCCGGATTCGGTGACCCGGCGCCGGCGATCCTCGTCATCGGACTGGCGCCAGCCGCCAACGGCACAAACCGCACGGGCCGGATGTTCACCGGAGACCGAAGCGGTGACTGGCTCTATGCCGCGTTGCACCGGGCAGGGTACGCGAGCCAGCCCACCAGCACCGACGCCGGCGACGGGCAGTCGCTCACCGGGGTGCGCATCGTCGCCGCGGTGCGTTGCGCTCCGCCGGGGAACAAGCCCGACCCGGCCGAGCGGCACACCTGTGGGTTCTGGCTGGACCGTGATCTCGCCTTGGCTGCGCCTGGCCTGCGCTCGATGCTCGCACTGGGTGCGATCGCCTGGGACGCCACCCTGGCCAGTGCCCGGCGACTCGGGTGGGTGGTCCAGCGCCCCAGACCCCGCTTCACGCACGGGGCTGAGACCACGATGGTCACCACCACTGACAGGTCGATCCGGCTGGTCGGCAGCTATCACGTGAGCCAGCAGAACACCTTCACCGGCAGACTCACGGAAACGATGCTGGACGAGGTTCTCGCAGGTCTCTGAGTCGCGATAACGTCGAACCATGAGAGACCAGATCATCGCGGTCACCGTCCTGGGGCACGACCGGCCCGGGATTGTGGCGGATGTGACGGGAGCGCTCGCCGACCTGCACGGCAACCTCGAGGACTCGACGATGACGCTGCTGCGCGGCCATGTCGCCATGGTCCTGCTGGTGCACACCGGTGCTGGCGCCGAGGCGGTTGAGGCTGCTCTGCGCCCACTCTGTGCGGGTGGTTCGCTGGTCATCAACGCTCGCCTCCTTGGCGACCCAGCGCCCTGTGAGGTTCGTGGCCCGTCCTATGCGCTGCGGGTTCATGGCGCGGACCGGTCCGGGATCGTGGCAACGATCACTGCCGTCGTCGCACGGCACGGTGCCAACATCGTCGACCTGTGCACCCGTCTGGTGGACGGGCTCTATGTTCTGATGGCTGAGCTGGAGCTGCCCAGTAAGGCGTCTGCGGTCGGTCTGGAGGTCGAGCTGCAGGGCGCAGCAGACGAGCTGGGTGTCGAGGTCCGTCTCTCACCAATCGACGACGACCTGCGCCGTGGTCGACAGTGCGACTCGCCTGGAGCGCCGTGGCGAGGACTGCAGGTCGGTCCTTGACGCCGGAGGCGTCGCCCGAGGCCGGCGTCTGGCGGTTGCCGGTCAGCTCCCGCTGACCGGGGAGCGGGCGGAGATCAACACCGACGGTTCTGAGGCCGTGGCGCTGCAGCACGAGATCGACCACATCGGTGGCCTGCTCTTCCTGGACCGGGTGAGCTGACCGCACGGCATACATCCGCGCCGCTCCTATCTGTAATCTGGCGTGTGTCCCCGTAGCCCAACGGCAGAGGCAGGCGACTTAAAATCGCTCCAGTGCGGGTTCGAGACCCGTCGGGGACACCACGATCGAGGAAGTCACGCCGATACGGACCATGGCGAACGGGTGACAGTCCATGGATGTCGGCCGTGGCAGGGGGAACTTCCGGTGATCCGCAGCCTTTAGTCTTGTGACAGAACCGTCCATGGGGCGGCACGACGTGCTGGAGGAAAACGATGGCGAGCAACCCGGTGTTCAACCGGATCGACAAGCAGATCACGCAGGGTGGCTATGCCGGCTTTGATCGTGGTCCCGCGACATCTCGGACGAGCGGCGGCGGCTCCGTCCAGGACAGTCTCAACTCCCAACAGCTTCAGGACCTGTACAACCAGCCGTCGGCGGGCCCGGTGCAGATGGGGCGGGTGACCCTGGACGACGTGGTCATGAAGACCCTCGGGCTCTTCGCCATCGTCGTCGTGGTCGGTGCGGCCTCGTGGTTCACCGTGGCCGGCAACATCAGCTTGAGCCTGCCCTTGATGCTCGCCGGTATGTTCGGCGGCCTCGGGGTCGGCCTGCTCATCGCTTTCAAGAAGACCATCAGCGTGCCGCTGATCGTTCTCTACGCCGTGCTGGAGGGGGTGTTGGTCGGGGCGATCAGCATGGTCTTCGAGCAGCGCTGGCCCGGAGTCGTCACGACTGCGGTGATTGCGACCGTGTGCACCTTCGCCGGCATGCTCCTGGGATACAAGACCGGTCTGATCAAGGTGACCGACAGGTCCCGTCGCATCTTCGGCATGGCGATCATGGGCTACCTGCTCTTCGGCCTCGTCAACATGGTCGCAGCGTTCATGGGCGTCGGCCAGGGCTGGGGCTTCGGCGGCACCGGCCTCATGGGCATCGGCATCTCCGTGCTCGGCGTGGGCCTGGCGTCCTACTCGCTGGCGATCGACTTCGACTCGGTCGATCGTGCGGTGGCGGCCCAGCTGCCCGAGAAGTACTCCTGGCTCCTGGCCCACGGGTTCATCGTCACCCTGGTCTGGCTGTACCTCGAGATCCTGCGTCTGCTGGCCCGCCTGCGCGAGTGACCGTGCCACAGACTCCGCGGTCGCCTGTCCCCACGCAGGTCTCAGAGGTCGCAACCGAGCTAGAGCGCGTGGTCCAGCGGTGGCGTCAGCTGCCGCTCGACCGCGCGCTGTCGTATGCCGGTCGCGTCCGTGCGCTGGTCCAGTCCCTGGCCGACGGGGTCGCGAAGGCGACCGGTGTCCCGGCGTCGGTGGTTCCGGACTGTGGCCCGGCCACGCTGATGGACCAGCTCACCGTCCTGGTCTATGACGCGAGCGCCGCCGCAGTGACCTCAAGGCTCGCGGAAGACCTGGCGAACCTGCGCCGCGAACTGGTCTGATCCCTGCATACCAGGCGACCGCTGTTGCGACGAACCCGGCGTCAGCTGAGGCGCTCGTAGATGATGGCCATTCCCTGGCCGCCGCCGATGCACATCGTCTCGAGGCCGAACTGGCCGTCGCGGGCGCTCAGGCCGTTGAGCAGGGTCGTCGTGATGCGAGCACCGGTGGCGCCGAACGGGTGGCCCAGGGCGATCGCGCCACCATGGACGTTGAGCTTGTCCGTGTCGATGCCCAGATCATCGGCCGAAGCCAGCACCTGCGCGGCGAACGCCTCGTTGATCTCGATCAGGTCCATGTCGTTGATCGACATGCCCGCTCGCGCGAGCGCAAGACGAGATGACTCCACGGGCCCCATACCCATGATCTCCGGGGAGAGAGCGGTCACTCCGGTGGAGACGACGCGGGCGAGCGGGGTAAGGCCCAGCTCGCGGGCCTTGGCGTCACTCATGATCACGAGCGCAGCCGCACCGTCGTTGAGCGGGCAGCAGTTGCCTGCGGTGATGGTGCCGGTCTCGCGGAACACCGGTTTGAGCGCGGACACGGTCTCGAGCGTGACACCGGCGCGCGGGCCGTCATCGGTGGAGACGACGGTGCCGTCCGGAGTGGTGATCGGGGTGATCTCTCGGGCGAAGAAACCATCGACGATGGCCTTCTCGGCGCGGTTCTGGCTGATGACGCCCCACTCGTCCTGGCGCGTCCGCGAGATGCCGCGCCAGGTTGCGACGTTCTCGGCGGTCTGACCCATCGCGACGTAGATGTCGGGAAGCAGCCCCTGACCGCGAGGGTCGGTCCAGACGGAGTTGTCGGCGGCCATCTGGGCGCTGCGGGCTTGGGTTGCGGCGAACTTGGGGTTCTGGGTCCCGGCCTCGGTGCCACCGGCGCCGGCGAAGTTGCTGTAGTGCGAGACGCACTCGACGCCGGCGCTGATGAAGATGTCACCCTCGCCTGCCTTGATCGCATGGAAGGCCATCCGGGTGGTCTGCACCGAGGAAGCACAGAAGCGGTTGATCGTGGCGCCGGGGAGGTGGTCGAAGCCGGCCAGCACCGCGACGACGCGCGCCAGGTTGGCGCCCTGCTCGCCGGACGGCTCGGCGCAGCCGAGGTAGAGGTCCTGGACCAGCCTGGGATCCAGAGCGGGGATCTTCGCAAGAGCCGCGGTCACCACGGTGACTGCCAGATCATCCGGGCGGACGTCCTTCAGTGAGCCCTTGAACGCCCGGCCGATGGGGCTGCGGGCGGTGGAGACGATGACGGCATCGGACATGATTCCCCGTTTCCTTCTCTGCGACGCAACAGGTGAGGTGGTCGGCCGACGCCGCCGTTGGGGGTGACCTTGCTGTCGATGCTATTGCGGTTCGACGGCTGCCGGGATGTGGGCTTCGTCTCCTGCTCGGACGGATGCGCCGGCAGCCTCGACGGCATCTGCCAGCTCGCTGCGGTCCGTGACCGGGCGGCGGTGTCGGCGCAGGAGCACGGCCCACCGGCCTCGGGGGCCGCCTGGCTGCCCCCCGACTGCCGTGCCGCTCACTTCGGTGCCGGCTTCGCGGACAGCCTGCACGGCAGCCACCGCGACGGGCCCCACGTGCTCGCCGCGAAGTGAGTCCGGACGGCGGTCGGTCGGGTTCGACCAGAGGTTCAGGGCGTCGCAGACGCTGGGCAACAACGCCGAGGCCACCCGCGCGTAGCCGGCCGGCGACGGGTGAAACCCGTCATGGCTGAACATCTCGCGCGAAGACGTGGCGAACTGCGGGCCGAGCAGGTCGCCCAGGGAGACAGTGCGGCCACCGGCCCCGACCACGGCGACGGTCTGGGCGGCGGCCAGGTCGCGACTCCAGCGACGGGCCAGTAGTCGCAGAGGCTGGGCCACCGGCTCGATGGTGCCCAGATCGGGACATGTTCCGACGATGACCTCACAGTCGGTGGCACGAAGGGCGCTGACGGCCTGTTGGAGATGTCGGACGGCAATCGACTTGTCGATGCGATGCGTGACGTCGTTGGCGCCGATCATGATGACGGCGACATCAGGGTCGGCGACCTCCTCCAAGGCCTCGGCCAGCTGCCTGTCCAGGCCTGAGGACTCCGCGCCGGTCACTGCGACGTTGGTCAGCCGGACTGGTCTCCCGCTCAGCGCGGAGACGCCGTGGGCGATGATGGCGCCGACGGTCTGCTGTGCCGTGTCCGCGCCCATCCCCGCGGCGCTGCTGTCACCGAGCACGAGGAGCTGGACTGGATAGCCCAGCCCCGAGCCGTACAGTCCATCGTCGTCCGGGGCGCCGTCGAAGGGCTGGCCGACGATGCGCCTGGCCAGCTGGGCCTCGGCCTTGAGCACTCCGTAGCCGACCAGGCCGAGCACGCCGATCCCGGCAGCCCCGATGCCGCCCCCGTAGGCAGCCGTTGCCGCGATCTTGCGTGCGCGTCGTGCCCTACCCATGCCACTCAGCCTTTGTCGTCATCTCATCCCCCCGGTGCTCACTGGGGTTCCATCCACCACGGTAACGGTGGAACGCAAGCCTTTGTGCCCTCACTGCCTTGTCACGGAGGCTGTTCCCGAACCCTCCTCAGAGTCTGAGAGCATGATCGCGTGAAGTATGCCGAGAATATCGCCGACCTCGTCGGGAATACACCCCTGGTCAAGCTGAGCCGAGTCGGTGGAGGTGTGGCGTGCACCGTCCTGGCCAAGGTGGAGTACGTCAACCCCGGGGGTTCGGTCAAGGACCGCATCGCCGTTCGGATGATCGATGCCGCGGAGGCCTCCGGTGAGCTCAAACCCGGCGGCACCATCGTGGAGCCCACCTCGGGCAACACGGGGGTGGGGCTGGCACTCATCGCGCAGCGCCGCGGATACAAGTGCGTCTTCGTCTGCCCCGACAAGGTGAGTGAGGACAAGCGGAACGTCCTCAAGGCATACGGCGCCGAGGTCGTGGTGACCCCGACATCGCTCAACCCGGACCACCCGGACTCCTACTACTCGGTCAGTGACCGGCTGGCCGGGGAGATCGAGGGTGGCTGGAAGCCTGACCAGTACTCCAACCTCGAGAACCCCAAGAGCCACTACCTGTCGACAGGTCCGGAGATCTGGTCTGACACCGAGGGCAAGGTCACCCACCTCGTCGCGGGTATCGGCACCGGTGGCACGATCACCGGCACCGGCCGGTACCTGCGCGAGATCTCCGCCGGCCGCGCTGGCGGCGGGGGCGGCAGGGTCCAGATCGTCGGCGCCGACCCTGAGGGGTCGGTCTACTCCGGCGGCACTGGCCGTCCCTACCTCGTAGAGGGGGTTGGTGAGGACATGTGGCCGCCCGCTTACGACCCGAGCGTGGTGGACCAGGTCATCGCGGTGTCGGACGCCGAGTCCTTTGCGATGACACGGCGACTGGCGCGCGAGGAGGGCCTTCTCGTGGGCGGTTCCAGCGGCATGGCGGTTGTCGCTGCCCTGCGGGCGGCCCGCGACCTGCCGGCGGACGCTGTCGTGGTGGTGCTGTTGCCGGACGGCGGCCGCGGCTACCTCTCGAAGATCTTCGACGACGCCTGGATGTCGTCCTACGGCTTCATCCATCAGGGCGGTGGACGGACGGTTGGTGAGGTGCTCGAGGGCAAGACCGGGAACCTGCCCTCACTGGTGCACACGCACCCGGCGGAGACCGTGCGCGACGCCATCCAGATCCTGCGGCAGTACGGCGTCTCGCAGATGCCTGTGGTCACCTCAGAGCCGCCGGTCGTGCTTGGCGAGGTTGCCGGTTCGGTCAGCGAGCGCGACCTGCTGGCCGCACTCTTCGCGGGCACGGCCCACCTTGCGGATCTGGTCGGGAGGCACATGAGTCCGACGTTGCCACTTGTCGGTGAAGGTGAGCCGGTGTCGACGGCTCGCCACATCCTGGAGACCGAGGACGCGATCCTGGTTGTCAGCGACGGAAAGCCGGTTGGCGTGCTCACCCGGGCTGATCTCCTGGGCTTCCTCGTCGGCTGAGCGTCACCGTCGGTTTCGGGACCGCCGCGTCGCGAGGCTGGACAGGGCAAGTCCCACGAGCACCCAGACGGTGCTCTGGACGGGGTCTACCGGCACGAAGAGCAACATGGTGCTGCCGAGAGGTGCAGGCTGGAGACCGCTCGCAAAATACCCCAGCAGCCCGAAGGAGATCAGGGTGGCTCCGGCCCCGGAGACAGTCGTCGCCAGGATGGTGGTTGTCGTCGTCGGCAGCTGAGATTCCCTGTCTCGCAGGCGGGACGGCTTGCCTCGCAGGCCCGATCGCCGGCCGGCAGTGCCCCCCCGTGGTTGTCCTGCCACGCTCGAGCGGAGCGAGCAGGGTCGCGATCACGAACAGCACCAGGAGGAGGCCGAGCAGCCAGAGCGGTCTGGTCAGCCACCAGAGTCCGGATCCGGCAACAGGTGGGTCGATACCCAGGCCGAACAGAGCCAGGAACGCGAGGACGAGCACGGACAGGTGCCAGAGGTAGACGGTCATAGTTATGGAGCCGAACCGGACGACTGCGGCCCATGGCACCGGGCGCTCGAGCCATTGAGAGACTCGGTCGCGAGCGAGCATGGCCATGGCCATCTGCGCTATGGCCAGCACCAGCAGACAGAGTGTCGGGGGAGTCATGTTGGACATCTCGCCCGGCATGCCGACCATGCTCACCGGGTAGGGCCCCCACGTTGTCAACCCCACCAAGACTGCGAAAGCACCTGACAGCGTGGCCCACAGCGCGGCGCGGGAGAGCCTCGTGAGGGAGCCGTCGGCATACAGGAACCCGAGCTGTTGGGCAAAGAGCCAGACGATTGCCAGGTTGAGATAGCCGACGCTCTCCATCCCTAGGCCAAGGCGGGCCCAGTCAACGACTGCAGTGCCGGTCACTAGCGTCGTCAACGCGATTCGTGGACTGACTGCGTGCCAGGAGGCCATGGCCGGAGCCAGCGCGGTCGCGGCGACGTAGATACCGAGGAACCACAGGGGTTGCCCGAGCAGCAGACCGATGACGTCGACGCGGTCCTGGCTCATGCCCAGCGTGGCTGCGGCGGGCAGTGCGAGGTGCCAGAAGACGACGAAGACCAGAGTCGGCCGCAGCAGGCGGACGAGCCGGCCCTGAAGGTACTCGGAGTAGCCGGCACCGCGTCGGCGCAGGCTGCGCCAGACCGTGATGTTGGAGAAGCCGCCGGCGATGAAGAACAGTGCCATGACCTGAAACAGCCAGGTGGCCAGCTGGAGGGCCGGGATCGAGGTCAGGGCGTTCGCGCCGGCGATGTGGTCGTCCTGGACGACCACCGTTGCCATCAGCCAGTGGCCGAGCACGACGATGAGCAGGCTGCCGGCTCGGACGGCGTCGATGAACCGATCCCGATCTGGTGCGGTGGCCGCAGAGACCCGCTGGACGAAGCTGATGGGCGGGGGATTGGCTGGCATGCCTCCATTCTGGCCAGTTGGTGGCCCGAGGGCATGAGCGCCACGGCCATCAGCGCAACGGCTCAGAAGGCGCAATGACTCAGATCAGCGCATCGACACCGTGACGGTGAACTTCGCGTTCCGGCCGATGACGTGAGTCGGTCCGACAGCGTGGGTCAGTTGGGTGCGATAGGGCAGATGTGAGTTGAACACAGTCCACAGCTGACCCTCGGGTTTGAGGACCCGACCCGCGGCCTGGAAGACCTTGACGGAGGCCCCGGAATGCACCGAGGTGCCGAGGTGGAACGGCGGGTTGCACACGATCAGGTCCACGCTGGCATCAGCCAGGGTCGACATCGCGGTGTCGCGAAGGACCCGGACGCGCTCGGCCATTCCGTTGGCCGCCGCGGTGGCCATGGTCGACAACACGGCCGCTGCTGACTCGTCGGTGGCAAGCACGCTCAGTTGTGGACGGGCCCTGGCCAGAACCGTGGCGATGACGCCGGTGCCACAACCGAGGTCCACGGCCGTGCCGGCGGACGGGTGCATGCGGTCGAGGAACCCCAGAAGGAACCGCGTCCCGATGTCGATCTTGGTCCCCGCAAAGGCCGCACCGTGCGCACAGACCCACAGGTCCAGGTCGAGGTGGTGCGCTCGCAGCGGGTATGCCGTCACGCTCGTCCCGGCTGCCAGCCGGGGGCCGCTGGCGATCAGGACGCGGGACTTCTGGTGCGCGAGGGATGCCCGCACGTCGGTGAAGCTGTCGGTGAGCACGTCGTTCATCGCGTGGGTCATGTGCTTGACCCGGCCACCGAGGAACAGGGTGGCGTCGGTGTCGGCGTGGGCCGCCGCAAGCTGGGCGATCTCGCGCAGCGCGTCGAGACTCTTGGGGAGCTGACCGATGACGACAGTGGCCCCGGCGAACAGCTCGTGGCTCAAGGGGAGCTGGCGGAACCCATCGGCCAGCCCCGTTCGCGTCGCGTTGTGTGCTAGTGCCTGTTCGCCGGTGAGGAGATCCTGACGTACTCGAACGTCGCGTGCACCATGCAGGGCCAAGGCGCCGAGTGTCATGGCGCCGTATCGGTCTCCGACCACAACGACCTGGCCCGGGGCTGTGGCATCGAGGGCTCCCGTGGCCTCGGAAAGGACCAGCCGGTCGGTGGCGTCGACCGCTACGAGGTCGCCGGCCTCAAGGTCGGGGAAACGTCGCAGGGTCTGGAAGGAGAAGGTGTCGTTCATCGGCGGCAGCAGGTCAGTCAGGTGGACGGACATCCGTCTGGGCGGGTGCCTGATCCTGACGCACCAGGCCGACCGGGCAGGTCATCCCGTTCGGGCCGTGGTTGCAGTAGCCGCCGGGGTTCTTGTGGAGGTACTGCTGGTGGTAGCCCTCGGCGTAGTAGAAGGGGCCGGCGTCCTGCGAGGACCGTATCTCGGTGGTGATGTCGCCGAAACCGTTGCCCTGCAACACGGCCTGAAAGGCCTCTCGAGTCGCATGTGCCGAAGCCTCCTGGTCTGGGGTCGACCAGTAGATCGCGCTGCGGTACTGCGTGCCGACATCGTTGCCCTGGCGGAAGCCCTGCGTTGGGTCGTGGTTCTCCCAGAACGCCTTGAGCAGAAGCTCGGGGGAGGTCAGTGACGCGTCATACGCGATGAGCACCGTCTCGGTGTGTCCTGTGCGGCCGCTGCATACCTCCTCGTATGTCGCGTTGGGGGTGTGGCCCCCCATGTATCCGACGGCTGTGGTCACCACGCCGGGGAGCTTCCAGAAGATGCGCTCGGCACCCCAGAAGCAACCCATCGCGACGTACAGGACCTGCGTGCCGGCTCGCCAGGGGCCGAGCATCGACGTGCCGAGCACCTCATGACGGTCCAGGATGTCGGGCAGGGGCGTGCTCCGTCCGGCCAGGGCGTCGGCGGCGGTTGTCAGGGTGCGCTTCGTGGATCCAAACACAGCACAAGTCTCACATGATTTCGACCGGTCAGGGTTCGCCGGTTGAGAGGATGATCGATACTTCTGGCAAGCCCGAGTCGGGAAGGCGGGATCATGGCCCAGGACGGTGAGCCCGCCGCAGTGACGCTTCAGACCGTGGCGCGAAGGGCCGGAGTCTCGACGGCGACTGCCTCCCGAGTGCTCAAGGGCAGGGCGTCGGCCTCAGAGTCGACTCGAGCGAAGGTTCTCGCCGCCGCCCGTGAGCTGCGTTACTCGTCGCCCGGTCGGATCCGGACTCCCGTTGTGACACGCCGCGATGCGTACGGGCTGGTGCTTGCCGACCTCGCCGGTTCCTACCACTCGGAACTCGTCATGGGTTTTGAGCTCGCGGCCGCAGAACTGGGCCAAGGCGTCGCTCTTGTTGTGGCCCGGCGTCGACATGACGCCTCAGCGGCGCTTCATGCTCTGGCCGAACGCGTTGACGGCCTGGCCGTCGGAGCCAACACGGTGCCCGATTCGGTGGTTCAGGACCTGTCTCGCGGTTTGCCGGTGGTGTTGCTCGCGCGCCCCGACGTGGCCGGCTGTGACTCGGTGAGGGCCGAGAACCTCGGGAGTTCTGCTCTGCTCACCGCTCATCTCCTGGAACACGGCCGGTCGCACCTGGTGTTCGTCGGCGATCCTGATAGCTCTCCCGACGTGGCCGAAAGGTACGCCGGATTCCGCACGGCGCACGTCGTCGCACAAGTGCCCTTGCGCCGCCCTCCGCTACGGGTACCTCTGGTCGAGGGTGCCGGGATCCGGGTCGCGGAGGAGGTCCTCCGACGACGTGTCAAGGTCGATGGGCTCGTCTGCGCTAACGACGACATTGCCCTGGCCATCATGAGACGACTGCAGGACCACGGAGTTCGCCTGCCAGATGACCTGGCTGTGGTGGGCTGGGATGACGTCATGGTCGCCCGGTACATCTCTCCGGGTCTGACCACTGTGCGTCAGCCGATTCGCGGCCTCGGCCGGCTGGCCGCCGAACAGCTGCGGGCCCGCATCGTCGGCGAGCAGCCGGTGGGCGGGGCTCGGGTAGTCCCGACTCAGGTCGTCATCCGCTCCTCCTGCGGATGTCCGACGTTGTCACCGTCCATCGATCCCTGACCTCCAGCCGTTCAGCGCGGCCAGGTCCGGCTGTGCCCCTGCTGTTGTCTCGGCCACGCCGCCCTCAAACAGGCAAACGTGGCTTCGCGACTCATCTCGGGTCAGGCTCAAGCACAGCACCTCGCCTAGCTGCGCGAGTTTGCCGGTTTGACGGCTGCGCGCCCTGCCTGGGTGATGGTCTCCGACGCGGCCAGGCGGCGTCGCGTCACGGCGCTGAGAGCACCTCGAACCCACACCGGTCGATACATCACCTGCTCCCAGGCGAAGCGAAGCACGGTCCAGCCATCGGCCACGAGGTTGTCGTAGCGCGCGCAGTCGATGGCGAGCGCCTTGCGTGAACCGTGGTGCTCGAAGCTGTCCGCCTCAGCGATGATCCTCAGCAACTCGTCGACGAGGTCGGGCCGGACCGTCCGGCGTCCCGTTCCGCGGATCTCGACCTGCGGAACGAGAAGCAGCCTCGGGATGTCCATGGAGATGGCACGCAGCGCTGACTCGAAGGGGTTGTCGGCCCTCCCGTCTGCGGCGCCAAGTACGCGTACGACAGCTGGGCTCCCTCTCCCTGTGATCCTGGACCTGGCAGCGGACAACTCTTCGCGGGTCACCGAGCTGTGGCGCAGCGCCGAGTCGGCGACAGCCAGGGCCTCATCGAAGGGGAGCCAGCGAGCGCAGTCGATCACGGTCTGCAGCGGGGCTGTGACTTGGCCTGGGAGGATGCGTCCTGCTGCGAAGGTGCGCCAGAACACGTCGACGTCGGCCCGGATGCTGGCTGGGATCTTTCGCTTCCGGGGCACGGTGACTGTGGGGCGCGCTGGTACCAGCTTCATCTCCCATCCCCAGTGGGCGGCGGCGGTGGTGTGGGACATGACGGCAGTGAGCTGGTTGGCGGCGCGTCGTCCGGCCTGCGCGGTTGGCAGCGCGTACCGGCCGCGGGCGTCCCTGACAATCAGACCTCGGACGGTGGCGTTCTCCAGCTGAGTGCGCGAGGTGAGTCGGATCAGCGTCGCGGTGTCGCTGATTCCCCCGCACCGGCTGATGGCACGAACGACTTCCTGACCGTTCTTCATATACGCAAGGGTGCCGCCTCGAGCCGCTCGGCGTCGGCGCTTGTCCACAGGCTCGGCCATGAGCGACCGATCGGGTCTTCAAACAGGCAAAGGGCCAGATTAGGGCCAGGATCAGGCCCGCGATCGTGCTGGATGCTTTCCGACGAGAGCATGTTTGCCTGTTTGACGCCAGATGCCCATGGCCGTTCGCCTGCTGGCGGCTCGCGTAGCCTTGCCGTCATGACTGCCCCAAACACACCGAACCCCGGGACCGCCGAACACGACGCTGGATTCAACACCCGCGCGATCCACGCGGGGCAGGAGCCGGACCTCGCGACCGGGGCCGTCGTACCGGCGATCTACCAGGTCTCGACCTACAAGCAGGACGGTGTCGGCGGCCTCCGGGGTGGATATGAGTACAGCCGTTCAGCCAACCCGACCCGCACTGCGCTGGAGGGGTGCCTCGCGGCGCTCGAGGGTGGCGGCCGCGGCTTCGCGTTCGCCTCGGGTCTGGCGGGACAGGACACGGTGATCAGGGCGCTGCTCAAGCCCGGTGACCACGTGGTCCTTCCCGGCGATGCTTATGGCGGCACGTACCGCCTGATGAACAAGGTCGCCCTTCCATGGGGGGTGGAACACTCGATTGCCAGGATCTCCGACGTCGAGGCGGTGCGCGCCGCGATCCGGCCGGGCCAGACCAAGATCGTCTGGGTCGAGACGCCGACCAACCCGTTGCTGGGCATCGCCGACATTGCTGCGCTCGCGGCCGTGGCTCACGAGGCCGGCGCGATCCTGGCGGTGGACAACACGTTCGCCACGCCCTACCTTCAGCAGCCGTTGGCCCTGGGCGCTGACCTCGTCATGCACTCGACCACGAAATACTGCGGTGGCCACAGTGACGTCGTCGGCGGGGCGGTCGTGACGGCGAGAACTGTTGCGGTTGCCGGGTTCGAGGACGCTGAGGAGCGCATCGCTTTCCACCAGAACTCCATGGGGGCGATTGCCGGACCGTTCGACGCGTGGCTGGTGCTGCGCGGCCTGAAGACCCTTGGCGTACGCATGGACCGCCACTGTGACAATGCCGAGAAGGTCGTCGAGTTCCTGCAGGGTCATGACGCGGTCACTGCCGTTCACTACCCGGGCCTGCCCACTCACCCCGGCCACGACGTGGCGACCAGGCAGATGAAGCGTTACGGCGGCATGGTCTCGTTCCAGGTTGCCGGCGGTGAGCAGCAGGCTGTCGATG
>Ga0209540_10001253_pt1 | contig 19866 bp, 17 predicted proteins | sample BarGraIncu01121A_FD_184501 | JGI IMG/M metagenome (GOLD analysis project Ga0209540, IMG submission 184501) | Arctic peat soil microbial communities from Barrow, Alaska - Barrow Graham LP Incubations 011-21A (SPAdes) (version 2) | ecosystem: Environmental > Terrestrial > Soil > Wetlands > Peat... | reverse complement strand
CTGCAGTAATTAGTCCCTTTTCAAAATCCAGAAAAAACCCCTCTTGCACAAACTCATTTAATATTTTACCAAAATCTTCAAATCCCAGTTTTCTGAATGATTCTATACAGGTTTTTTTGTCTAATCGAACTATTACGCCTCCTAAATCGAATATTATATTTTTAATCATACTAATCGTTAAAGCAATAGGGGTATTTAAAAATACCCTTTTCTGTTATTATTGCAGATATAAATTCTGCTCTGGTAATATCAAAAGCAGGATTATAAACCTTTACACCCTCCGGAGCCATTCTTTTCTTATACCACAAATCCGTAACCTCGTATGCGGGTCTCTCCTCAATAATGATGTCATTGCCACTGTTGCATTTGGAATCTATGGTCGAAGTTGGGCCAAACACATAGAACGGTATTCCCCAATTCTTTGCCAATATCGCAATTGAGGAGGTTCCTATCTTGTTTGCCACGTCTCCGTTTTTTGCGATTCTGTCACATCCGACATATACAGCGTCCACCCACCCTTTTGCCATTACGGAAGATGCCATGTTGTCACAAATCAATGTAACGTCAACCCCTGCCTTCATTAGTTCGAATGTTGTTAATCTTGCTCCTTGCAATAATGGTCTGGTTTCGTCTGCATAAACCCTTATTTTGTACCCCAATTTTTGGGCTAAATATATAGGTCCTAAGGCAGTTCCTAACCTGGAAACCGCAATATGCCCGGCATTACAGTGTGTTAATATCCCCATCCCTGGTTTTAAAAAAGACAGACCATATTTGGAGATACTTTTACACATCTCCATATCCTCTTGCTTTATTGAATGAGCCTCTTTATAGAGAGAATCAAGTAACTTATCATTTGAAATGTCCGACTTTTCAAGAGAGTCTAAAAGTCTGCTTTTCATTCTATTAAGTGCCCATGATAGGTTCACGGCGGTTGGTCTGGAAGATTCAAAAAAGCTAATCAGATCTAAAACTCTCATTTTAAAGTCTTCCAATGTTACAGGAAGATCCCTGTTTAAAACAACGCAAAGCCCGTATGCTGCAGCAATTCCTATAGCGGGTGCGCCTCTTACTTTTAAAGTCGATATAGCATCAAAAACTTCATTCTCTTTGTTCAGATAAAGAAACACCTCCCTCTCCGGAAGTTGAATTTGGTCTAAAAGAACCAGATACGATCTGTCTGGAGAGATATCAACTGAATCATATGGCAACACCCTCTCCATTATTCAAAAAACCTCTTTTTCAGTTCGTGAAGTTGCGTAAGTTGTTTATAGGAAAACTGTCTCGGAACTGCTTTTCTAGATTCAATTATGTGTGCAACTCTGCAATGATTTTCTACAATTTCAGTTCGCCAATAGGCATCTCTTATACTCTCCCCCCATGTCAAAAGTCCGTGATTTTGAAGCACTAATATACTTTTACCCTTTGACAGTGCCTCTACTTGTGAAGCCAATTCGTCTGAACCTGGAAGAGAATAGGGTGCAAAAACCATATCATCAATCCAAATAATTGCCTCAGGACTTAATAGCTGAGTAGGAAAATTCTCGGTAAATGCATATGAACATGTAAACGGCGGATGTGAGTGGATTACAGATTTTGCAGAGGGATTCGACCTGTACACAGATAAATGAGAAGATATTTCAGATGTAGTTTTGTTATTACCATACAACTGAACTCCATTTTTGTCAAGGATCGTTAAATCATCAACCTTTAATCCTTTTTTTGAAAAAAGTGTCGGAGTAGCCATTATCAGGAAATCCGAAATTTTAAGAGTCACATTTCCTCCGTTTCCTTCAACAAGTGATCTCTGCCATAAAAGGTCTGAGTAATAACAGACGCTCTCGGCTTCCGGATAGTATTTTTTTGGGATAGGAGGCATAAATCAAATATTAGTTATAAGTTGGATATCATGCGGGTAAATAATTTTGACATTTTATCTGCCGCTTTGTTTGCTGCATTTATAACATCATTGCCATCATTAACATAATTTTCAGAAAATGAATGGGCTTCATTGGTAATTACAGAAACTCCAAAAACCGGGATATTTGAATGTCTCGCCACAATTACTTCTGGTACTGTAGACATGCCAACAGCATCTGCTCCAATTTTTTCGAAATACCCATACTCTGCCGGTGTCTCATATGTCGGTCCTGTACCTGCCAGATAGACTCCTTTTCTTAGTGTGATACCTAGTTCGGCGGCAATACTTTCTGCCTTTTTTATTAGGTTGAGATCGTATGGCCTTGTCATATCAGGAAAACGAGGGCCAAAGTCATCCATGTTTTTTCCTATCAGAGGATTAGGCATTAAATTAATATGATCTCTGATTATCATTAAGTCACCTACCTTGAAAGTCGGATTCACCCCTCCTGCTGCGTTTGAAACAAATATACAGCTAACGCCAAGTTGCTTCATAACCCTTATCGGTAAAGTAACCTGATCCATACCATACCCCTCATAGTAGTGAAACCTGCCCTGCATCGCAACAACAAATTTACCACCAATTACTCCCGCGATAAGATTCCCTTTATGTCCGATTGCTGTTGATTGGGAAAAATAGGGAATTGTTGAGTAAGGGATAATGATTTTATTTTCAATATTCTCCGCAAATTCTCCAAGCCCACTGCCCAATACAATTCCAACAAGAGGTTTGTTGTCTGATAAATTGGTTGTTATGAATTCTGTTGCAGCATTTATTTTTTCTATGTATTCCATAATTATCTAAATTATAATAATTTTTTATACAATTTGTTAACCATCTTTATAATTTCCTCTTCTCCCTCTACAACCCTCTTTTCCATCAATACTTTTCCATCACATATTACAGTGTCTACACACGAGCTATTTGCAGAGTAAATCAGATTTGCAAGGAAATTTATATTGGGTGTAAATGCGAACGAATTTGTATCGATAATTGTCAGATCTGCCAAATAACCCTCTTCAATTACACCGCACTTTATCCCGAGAGCTCTTCCTCCATTAACAGTCGCCAAAGAGATCAGTTCATCCAAAGGTAAAACAGTAGGATCTCCTCTCCATCCTTTCTGTACTAAAGCAGTTGTTTTCATGGTTTCTATCATATCAAGATTGTTTGAGGATGCACAGCCATCAGTTCCAAGAGTGATTGTTAATCCAGCCGCTTTAAGCTCCTTATACCGGAATTTGTATCCGGAGGCGATTTTTAGGTTAGAATTGATATTGTGTACCACTTTTACATTCCTTTTGGCAAGTATTGCAATATCTTCATCATCAATCCACAAGCAATGGGCTGCAATAACTTTTGAGTTTAATACACCTAATTTCTCAAGATAACCGATTGGGCTCACACCATGTAGAGCTCTGGATTCCTCATTTTCTCCTTTAGTTTCGGAAAGATGGAGGTGCACCAGCAAATCCCTTTTTTGTGCAAATTCACTTGCCCACAAAATCATCTTTTCTGAGACACTATAAGGAGAATGAATTCCGATTGAAAAGTTGTTTCTGTCGCACCAGTTCTTTGAGAGTTCATACATCTTTTCGCATTCAACCTTTAACTTTTCTGATTTAGACTCATCCAGTAAATCTAAAATAACAAATGGTTGAACAGATCTAAGCCCCATCTCCTCTGTAGCTTTTACAGCATATGGAAGACGCCAGTATTGATCATTAAAACAGGTTGTTCCGGATTTTATCATCTCCAGACAGGCCAGTTTTGTACCCCAGTAAACCATTTCGTCTGTAAGCTTACTTTCGGTAGGCCAAATTTTATTATACAACCAATCCATTAGAAACATGTCCTCTCCTATTCCCCTCATCAATGCCATGGCAGCATGTGTATGCATATTGACAAACCCCGGAATTATTGATTTTCCTGTTCCATAAATTATTCTATCTGCCTGAAAGTCTATATTTTCAGATATTATTTTAATCCTATTGCCTTCGATTAATATGTCTGATGTTGTATTGTTTAAATTAATATCTTTTATTAGGATAGATGTCATACTATTATCTTTAGTTTCGGTAAAAATAGTTAGATTTTTGTAGTAACTCAAATAATTTTTAGTAACATTGTTACTTGAATCAATTTATTATCAGTAATCTTTTATCTTATGAAGTATATTTGTGTTGTTTGCGATTATATTTATGATCCTCAACTAGGTGACCCCGATGGAGGTATAGCTCCCGGTACAGAATTCGAAGATATTCCGGGTGATTGGGTTTGTCCGCTTTGCGGAGTCGGGAAAGACGATTTTGAGCCGCTTAAATAATTAATGTCATATTTTATCACAAGGCTATGAGGCTGCTCTGGTTAGACATTAATGCCTCTTACTCTCATTCTTCTTTGGCACTTCCGGCTCTTCATTCACAGCTTACGGAGGAACAGTTAAAACTTGCAGAATGGAAAGTAGTTTCAGGTACCATTAATAGCGATCCTGCAACCTGTTTGCTGGATATTACAGAATATAATCCGGATATAATACTATCTACTGTATGGTTATTTAATCATATCTTCGTTTTAAACTTGTTATCTAAGTTCAAAAAATTAAAGCCAAATGCACTTGTCATTCTTGGCGGACCTGAATTTTTAGGTAATAATTCACACTATCTTTTTTCCAATAAATTTATTGATGCAGTATTCCGAGGAGAGGGCGAAGAGGTCTTTCCGCTTTTGTTTGATTCCCTTAACCAAAATTGTAATTGGAAAAACATATGTGGAATATGCCTGATAGACCAAAATGGGATCTATCAGGATAAAGGAGAGGCGGTTGTCAAGAATTTTACGAAACTAAATCCTCCGGAGAAATCAATTTTCTTTAATTGGGAAAAACCCTTTGTTCAGATAGAAACATCAAGAGGATGTTTTAATAACTGCACATTTTGCATAAGCGGCGGACAAAGGAAGGTTCAGGATATTTCGCTCAAAAACATCAAAGAACGTCTGGATAATATTAGATCAAAAGGCATTAAAGAGGTTAGAATATTGGACAGAACCTTTAATGCCAATTCAAAAAGAGCTGTAGAACTTTTAGTGATATTCAGTGGGTTTCATGGTGATATTACATTTCATCTGGAGATCCATCCTTCGCTTTTAAGTAATGAATTTAAGGAAAAATTGACAAAAGTGCCTGAAGGGACATTGCATTTAGAAGCGGGATTGCAAAGTCTGGATAACCGAGTCTTAAATGCATGTAAAAGAGTAGGCAGCAGTGAAAAATCTATTGAAGGAATAAAATATATTGTTTCACTAAACAAGTTTGAACTGCATATAGACCTTATTGCCGGATTGCCTTTATACAGCTATACCGGATTAATCGAAGATGTTAAGTCTTTAATACCGGTTGGTGCAAATGAAATACAGATAGAGCTGCTGAAGTTGCTTCCCGGCACAGAATTGAGGGAAAAATCTAACGTTTACAACATTATTTACTCCTCTTTTCCTCCGTATGAGGTGCTTAGCACAAGTGTGATTTCTACGCTCGAATTATATAGGATAACTATACTATCTAAAGTATTTGACATTTGGTATAATAACAAGATTTGGAGGGATACTTTCATAAAAATTTTTATTCTGAATAATAATTTCATTGAGTTGTTCCTTGATTATATTATAAATAATAAATTACTTAGCAATAGCTTAAGCTTGGAAAAAAGAGGGGTATTATTGTTTGAGTTCTGCGACAAACATCTGAAAGAAGCTGTTTTGGATGTAGCAACCGCTTGGATCGAGGCGGGCCTTTCAATTAAGAAAGGACCGGGAAAGTTGGCAAAACAATGGATAAGAGGAGTCTCTGGTGACAACAACCCGTTATATGACGAAAACTGTCACTTTTTTAACTATTATTATATTAAAGAGAAAAATAGAGAATTTTGGTATGCCTTTGACAAAAGAGATAAAAAAGGGGTACCGTCTAAATCACAAGAAATAAATTCAATAAAGACCTAATAATATTAACCTAAAATCTAATTTTACATTACTTTTTATTATATTTACAGCCAAAATTCTTAAAAAATGATAACAAAAGAGCTTATTTCACCAAAAAGTATAGTTATTGTTGGTGGTTCCGAAGACAAACAAAAGCCTGGAGGAAGTGTTCTTAGGAATCTGATAGATACTAAATACAAGGGGAAATTATATGTTGTAAATCCAAAATCCGAGGTCGTTCAAGGTGTTAAGTGTTGTAAAAAAGTAGAAGAGTTACCTCAGGTAGATTTGGCAATTCTTGCAATACCTGCGCCACTATGTCCCGATAGTGTTGACATTTTATGTAATAAAAAGGGGTGTAAAGCTGTTATTATTTTGTCTGCTGGCTTCCATGAGGATGGTCCCGAAGGAACCGCACTGGAAGAGAAAATTGTGAAGATTGCTAATAAGGCAGGAGCTTCACTTATAGGTCCCAATTGTATTGGCGTTATGACCCCAAATTATACCGGAATATTCACTAAACCAATACCAAAGTTAGTGGAAAACGGAGTTGATATTATCTCCGGGTCCGGGGCGACTGTTGTCTTCATACTAGAAACAGCAATGCAACTTGGACTTCAGTTTTCATCTGTCTATTCAGTAGGGAACAGTGCTCAACTTGGTATAGAGGATGTTTTGCAACATCTGGACGAAACATATGTACCTGGCAAAAGTGCCCCTGTAAAACTGCTTTATATCGAGAGTATCAATAATCCCGGCCTACTTTTGAAGCATTCTATTTCATTGATAAGTAAGGGGGCTAAAATTGCAGCCATCAAATCTGGATTTAGTGAAGCCGGAAGCCGTGCAGCCTCTTCTCATACGGGAGCTATGGCCAGCCCGGACAAGGCAGTCTCTGCACTTTTTAGAAAAGCAGGAATTATCAGATGTTACAGTCGCACAGAACTTGCAACTGTTGCCTCAATATTGATGTATCCACAACCAAAAGGGGATAGAGTTGCAATAATAACACACGCAGGAGGGCCAGCCGTAATGTTAACCGATGTACTATCTGAAAATGGAATCAAAGTTCCACATATTACAGGCAAAAAGGCAGATGAACTTCTCACAAAGTTATATCCCGGCTCATCTGTTTCAAACCCGATAGACTTTTTGGCAACCGGTACAGTTGAACAACTTGAATCAATCATAGACGCATGTGAAAAGGATTTTGAAGTAGATGCTATTACTGTAATCTTTGGATCGCCCGGTCTTACTTCTGTATATGATGTTTATGACAAAATCATTGAAAAAATTTCTAAAAGCAAAAAGCCAATTTATCCGGTGCTACCTTCAATCGTCAATGCAAAAGATGAAATTGAAAAATTTAAAGAAAAGGGAGGTATCTGCTTCCCCGATGAGGTACAGTTCGGCAAGGCTCTTGCAAAGGTAATAAACACTAAGAGTGCGATTACAGATTCACAGTTACCTCCGGTTGATTTCAAAATGATCCGGGAGGTGATTAAATCAAATGCAAACGGTTATTTACCCCCGGAACAGGTTCAGAAGTTGTTGGATGCAGCCGGAATTTCCCGGGCGAAAGAAGCCGTCGTGGATACTATTTCAAATTTGAAAAAGGCTGTAAAAGAAATTGGATATCCTTTGGTAATGAAGGTAGTAGGGCCTGTACACAAATCCGATATCGGAGGTGTTGTGTTGAATGTTACAGAAGAAGAAACGCTTATGATTGAATTCAACAGGATGATGAATATTCCTCATACAAAAGCAATTATGTTACAACCAATGCTAAGTGGTACCCAACTTTTTATTGGAGCAAAAAGAGAGGATAAGTTCGGTCATCTAGTATTGTGCGGACTTGGTGGCATTTTTATTGAAGCATTGCAAGATATAAATATTGCCCTTTCACCGATTTCAAAAAATGAAGCTGATGAGATGATCAAAGGCTTAAGAGTTTATAAGTTGATTGAGGGGACAAGAGGTCAGGAAGGGGTAAATGAGATTCTCTTTAACGAAACAATCCGACGCGTGTCTGCACTCTGCAATGCAGCACCTGAAATTTTTGAGATGGACTTAAATCCTCTTTTAGGAAACTCAAAACATATCGTTGCAGTTGATGCAAGGATCAGAATTGAAAAGTGAAAAGATTGAAATATTTTCAAGTTGAAAAATACATAATTGATAACATTATAAAGGGGTTTAAGTATTTTTCTAAACAATAGTCATTTTTACATTACGATTTATTGTTTTTTTTGGCAATTTAATATATATTTGTAAAAAATTTATAAACTAAACTATTAGTAAATATGGCATTAAAAGGAGCTATCGTAGTTGACAGAGAGAGATGCAAGGGATGTGGTGTATGTCTTGCAAACTGTCCTACTAATACCATTGCTTTAGCAAAAGAGGTTAACAGCAAGGGTTACAATTTCGCTTTTATGGCATCACCGGAGAGTTGCACGGGTTGTACCAACTGTGCTACTGTTTGTCCGGATACATGTATCACTGTTTATAGAGTAAAAGTATAATTGAATAATATTAAAAATTTCAATATGGCAGAGAAAATTTTAATGAAGGGTAACGAAGCAATTGCATACGCAGCAATACGTTGTGGTTGTGATGGTTACTTTGGCTACCCTATCACACCTCAATCGGAGATCATGGAAACTTTGATGGAGGAGCAACCATGGGAAACCACTGGAATGGTGGTTTTACAAGCAGAAAGTGAGACATCGTCTATCAATATGCTTTATGGTGGTGCCTGTTGCGGTAAGAAGGTAATGACTTCATCCAGCAGTCCGGGGGTAAGTCTTATGTGTGAAGGTCTCAGTTACCTCGCAGGGGCCGAGCTTCCATGTTTAGTTGTAAATGTTGTTCGCGGAGGTCCGGGTCTCGGCACAATCCAACCGGGTCAAGGTGACTATTTTCAAGCCTGTAAAGGAGGCGGTCATGGAGATTATAAGTTGATTGTTTTGGCACCATCATCGGCGCAGGAGATGTATGACTTTGTTGACTTGGCTTTTGATTTGGCATTCAAATACAGGAATCCTGCAATGATTCTGGCAGATGGCATAGTTGGTCAAATGATGGAAAAAGTTGAACTTCGACCAATGAAACCGAGGTTGACAAATGAAGAGATAATTGAGAAATACTCTTCATGGGCTACTACAGGAAAAACTGCAAACCGCAAACAAAATGTTATTACTTCATTAGCGTTGGATGCTGCAATTCACGAACAATTAAATAATTTGCTTCAGGCTAAATACAAAAAAATGGAAGAAGAGGAAGTGAGATTCGAAAAGATACTTTGTGACGATGCTGAACATGTGATTGTTGCTTATGGCTGTATGGCCAGAATCTGTGAGAGTACTGTTGAACTTGCACGTAAAGAGGGGATTAAATTGGGTATTCTTCGTCCCATAACACTATTTCCATTCCCTACAAAAGAGATTGACAAATTGGTTCCACAATTAAAATCAATGATGTCAATTGAGCTTAGCGCCGGTCAAATGGTAGAAGATGTGAGACTTGCTGTAAATGGCAGAATCCCTGTTAACTTCTTTGGTCGTCTTGGTGGTATTGTCCCATCACCTGAAGAGGTATTTGAGGCGTTTAAAAAAGAGATAAACAAATAACCAAAATTGACAATCATGGATGTTAAAGATATAATTAAACCCGAGAACAGAGTGTATGCCAAAAGCCCTGTTCTTACCAATACAACTATGCACTACTGCCCAGGTTGTTCACACGGAACAGTAAATAAGATAATTGCAGAAGTTATTGATGAGTTGGGCATTCAGGAAAAAACCATTGGTATCTCTCCTGTCGGGTGTGCTGTTTTTGCATATAACTATATTGATATTGATTGGGAACAGGCTGCTCATGGACGGGCACCGGCTCTTGCCACCGCAACAAAGAGACTTCATCCTGAGAAGTATGTATTTACATATCAGGGAGATGGCGATTTAGCCTCAATTGGAACTGCAGAGATAATTCATGCGTGCAACAGAGGCGAAAACATAGTTGTTATTTTTATCAACAATGCAATATACGGAATGACGGGAGGTCAGATGGCGCCCACTACCCTATTGGGTATGGTTACCGCAACAACTCCTTATGGAAGAAAAAGAGAACTTCACGGCGCCCCCCTTAAAATAACTGAACTTATTGCACAATTGGATGGCACTTGTTACGTAACTCGTCAATCAGTCCATAATGCTGTATCTGCACGTAAAGCAAAAAAAGCCATTAGAAAGGCATTTGAAAATTCTGCTTTAGGCAAAGGAACCTCTTTTGTAGAAATAGTCAGCACTTGTAATTCCGGATGGAAAATGACTCCGGTAAAGGCTAATGAGTGGATGGTCGAAAACATGTTACCTCAATATCCTGTGGGAGATATTAAAGATAGGTAAATAGCAGTAAAACTATTTTATTATGAAAGAAGAAATAATTATAGCAGGTTTTGGTGGACAAGGTGTTTTGTCTATGGGCAAGATTTTAGCCTACTCAGGTATTATGCAGGGAAAAGAAGTTACCTGGATGCCGTCTTATGGCCCGGAGATGCGTGGTGGTACTGCCAATGTCACAGTCATCCTGAGCGATAAAAAGATCAGCTCACCTATTCTGAGCAAGTTCGATACTGCAATTATCCTTAACCAACAGTCTATGGATAAGTTTGAAGATAGTGTTAAACCAGGAGGATTACTGATTTATGATCCTAACGGTATTACACATCATCCTGTAAGAAAAGACATAACAATTTGCTCTATAGCAGCGGTGGATATCTCTGCCGAACTTGGAAATTCCAAAGCATACAACATGGTAGTTTTGGGTGCTTTTTTGAATAAAAAGCCAATCGTAAACTTAGAAAATGTTATTAAAGGGTTGAAAAAATCTATTCCTGAGAGACACCACTCTTTAATCCCTATGAATGAGCAGGCAATCAAGACCGGAATGGAAAGAATTGTCGAAAAAAACAGGGTTTAATCATTGAAACCGAATGTTCGAAGCTCCTACTTTTAAATAAGCAGGAGCTTTTTTGTTAAATATTTTTTAATTTTATTATCTTTGTAATATTGCATAATTAATAGTATGAGCAAGGGTTATCAATTAGTCGTAAACAGTCTTAAACAGAAGATTGAACTTATTATATCCAGGTATGAACAAGTAGTGACTGAAAATCAAAGATTATCCAGCGAACTCAACAACTGTAAAAATGCATTGAACAGTAGTATTAACAATGTAAAAGAACTAGAAAATAAAGTAAATAAATTACAATTAGTTGAAGCTTTCAAAACATCTTCACAAGATGTTAAAGAGGCTAAGCAAAAAATTGGCAAAATGGTGAAAGAGATTGACAAATGTATTGCCATGTTAAATGACTAAGTATTAATTAATGGAACAACAATCAATACGGATCAGCATTGCAGACAGATACTATCCTCTTAAAATTGCAATTGCAGATGAGGAGAAAATTAGGGCTGCAGCAAAAATTATTAACGAAAAAGTTGATTTATATAAAAAGAGATATATAAATCGTGATACACAGGATGCGCTTTCAATGGCCCTGCTTCAGTTCGTTATACGTTTAATTGAGGCTGAACAAAGGGAGGAGAGCAATCAAATAGTAGACGAATTGCAAAATTTGGATACTCTTCTCGATGAGTACATCAAAGTCAATATTGCTTAATTTCAACTATAGTGGTTAGCCGTTGGTTTAGCTCTTTGCCAAAATCAACACTAAAAAATTACCGAGCAAAACTCGACAGTCAAAAACAGGCCTTTTTACCCTTTCGGGGATTCCGTTATTGGGACGTTGGAAGTTTGCGGCATAAGTCGGAGCTCAAATCTTATATATTAAGATTTTTGTTAAACAGCTCTACCAACGGCTTTTTTGAAAACACAACACTATATATATACACGCAATGGAAATAAAAATAATATTAACAATCCTACTTACCGCATTAGCCGGCTTTGGAGTAGCATACTATGTGGGCAATAATATTTTACTAAAAAAACGCAGAGAGGAGATTATTAAATGCGCAGAACAAGATGGAGAAAACATTAAGAAAGAGAAAATTTTTCAAGCTAAGGAGAAGTTTCTTCAATTAAAAAGTGAACACGAACAACAAATCCTCGAAAGAAGTAACCAGGTAATTCAACAAGAAAATCGATTAAAACAGAGAGAACTGGTTATTAATCAACAAACATCTGAACTTCAGAAAAAAACTAGAGAGTTTGAGACAACCAAAGAATCTTTGAAAGCGCAATCAGAACATTTGGAGAAAAAACATGAGGAGTATGAAAAATTGAGGCTTGAAGCAATTCAGAAAATCGAGAATATCGCCGGGTTATCCGCATCCGAGGCAAAGAATCAGTTGATTGAAACTATGAAGTCTGAGGCAAAATCTGAGGCAATGTCCTTTATTAGCGAAGTTGTGGATGAAGCTAGACTTACAGCAAGTAAAGAGGCTAAAAGAATAGTTATCAATACAATACAAAGAATCGCCCCAGAAACTGCAATTGAAAATGCAGTAACGGTTTTTAATATTGAAAGCGATGAGATTAAAGGTCGGATAATCGGAAGAGAAGGTAGAAACATTCGTGCTTTGGAGGCAGCAACTGGAGTTGAGATTGTTGTAGACGATACTCCTGAAGCAATCTTGTTATCTGCTTTTGATCCGGTTAGAAGAGAGGTTGCAAGACTTGCTCTGCATCAACTCGTCACAGATGGTAGAATTCACCCTGCAAGAATTGAAGAGGTTGTTGCAAAGGTTCAAAAACAGCTCGATGACGAGATAATGGAAACCGGTAAGAGAACTTGCATAGACCTTGGAGTTCATGGCCTTCATGTAGAACTCATAAGATTAATCGGCAGAATGAAGTACCGTTCTTCATACGGACAAAATCTTCTTCAACACTCGAGAGAGGTTGCAAATGTTTGTGCCACTATGGCATCAGAACTGGGTCTTAACCCTAAAGTTGCTAAACGTGCCGGTTTGCTTCACGATATAGGTAAGGTGTCTGACGAAGATCCCGAACTTCCGCATGCTATTCTAGGAATGAAGCTTGCAGAAAAGTATAAGGAAAAACCAGAAATTTGCAATGCAATCGGCTCTCACCATGAAGAGGTGGAAATGACCTCTCTTATCTCTCCTCTTGTTTTAGTTGGTGATGCAATCTCAGGCGCAAGGCCGGGTGCAAGAAGAGAGGTGATTGAATCCTACATAAAACGTCTGAAGGAAATGGAAGATTTAGCATTAGCCTATCCAGGTGTAACAAAGACATATGCAATTCAAGCAGGAAGAGAACTTAGAGTTATTGTTGGGAGCGAACTGGTCTCAGATAAAGATTCTGAACAGCTGTCACTGGACATTGCCAAAAAAATTCAGGATGAAATGGTCTATCCCGGTCAGGTAAAAATAACCGTTATCAGGGAGACAAGAGCTGTAAGTTTTGCTAAATAAAAAATACGAGGAGTGTGATCCTCGTATTTTTTTTAATATGCCTTATTAGTTTTGAAAAGAAGCTCGTAGTCTCTTTCCGCTGCTCCCTTTACAAATTCCTCGGGAACAAATTTCCATTGGTTTAATTTTTTTGCCTTAATTGATCCACTCTCTTTCAATTTGTTGTATATCAATTCTCTAATATCCGATAATCTGTTGAGAATCCTTCCATCTAGTTCGTTTGTTGGGATTTTTGCACCAACTTCAAGCAAATCTCCGCCACCATTAGCCCTATAAGAAGATAATGCTACTTTGTATTTGGTATCGAATTTAAATGGAGCACCATTAGCCAATGAGACGATCTTTATTCTCTCTCCATCCCCTTTTCTTACATCAACTTCATATATCATACCGGCAGCAGAGTCAAAATTGAAATTCATATTCTTAAATCTGGCTTTCTTCTCTGTTCCGTTGATATTAAGTTGAAGCAAGTGGTCTTTTTTGCTGACCATTTTGTTTATCCATTTGGAATATGAAAATTCCAGATAATCTTTTATCTCCTTTCCACTCATTTTAATCACGTAGAGCTGATTTTCGAACGGATAGAGATTCAAAAGGTCTTGATAGTTTATATTTCCGGCTTCAATTGTTACATCAAAAGAGAGAGGTGCTGCAAAAGAGATATCGGCATCTGAACTCTCCATTTGTAGTGTATGTATCATATCTATATAGTCTGATGGACCAAAATATGCATCGCGGGATGTAACTCTGTTTTCCAACCTTCCCACAACAGTTGTTGTAAAATGTTTAACAGAGAGATATTCTTTATGGAAAAAATTATTGAACTCTTTATCCGGCAATACACCTTTCATACTTATATTACTAGGATGTAGCATTTTTGAGATTACCTTTCCATCTTTAATCTCTAATTTAACTTGTGCTAGTGAGAGTGAAGAGGCTCTGCTTCCCCCTTCTAAAATCAGAACACTATCTTCTCCATTTACAATGTATTCTGCAATTGTTTTGTGATCATGCGCAGCAAAAACAATGTCAATTCCCTTCACATGTTTTGCTACATATTTTGCCGGGTTTTCCATTTGATAATTATCTTCTTCTCCCAACCCAACGTGAAGGGCTGCAATAACAAGATGTGGCTTTTCCTTTTTACGAATGTCTGCCACAAGTTCCTCCAGTCCGGGAATAACCTCCTCGAATGAAATTCCCCGCCATAAATCCGGCGACAACCACTTTTTAATATTGGGATTAGTCATTCCAATAACTGCTATTTTAACACCTTTTCTGACAATTATTGTGTAAGGTTTAAAATAGGGTTTGCCACTGCTTACCTCAATTGCATTTGCAGCCAAATAAGGAGCCTTTAACTCCTTATCAATCTTATCATAAACCGGATGTCCGGTCTCAATGTCGTGGTTTCCCACAACAATCGCATCGTATTTTAAATAATTTGCAACTTTGCTGAATATATGTTCAGTATTGGTGTCTATATAGTTATAATAAAAAACAGAATTATCTCCCTGAAGTTGATCACCGATATCCAAAAGTATCACAGAATTAGCCCCCAATCTTGCCCTGGCCCCTTTAATGCAGGTTGAAACAGAACTTAAGGAGTAGGGATAAATGGTAGTATCTGTATACAGAGAGTCGAAAATTCTCCCGTGCAAATCATTTGTCGCATAGATTTCAAATGAATATAAGCCGTCCTTAACTCTGTCCCCGTTGCAACCGTTCAATAATATTGTGAAAAACAGTAGTAAAAAGCCGAAATATTTATTTATGATGTTTGTATGCATAATTTATTTATTATTAGGAAATTATCTTAAATTTATCTGCATCTTTCCATACCTTGAACTTATCTCTGAAGGTTTTTAAAGCATCAAGATTTAGTTCATATATCTGGTAATTAAACTCATCTGAACTTTTAATGGCCATTTGCACCACTCCTTTATAATCAGAAACCAACCCTACCTTGTTATAACTGTTGAATGGATCATTGCCCACTCTGTTAACAAAGGCAAAATAGCTTAAGTTTTCTATGGCTCTCGCTCTGGCAAGAGGTTCTACAACACTCTCTCTGGATGCGGGCCAATTAGCCATGTTAATAATCAAGTCATATGAGAGATCTACATTCCTGCACCATACTGGGAATCTCAGATCGTAACATATTTGAAGACAGATATTCCATCCTTTATAGTGGAAAATAGTACTTGAATCTCCGTGAGTAAAGGTTGTCTCTTCTCCACCATAACTGAAAAGATGTCTTTTATTGTAGCTGTATTCGGAGCCATCAGGGGCAATAAAAAATGCTCTGTTATAGATTTTTTTCTCCTCTCTTATTGGGACTGAAGCTGCTATGGCAACGTTAAATTCTTTGCTTTTTTCTCTTAACCAACAGGTAGAGGGTCCCTCTGAGAGTTCTGCAACATTTTTGTTCATTGTGAAGCCATATGTGAAAAATTCCGGAAAGATAATTATATCTATCCCGGGGTCATGACACTTATATATATCGATTAAAACACTATTATAGCGAGCTATATTCTCATTAACTCTCTCCCAGACTATTGGGGTTTGGCATAAAGCTATCTTCATAAAAACATATAGTGTAAAGGTAGCTTATAAAGATGATTTTCTAATCAAATTCTATTATCATCGAACTATGTGTGCATCTCTGTTTTTTGTGTTCAATTTTTCAATAAATTTGAAAACATTATTATTTCATGATAAAAATTCATTTTTCAATTCCTTTTAATTCAAGCCTCGGTCAAAAACTATTTATTGTAGGATCAGTCCCTGAGCTTTCATCTTTTGATACAAAAAATGCACAACCGATGTCATATAGCGATTCTCTCTGGAGTTTTGACCTTGTTTTAAATAATCGGGAAAATTTTGAATATTCATACATTTTAATGAAAGACTCCGGAGAACTAGAATTTGAGTCCGGGCCTGTCAGAAAATTTTATTTAACCCCATTTAACGAGTACTTTGTTAGGGATGAATGGAAAAGTTACAGCGAGGAGTCTCCATTTCTTTCATCTGCTTTTAAAAAAGTTTTTTATTTCAATAATGTAGTGGTTAAAGAGACTCCCGGTAATGTCACAATAAGATTATCCGCCAATAACATACCGCTCAATGGAGAGATTGTAATGTGTGGAAATCATCCCTCTCTTGGCAGTTGGCAACCTGACAGAGCAAAAAAATTATATCAGAACAAGGATGGGTTGTGGGAAATCGCTTTAAACAGAAACGAATTACCGGAAATATTTGAATACAAGTTCATTCAGATTATCAACAATAATGATGTTAGAAAAATCACATGGGAGCAAGGCGAAAATCGAAAATTGGAAATACCTGAACTCTCGTCGAATACATCTCTAATCGTGAATCATTATTCTATCAATCTGGTAGCAAAAAAACCCAGAATTGCAGGTACCGCAGTTCCGGTATTCTCATTGAGGAGTAAAGGAAGTTGCGGTATCGGTGATTTTATGGATTTAACGAAAATGGTAGATTTTCTTTACAAGACGGGGCAAAATGTACTTCAAATATTACCTGTTAATGACACAACAATAACCCATACATGGTCAGATTCCTACCCATACGGGGCCATTTCAATTTATGCAATGCATCCACTCTATATAAATCTGGAGACCATAGGTAAGGTAAATGATCAGGTATTTTTAGAAATATTTTACAATAAAGCAAAAAAGCTTAACAAGTTAAATTGCATAGATTATGATGCAGTAGAAAAACTTAAATGGTCTTACATCAAAAAGATATTCGAACAGGAAGGGGCAAAAACTTTCAACAGCAAGGAGTACAAATCTTTTTTCAGACAAAACAGAGATTGGTTGGTTTCATATGCCTCTTTTTGCACTTTAAGAGATAAATACAAAACAGCAGAATTCTACAAATGGCCTGAGTTTTCTACATATAATGAAATTGAGATTAAAAAATTGACAGATGAATCCGGACGATTATTCAAAACTATAGCCATACATTATTTTGTCCAATATCACCTGCATAAACAATTGACTTATGTCCATGATTATGCAAACAGTAAAAAAATAATTCTTAAAGGAGATATACCTATCGGGGTCAATAGAAATTCCGTTGAAGCATGGGTTGAACCTTATCTGTTTAATTTCAATGAGCAAGCAGGAGCTCCTCTTGATAACTTCTCCATTAAGGGGCAAAACTGGAAATTTCCCACATATGATTGGGTAAGGATGGAGTCTGACGGATACTTTTGGTGGAAAAAAAGATTCAGAAAAATGGCTGAGTATTTTGATGCATATAGGATAGATCATATTTTGGGATTTTTCAGAATCTGGGAGATTCCGTGTGAATCAACCGAGGGATTGATGGGCCATTTTAACCCTGCACTACCTTTTACAGCTGAGGAGATAAGAACATACGGATATCAGTTTAACTGTGACAGAGATTGTAGACCATTTATTAAAGAGTGGGTATTGAATGATTACTTTGGAGGAGATAAAGAGGTCGTAAAAAACACTTTTCTTGATACGATCGGATGGGAAAGTTATATACTTAAAGGAGAATTTAACAATCAGTCAAAAATAGAGAGTTACTTCATTGAAAACTCCGACTCAGATCTAAAGAAACATAAGGATGGTCTTTTTTCTCTATGTTCAGATGTTCTTTTCATACAGGACCCTATTGATCCTGCAAAGTTTCATCCCCGGATATCTGCGCAATTCACAAAATCTTACCAAGCATTGGATAACTGGCAGAAGGATAGATTTAATAAGGTTTATAACTATTACTACTATCAGAGAAACGATGAACTTTGGTACCGTAATGCAATGAAAAAACTACCATCATTAATTTCGGCAACCGGAATGTTGGCATGTGGAGAAGATCTTGGAATGATTCCATCATGCGTACCATCGGTTATGCGTTACTTGAGCATAATGAGTCTTGAGATACAAAGAATGCCAAAAGATCCAAGAGACAAATTTGCAAACCCTGCACGGTATCCATATCTATCTGTTTGCACAACAGGCACTCATGACACTAGTACTCTCAGGGCTTGGTGGGAAGAGGATTATGACACAAGCAGGCAATACTTCAAAGATATTTTAAGAGAGGATGGTATTACACCTTTTTACTGCGAACCTTGGTTATGTAAGAAAATCATCGAATCCCATCTCTTCTCTCCGTCTATGCTCTCAATATTACCTATTCAAGACTGGCTCTCCATTTCTGGCAGACTTAGAAGAGAAAACCCAAATGATGAACGTATTAATATTCCATCAAATCCTAAACATTATTGGAGGTACAGGATTCATCTAAACCTTGATGAACTGATAAACGATGAAGAGTTCGTTACATCTATCAGAAAAATGATAGAGAGTGCCAATAGAGTTCTCGCTTAATTATTAGAGGTTGAGTTTCTCTCCCTCTGATTTTGCCATCTCTTTTGAGTAAATTTTGTCCATGACGAGGGCTATTGCACCATCGCCTGTAACATTACAGGCTGTTCCAAAACTATCCATAGTAATATAAAGCGCAATCATCAGTCCTATCAATGTCTGGTCAAAACCCAGCATAGATTGAAGAACCCCAACCGATGCCATAATTGCACCACCAGGTACTCCGGGAGCTGCTACCATTATTATTCCTAACATAAAAATAAATCCGGTATAAATATCCAGCCCTGCCGGCATACCCATCATCCACATAATGGCATAAGCACATGCTACTATTTTTAAAGTACTCCCTGCTAAATGTATCGTAGCGCATAGTGGAATTACAAAATCTGCAATTTCCGGATCAACTCCATTTTTTTTAGTTTGTGCCAGAGTTACCGGTATCGTGGCAGCAGAAGATTGTGTACCTAATGCTGTCATATAAGCAGGCAACATGTTCAACAGAGCTTTAAATGGATTTTTACCGGAAACTGCTCCTGCGACAACGTATTGAAAGAGTAGCAACAATACATGCATTACAAATATTATAATGATTACCTTAAAGAAAAGCCCCAAAACAATCGAAACTTGCCCCTCCTTTGCAATCTTTAAGAAAATGCCATAGATATAGAGTGGTAATATCGGAATTATTGCCTTTGAAATAACAACAGTAATCAAATTTCTGAATTCAAATAGCACATTTTTAATCACTTCGCCCTTAACAACAGCAAGACCCAATCCTACAACAAATGCCAGAACCAATGAAGAGGTTACCCCCATGATAGGCGGCATATCTATAGAAAAATAAGGCGCGATAGAATCTGACGATAAATTATCTAAACTTCCCAAAGATGATGATTTATCTATCATTAATGGAAGAGTCAATCTTGTTGTAAAATATGAAAAGAATCCGGAAAAAAGAGTGGAACCATATGCTATTAAAGCTGTTATTCCAAGAAGTTTCCCGGCTCCCTTACCAAGTTCTGCTATTCCTGGAGCAACCAAACCAATAATAATCAACGGTATAATAAATCCGAGAAAATTACAGAAAATCAAATTAAGAGTAACAAAAAAT
>Ga0209540_10001248_pt1 | contig 19939 bp, 20 predicted proteins | sample BarGraIncu01121A_FD_184501 | JGI IMG/M metagenome (GOLD analysis project Ga0209540, IMG submission 184501) | Arctic peat soil microbial communities from Barrow, Alaska - Barrow Graham LP Incubations 011-21A (SPAdes) (version 2) | ecosystem: Environmental > Terrestrial > Soil > Wetlands > Peat... | reverse complement strand
GTGTTGGAGACGTTGCCGACGTCGCCCTTCGCGACAGACGCCACCTGGCCGAAGACGGCGTACTCATCGTCGTCACCACGCTGACCTCGAGCGACGGAAACATGGTCGCCAGCCCGGAGCTCATCGCCCGCGGTTTCGGCGAGCAGGACGCGCTGCTGGAAGAGGTCAAGAGCGAAGCGATCGAGATCCTCGAAGGCCTACTTGCCGACAACATCACCGAGATCAAGCTACTCCAAGAGCACCTGCACGACGGGATCGGGCAGCTCGTTTACGACCGCACCCGGCGCCGTCCGATGATTCTGCCGGTCGTGCTCGAGGTCTGAGAGCTCTCTCGGGGCCGAGCGCCCTACGGTGGTTGAAACCGTGGCGAACCGCGTTCGCACTCGGCGCAGAATCGGCACGGATAGAAACGCCTTTTGCCCGCTCGGATCGATACCCTGGAATCACCCCGCGGGCGGGTGGCTCGGTGGAGGGCGAGTAAAGAAGTGCCCCGCGCAAACCCATTCGCCGAATCTTCACCGCGCTCCACGCCTCCGCGGGCAGAGATCCCTCGCCAGAGCGCGAAAACCGGCAGGAGCGCCCAGGGCGACGTCGAAGCCCGCTCGGGTGAGCAAGAAGCGCTCCAAGCGCAAGCTGAAGCCGCGCCAGCCGGCGCGTATCCGTAAGGCTGCCAAGACCCGCAGTCATCACCATCCCGAGCTCTTCGGTCTGGGGACGGCGGCGGCCGGGATCTTCCTCGCCAGCATCCTCTACCTGGGCTGGAACGGCGGTGTGGTCGGCGCCGCACTGGCCCGCGGCGTGATCGCCACGGTCGGCGTTACGGGATACGCACTACCGCTGGCGGCGATCGCCTACGGCACGCTTCTGCTCGTGCGTAGCGAGCTGATCGAGCTGCAGCCCTTTCAGCGCGGCTTGGTGACCCTCTTTTTCGGACTACAGCTCGCACTCGGCCGCGCGCACGGCGGTTTTCTCGGGCGGGGGCTGGAGGCCGGCGTTTCCAAGCTCCTCGGCGCTACCGGCGCCTCGATCGTGGCGGCGCTCTGCCTGGCCGTCGGTGGCCTGCTTCTCACCGGAGCCTCACTAGGCGCCTGGCTCAGGCGCTCGGGCGAGGCGATTCGCCAAGCGCGTCCCTCGCGCGAGAAGCACTCGAAATCCGAGTCGAGTTTCGATTACCCGGAGCCGCTGGTTCTTCCGCTCACCCACGATGAGCTGGCGCCACACGGAGCGCTGGTCGATGGAGCTCGCGTTTTCCCCGACGTCGTCGGCGACAATTCAAACGGGCCGCCACCGCTTCTGCTCGGGTCTGACCCCGATTCCAAGGAGGCGCCGACCCTGTTCGACGTCACTCCCACTAAAAGCGACTACGAGCTTCCCGACGCCAGCCTCCTGCACCGTTCGCCACCGGCCTCCCAGCAACTGGCCGACTCCGGTGAGCGCACCAGCGAGGTGCTCGTACAGACGCTGGCCAATTTCGGCATCGAGGCGCGCATCATCGGCCAGATCTCGGGCCCGCGAGTAACGCGCTACGAGCTCCAACTCGCGCCGGGCACCAAGGTCGCCAAGGTCGCCAACTTGAAAGACGACCTCTCCTACGCGCTCGCCACCACCGAGATTCGCATCCTGGCGCCGATACCGGGCAAGCAGGCGGTCGGGGTGGAAGTTCCCAACCAGACGCCCAATTTGGTCACGCTCGGCGACGTCTTCGACGAGCTGCCCGCTTCTGCCAGCCCGCTGGCCGTCTGGCTGGGGAAGGACATCGCCGGCAATTCCGTCTGGACCGATCTGGCGCGCATGCCGCACATCCTCATCGCCGGTACCACCGGCTCCGGCAAGTCGGGCTGCATCAACACCATCCTGAGCTCGATTCTGCTCCGCTGCACCCCCGACGACGTGCGCATGATCCTGGTCGATCCCAAGCGCGTCGAGCTGGGCTTCTATGAGTCGATCCCGCACCTGCTCACACCGGTCGTCTCCAATCCCAAGGTGGCCGCCGCGGTGCTGGCCAACCTGCTCGCCGAGATGGAGCGCCGCTACGACAAGATGAGCATCGTGCGCGCCCGTGGCCTACCCGAGCTGAACCGCGCGCTGAGACAGCGCGGTGAGGATCCGCTTCCGTATCTGCTCGTCGTCATCGACGAGCTGGCCGACCTGATGATGACCTCACCGCAGGCTGTAGAGGACGCGGTCATCCGCCTGGCGCAGAAGTCGCGTGCGGTCGGTATCCATCTCGTCCTCGCCACCCAGCGTCCGTCTGTCGACGTCATCACCGGGATGATCAAGACCAACATCCCGTCGCGCATCGCGTTTGCCGTCTCCAGCCAGACCGACTCGCGCGTGATCCTCGATGCGTCGGGCGCCGAGAGCCTGCTCGGGCAGGGCGACATGCTCTTCAAGCCGCTCGGGACGTCGCGCTTGCAGCGCCTGCAAGGCGCTTACGTGAGCGAGGAAGAGGTGACGCTGATCGTCGAGCAGTGCCGCAGCCAGCGGGGCCAGGAACTGGACGAGTCGCTACTCGAACTGCCCGAGGCATTCGCCGACGACGCGCTTCAGGGCGAGGGCGGCGAGTTCGATCCCGACGAGGATCCGCTGCTGGAGAAGGCGATCGAGGTCGTCGTTCAGTCGCAGTCGGCATCGGTCTCGTTGCTCCAGCGCCGTCTGCGCGTGGGCTATACGCGGGCGGGAAGGCTGATCGACATGCTCGAGCGGCGGGGGATCGTTTCCGGCTACGAAGGCTCCAAGCCGCGCCGCGTTCTCGTCGACGAGAACGAGCTCGATCACGTTCTGGCGCCTCAATCCTCCCGCTAGCGCCTCTTCGGTCGCACTCTCCGCTGCCCCGTTCTACCGGCGCGCTCGGCCTGAAGCAGCGACAATAGAGACGTGCTGCCCTACGACGACTACGAAAAGCAGCGGAATGTGCGCGCCCGATTTTCGCTGCTGGTTGGCCTCCTCGGTGCTCTCTTCGCGCCGGCCGCGATCTTTGCCCATATCCGCCTTGCCGAGGTGACGCTGCCGATGGCGGTAGGGGGCATTGCCGTCGTTTGTACCGTCCTTGGCCTCACCGCGCGCATCCTCGCGAAAAGAGCGCGCCTGCGCCGAGTTGTCTCGCTCGAGCGAATGGGTGGGGCAGGGCAAGCGGCTCTCGGGCGCCTGCTCGGGACTCTGGTTTTGGGAATCGGGCTAGGCGCCTGCATTTCCCTTGGTGTCTACGCGCTATTGGTCAACCTCTGATCTCGGCCTGAACAGCGGAGTTCCGACCGTCCGTCTCGCCATAATGTGCGGCGAATCACAATCTCCCTCTAGAATGCGAATCCATGTTTGAACTCGGCAACAGCCTGCGCGAAGCCCGTGAGCGTCAAGCGCGCTCATTCCCTGATCTAGAGCGGAAAACGCAAATTCGCTCGCGCTACCTGAGGGCGCTCGAAGAAGAGAATTTCAGCGCCATGCCCGCGCTCGCCTACACCAGGGGCTTCCTGCGTGTATATGCCGAAGAACTGGGCCTGGACGGTCAGCTCTACGTCGACGAGTTCAACTCTCGCTATGCGGTGTCAGAGGAAGGGAGCGCCCCCTTTCGGAGAAGCGAACGCCGGGCGCCGACGCGGCAGTCGCGGCGCATCGCCTCGCTGGCCGTGGTCCTCACGCTCGGGACGATAGCCGGCGTTCTCGCGCTCTTCGTCTTTGCGTTCGTTCGAAATACGCCCGACCGCGGGGCCGCCAACCAACCGAGCACCACGAGCTCGACGACGAAGCCCGCTCGTACGACGACGCTGAAGATCACCGCCGTGCGCGGAGACGTCTCGGTCGAGGCCCACAGCGGTGGGCGGGGCGGAGACCTGCTCTTCGGCGGGACGCTGGTCAGGGGGCACAGCCAGACGTTCACGGCGACCCGACTCTGGATCAAAGTCAGCGCGGCCCAGAACGTGCGCTGGACGCTGGAGGGCGGGAACTCCGTCGACACTCGCGACCGATTCGGACCGGCGACGGTTCTCTTCACCCCCGACGGGCACAAGTTCCTTTCCGGGTAGCATCGCCCCCGTGCAAGAGTTCGGAGGAGCCGGCTCCAAATGAGGCACTCCGTCGCCCGACCGCGCTCGGCGGCGCGATGTGTCGTCCTCGACCGCGCCCGTAGCTTCCAGCTACGAATGCGACGCCGCGTCCTAGCCTCGCATCCACCGCTCCCTTATCGACGGGCCGTCAATTGAAGCCAGCTCCAAAGGCGCCTTTCGCGAATCGGCCCGAGGCGGTCGTAGTGGTGACAGGCAGCGAGCTTTTGCGCGCCGAGATCGCGGACGAGAACGGCCCCTTCCTGGCGCGCGAGCTGGCCCGGCTCGGTGTTCTCTGCCGGCGTATCACGATCGTCGGCGACGACCCCGATCTACTCGAAGCGGCGATACGGGATGGGCTCGAGGCCGATTTATGCCTGATCTCGGGCGGCCTGGGCCCTACGCATGACGACCGCACGATCGAGCTTCTGGCGAGGGTAAGCGGCAAGCAGCTGGTCGTCGATCCCCAACTCGAGCGCGAGATCGATCTGGTCGGGCGGCGCTATGCGCGCAACGTCGGTACGAGTTACCACGGCTACGAGGAGGGTGTGCGCAAGCAGGCCTCCGTGCCCGAGGGCGCGCAGGTGCTCGGCCTGGCCGGAACGGCGCCCGGAGTCGCGCTCGATCTGAACGGCCGCATCGCGGTTGCCTTGCCCGGTCCGCCTTATGAGCTACAACGACTCTGGCCCGCGGCGCTCGACTCTGCTCCGCTGCGCCGGCTGCTCGAGCGGGTGCCTCCCTTCGAGCGCCGCACACTGCGCTTCTACGGGCTGGCCGAATCGACGCTGGCGGCCGCGCTCGAGAGCGCCGGCGGCGACGGAGGCGGCGTCACGGTGACCATCTGCGCCCGCGATCGCGAGCTTCTGGCCGAGCTCTTCGTCGAGCCCGGTGCCGAGGCTCGCGCCGACGAGCTCGTGAGTGCGCTCGCCGCGGCCGGGCCGGACACGCTTTTTGCCCGCCACGAGCGCCCGATCGAGCAGATCGTGCTCGAGCTGGCACGAGAGCGCGGTTTGACGCTGGCCACAGCCGAATCCTGCACCGGTGGCCTCGTCGGCGCTCGGCTGACCGAGGTGCCCGGCGCAAGCGACGTGTTTTTCGGGGCCGTCGTCTCCTACGCCAACGCGGCAAAGGAGACTCTGCTCGGGGTCTCGCCCGAAACGCTGGCCGATCACGGCGCCGTCTCGGCGGAGTGTGCGCTGGAGATGGCAAAGGGAGCAAGACGCGCACTGGGAGCGGACCTGGCGCTTAGCGTCACGGGAATAGCCGGGCCCGGCGGCGGCAGCGCCGACAAGCCGGTCGGGCTCGTCTTTTTCTGCGCGACCGGCGAGCAGGCGACGCTGGTGCAGGAGATCCGATTCTCGGGCGATCGAGCTCAGATCCGCCGCTATGCGACGGTGGCCGGACTGCACCTCATGAGGCGCCTTCTGGCGCAAATCGGGCACAGTTAGGCATGAATTCGAGCGCTAGCGTAAGCGGCGATGAGCGAATACGCCTCTTCGTCGCCTACACGCTTGCGCCCGAGGATCGTGAGCGCCTCTCCGCCTGGCAGCGGGCGGAGCTCGCTGGAAGCGGCGCCCGCATCGTTCCGCCGGAGCAGCTCCATTTCACCATCGCCTTCCTCGGTCGGCGTCCGCGCCGGGAAGTCGAGCCGATCGCCGAGGTCATCCGCAACGCCGCCAGCGGCGCCGGGCCGATGCCGCTCGAGCTCAGCCGCTACCGCGAGACGAGAAGCGTCGGCATGCTCGTTTTCGAGGACGAAAGCGGTGAGGCAACGCGAGTTGCAGATGCGATCCAGCGCGGGTTGGAGGAGATCGGCGCCTACAAGCGCGAACCTCGTCCCTGGCTTCCGCACGTCACCGTTCTACGTTTTCGCAGGCCGCCTCGCCTGCGCCCCGAGCTGCCCGCCCTCGGGCGGGTCATGCCGTCCGAGGCTGCTGCCTACCATTCAGTGCTGCGCCGCGACGGGGCGCAGTACGACGTTCTCCGATCCGTCGCGCTAGGAGGTCGATGAACTTGGATCGCGAGCATGCTCTCGAGACCGCTCTCGGTCAGATCGAGCGGCAGTTTGGAAAGGGCGCGGTCATGCGCATGAGCGACCGGCCGGCCGTTGAGATAGGCGCGGTCTCCACCGGATCGCTTCCGCTCGACCTGGCGCTAGGGGTCGGCGGACTGCCGCGCGGGCGCGTGGTTGAGCTCTTCGGGCCCGAGGCTTCGGGCAAGACGACGCTCGTTTACCACGTTATTGCCGAGGCCCAGCGTCGCGGCGGCATCTGCGCCTTCGTCGACGTCGAGCACTCGATGGATCCCGCCTACGCCAAGAGAATCGGCGTCAACATCGACGAGCTGCTCGTTTCCCAGCCCGACACGGGCGAGCAGGCGCTCGAGATCACCGAGCTTCTCATCCGTTCGGGCGCGCTCGATGTCGTCGCCGTCGACTCGGTGGCAGCCCTGGCGCCCAAGGCCGAGATCGAGGGAGAGATCGGAGACTCCCACGTCGGCCTGCAGGCCAGGCTGATGAGCCAGGCGCTGCGCAAGCTGGCCGGATCGCTCAACCGCACCGACACCATCTGCCTGTTCACCAACCAGTTGCGCGAGAAGATCGGCGTCATGTTCGGATCGCCAGAGGTCACGCCGGGCGGCCGCGCGCTCAAGTTCTATGCCACGGTCAGGCTCGACATCCGTCGCATCGAGACGCTCAAGGACGGCGCCGAGGCGATCGGCAACCGAGTCAGGGTCAAGGTGGTCAAGAACAAGGTGGCGCCGCCGTTCAAGCAGGCCGAGTTCGACATCATGTACGGCCGGGGCATCTCCTGGGACGCAACGGTGCTCGACGCCGCAGTGGAGCGGAAGATCGTGCAGAAGTCGGGCTCGTACTTCTCCTTCGGCGACGAGCGCCTCGGCCAGGGCCGCCATAACGCGGCTGCCTTCCTGAGCGAGCACCAGGACGTCTGCCAGCAGATCCTGGGCGCCATCCAGGAGCTGGTCGGGCCCGAGCAGATCGTCTCCGCTCGACTCGGAGAGGCGCCGCGAGAAGCTCCGAACGGCTCGATCTCCGAGGAAGAGGCGAAGGAAGCCGTCAACGCGGCCTAGGGTGGGCTCAAACCGATGCCCGAGATCACCGGGCTGCACGAGGTCTCGTCGAGCGCCGTTCTCGTCGAGCTCGATGGCACGCCGTGGCGCAAGATTCCGCTGACCGCCGCTGCCCGCGCCGGCCTGAGCGTCGGCAAGCGACTGGAGCGCGAGGACCTGCGCCTGCTTGGGCGTGAGTTGCGTCGTGCCGATGCCCTGACCAAGGCAACACGCATGCTCGCCCGCCGCCCGCTTCCGCGAGCACTGCTCGAAGAACGGCTGGAGAAGAAGGGTGTCGCGCCGGTCGCGCTCGAAGAGGCGGTCGAAGCGCTCGAGCAGGCGCAGTATCTGAACGACCGCTCCTACGCGCTCGAGCGCGCCAGGTCGCTGGCCGAGCGCGGTTACGGCGACGCCGCCGTTCGCTACATCCTCGAGCAGGAACGAGTTGGCTCGGAGCTGGTCGAGGAAGCGCTCGACGCGCTCGAGCCGGAGCTGGAAAGAGCGCGGGCAATCGAAAAATCCGTACCCAATCGAAAACAATTACTCGGGCGCCTCGCCCGGCGCGGCTTCGATCCCGAGATCGTCGAGCAGATCGCCGGAGCAAGCGAGCCGGGAGGCGAGAGGTGAGAACGGACAGAGAGGTGCTCATCTTCGTTTTCCGGGCGTCCGAGGAGGGCGAGCAGGTCTTACTGACCCATCGTTGCCCGGATCTCGGCGGTTTCTGGCATGCCGTCGCAGGTGGCGTCGAAACGGGAGAGGCCGACTACGAGGCAGCGGAACGCGAACTGCTCGAGGAAACGGGGCTGGATGGAGGGGAGGCTCTGGGACCTCGATGCCATTCCTATTCCTATTCTCTGCTCGAGGAGCTGCCCGCTCGGAGGGCGAATTACCCGCCGGGGACGGAGCGGATCTTCGTAACTTGTTTCCGGATAGACGCCCCACCGGGTTGGGAGCCGACTCTCAACTGGGAACACGACGATTCTCGCTGGTGTGGCCTGAAGGAAGCCTTCAAGTTACTTCGCTGGCCGACAGTACGCCAGGCACTGGCTACCCTTTCACGCAACGACGTAGAGCGGGCCTGATCAGCTTGAAGCGGAGGGCTCGCTAGAGGCTACGCTTGACGCATGCGCCGCTACCACGTCACAACCTTCGGCTGCCAGATGAACGCTCACGACTCCGAGCGGATCAAGGGCATGCTCGAGGAGTTGGGCTTGGGCGAGGCGCCCGCTCTCGAGGACGCGGACGTGATGGTCTTCAACACCTGCACCATCCGCGAGAAGGCCGAGTCGCGGCTGGCGGCACATCTCGGGATGGCAAAAGCGCTCAAGGACGCCGATTCCGGGCGCCTGCTCGCGGTCGGAGGCTGCTTCGCCGAGGTGCAGCGAAGTCGCCTGTTCGAGCAGTTCCCGCAGGTTGACTTCGCCTTCGGGCCGGGCTCGATTGCGGCACTGGGAAAGTGGCTGGCGGCCGAACGGAACGGCGAGGTGCGCGGCAGCTTCGGCACCGGAGACGAGCGGCGCTTCGCCGCCGAATTGCCGGGCAGACGCGAGCGTCCTTTCCAGGCCTGGGTGCAGATCTCGATGGGCTGCAACTCGGTCTGCTCCTATTGCATCGTGCCGACTGTTCGCGGTAAGCAGATGAGCCGCCCGGCAAAGGAGATCGTGGCCGAGATCGAGCGCCTGGCGGAAGACGGCGTGCGGGAGATCACGCTGCTCGGTCAGAACGTCAACTCCTACGGCCGCGACCTGCCCGCCTCGGAGCGCCTCGATTTCGCCGAGCTCCTGCACGCCTGCGACCAGACCGAAGGGATCGAGCGCATCCGCTTCACGAGCCCGCACCCGAAAGACTTCCGCAGCGACGTGATCGCCGCCATGGCCGAGTGCAAGTCGGTCTGCGAACATGCACACCTACCCGCCCAATCGGGCTCCAGCCGGATTCTCAAGGCCATGCGTCGCACCTACGACCGAGGCCGCTTCCTTGCGCTGGTCGCTGAGATGCGCGCCCAGGTGCCCGATCTGGCGATCACCACCGACCTGATCGTCGGCTTTCCCGGCGAGACGGACGAGGATTTCACCGAGACGCTGAGCCTGGTAGAAGAGGCGGAGTTCGACGGCGCCTACACCTTCGTTTTCTCACCCCGCTACGAGACGGAGGCCGCATCGCTGCCCGATCAAGTGCCCGAAGGGGTCAAGCGAGGGCGGATCGAGCGGCTGATCGAGCTGGTGCAAAAGACCGCAAGCGATCGGAATGCGCGGCGTATCGGCGCGGTCGAGCAGGTGCTCGTGGAGGGGCAGAGCCGCACCGACTCGATGCTCCTGCGAGGACGCACGCGCCGGAACACGACCGTCAACTTCGCCGGTTCGGCCCGGGCGGGGGAACTCGTGCAGGTGCGGGTGGAGGATGCGACCTCGACCACGCTGCGCGGCACGCAGGTTGCGCTCTAGTGGGCGTGACGCTTTCGCCACGTTTCCGCAGCATTCCTGTCCATACTCGTCTTCCTCGCGACCGGATTTCGTCGATAGGCTGAAACCGGGTAGGGGAGGGACTATCCCGACACACATGCAAGGCAAGAGAAAACCAGATATGACCGACCGCCAGCGCGAGGCGATCGCCGAGCTCGTTCGCTTGCACGGAAGCGAACCGAGCAAGCTCGCGCTCGTCATCTGCGGCTCGCTCGCCACCGGTAAGGCACGCGAAGCGTCAGACGTCGATCTCTATCTCGCCGTGACCGACGAGGAGTTCGAGCGAGTACGCGCCGAAGAGGGGTGTTTCTACGGCAGTTGGGATCCAGCCCGGTTCTCGGGCGTCGAGATCGACGGGAAGATCGTCGGCAAGGCGTTTCTGCAGGAGGCCGCGGTGCGCGGCAGCGAGCCGACGCGCGCGTCATTCGAGAGCGCCTACACGGAGTTCTCGCACGACCCTGAGATCGATGCCCTGCTCGAGCGAATCGCCGCCTATCCCGAATGGGAGCGCGAGCAAAAGATCAAGGCCTTCGATGCCTATACGAAGCACTACCGCTACGTCGGCGAGCAGGCATTCGAGCTCGGGAACGACTACTTCGCTCGCCGCTGCGCGATCGAGCTGGTTTTCTTCGCAGCGCGGCTCGCGCTCGCCCACAACCGCGTCCTCTTCCCTTGCCACAAGTCGCTGTTCGCGGCGCTCGATAGATGCGATGACCTTCCACCCGACTTCGTCGACTCGTCGCGGCGGCTGCTCGAGGGCCCGAGCCTGCCGGAGATCGTCAATTACTACGACCGGGTGTCCGACTACTTCAGCCAGTACGACCATCCTGACCAGGAGAGAGTCAGCTTCATCCTCGAGAACGAATGGAGCTGGTTCTCGGGCCTGCCCTTCGCGGGAGATCTGTGAACGAACGACTCAACACGGAGAGGCAGTAGTGAGCCCCGTGCAGACGCGCCCGCGAGTAGCGAATACGCCCGTGATTGCCATCTTCGGCCCGACTGCGAGCGGCAAGAGTGGCGTAGCCGCGGCTGTCAGCGCTCGAATCCCGGGCGAGCTGGTCTCGGCCGATGCGATGCAGGTTTACCGCGACCTGCCCATCCTGACCAACCAGTCGCCGGCGCGGCTCGTCGGTATCTGGCCGCTCGATCACGAGGCCTCGGTCGGCGAGTACGCACGGCTCGCTCATGCGGCGATCGACGAGATACTGGCGTCCGGGCACACTCCGATCGTCGTCGGCGGCACGGGTCTCTATCTCAGAGCGGCTCTGGCCGAGATCGAGCTACCGCCGGCGCCGGCCCCGGGCGCCCGTGAGCGCTGGCAAGCGACCTACGACGAGCTGGGGCCCGAACGAGCGCACGAGCTCCTCGCGGAGCGCGATCCGGTCGCCGCGGCGAGAGTCCACGCGAACGACAGGCGCCGCGTCGTGCGGGCGCTCGAGCTGAACGAGGCCGGGCACTCGCTGGTACGAACCGACAGCCGGCTCTGGTCGGGCGCGCTGCGCCACCCGACGCTCATCTTCGGCCTGGAGCTCGAGCGCGGCATTCTCGAGCCCAGGATCGAGCGCAGAACGCGCGAGATGTTCGAGCACGGCGTCTCCGAAGAGGTGCGGCATGCGCTCGAGCAGCCGCTTTCTCTCACCGCACGCAGAGTGATGGGCTTGCGGGAGGTGACCGAGCTGGGCCCGGACCAGGCGATCGAGGCGATCGCTCTGAGTACTCGCCGCTACGCCGCCTATCAACGAAAATGGATGCGCCGCATCCCCGCGCTCATTAGAGTCAATGCCAACCGTTCAGCAGAAGAGGTAGCCGATGAGATTGTCGAAGTGGCACGGGCTGGGAAATGATTACCTGCTCCTGGAGCAGTCTGAGCCGTCGTTCGAGCTGACGCCCGAACGCGTAGCCAGGCTCTGCGACTACCACTTCGGCGTGGGCTCGGACGGTATCGTCGAGATCGTTTCGACCAGCGCCGACGAAGCCGAGGCGAGAATCTGGAATCCCGACGGCTCGCTGGCCGAGCTATCCGGTAACGGCGTTCGCATCGCCGCGCGCTGGCTCGCACGCCGTAGCGCGCGCGCGGACGTGCAAATTCGAGTTGGCGAGCGCACCGTCGAGGCGCACATGCTCGGCGGGCTCGAGGTCGAGACGGAGATGGGCGATGTCACCGTCGGTGAGCCGGAGACGCTCGATTTGGGCGGCGAGCAGGTCGAGTTCATTCCGGTCTCGGTCGGTAATCCCCACGCCGTCATCGCGCGCGAGCCCGAGCGCATAGAGCTACTTCGGCTCGGCCCTCTCGTCGAACGTCACCCGCGCTTTCCCGAACGTACGAACGTCCAACTCGTTTACGTGGACAATCGGCACGAGATCACCGTCGCCGTCTGGGAACGGGGCGCGGGGGAGACGCTCTCCTCGGGCACGAGCTCGGTCGCGAGCGCCTCGGCCGCGATCGCGCAGGGCTGGTGCGAAAGCCCGGTAACCGTGCACCTGGTCGGCGGCGATCTGATCGTCTCGCTCTCGCCGCAGCACAAAGCGACCCTGGTTGGCGAAGCACAGGAAATCTGCGCCGTCGAGCTCTCGCCCGAGCTCCTGATCTAGCTTTTTGTTAATAATCCTCCTGCCAACTAGAGTAATCCGGCGGGAGATAGGACATTGAGAATCGCTTCAGCGCTGACGACGGCCCTGCTTTGCAGCGTTACGCTGCTCGGCTCGAGCGTGAGCCAGGCCGCCAACTCAACCGCCTCGGTCAGCGCCAGATGCTTCAGCCACCGGTCGGCTCGTGCCTCGAGCACCGTCTGCGAGTACGGCTTCGAGCAGCCGTTCCTGCTCAGGGGATACTCGACGGGTGGAACGAGCACTCTTTCCTATTCCGTGCAGTGCGTGAGAGACTCGTCCTGGCCGGAGAACAGAGCGGCGATCGAGCACAAAGCCTGGTACAGGCGCTCGGTCAAGGTCAGGGGAAGCTTCAAGATCTACGGCGGCAGAGGCGCCCCTCCGGCGGCCAGACACTGCGTCGCGGCTCGAGGGAAGGCCGCCCTCCTCTCCGTCACGCTCAAGATGAACCGAGGCGTCAAGAAGACGAACCTGATAGTCAGGCTGGACAGCAGCCTGCCCTGGGGGAAGTAGCCAGACAGCCTCTGCCGGCCACGCGGGATCAGTTCTTGTTCTGATGCAAGGCCGTGTTCAGCGCGACGGTGTTGCCTCGTTCCTTCACCTCGACCGCGCCTGTCTGACTGTTGCGCCAGAAAAGCAGTCCGCTGCGGCCGCTCAACTCGCGTGCTTTCACGACGCTGCCGTCGGGCATGGTGACCCGCGCGCCGGCGGTGACGTAGAGGCCGGCTTCGATCGTGCAGCCGTCGCCGAGCGAGATGCCACAGCCGGAGTTGGCGCCGAGCAGGCAATGCGCGCCGATGCGGATGACCTGGCCACCGCCGCCCGAGAGCGTGCCCATGATCGAAGCGCCGCCGCCGACGTCCGACTCGGGCTCGACCACCACACCGGCCGAGATCCGTCCCTCCACCATCGACGGCCCTAGCGTGCCGGCGTTGAAGTTGACGAAACCGGCGTTCATGACCGTCGTCCCGGCGGCGAGGTGCGCTCCCAGACGGACGTTGTCGGCGTTGGCGATACGGACGCCCGAGGGAACCACGTAGTCGGTCATGCGCGGGAACTTGTCGACCGAGCGCACCTTGAGCTCGATTCCCTGCCCGATCAATTCCGCCCTCGTGCGCTCGAACTCCTCGCTGTCGAAGGGGCCTCGGTTGCTCCAGACGACGTTGGACAGGATGCCGAAGATGTTCTCGAGGTTGCAGCCGTGGGGCTGGATCTTGCGCTGCGAGAGGAGGTGGAGGCGCAGATAGACGTCCGCTACGTCCGTGGGCTGATCAGCGAGATCGCCGATAAAGCTGACGACGGCGCGACGCGAGCGCTGAGAGCGGAACGCGTGATCGTCCTTCGGAAGAGCGGCGAGCGCCATCCGTAACGCCTCGGTATTGCGGTCGGGCTTCCCATCGGCCTCGAGCGGAGCGAGTAGCTTGATCGCCTCGTTCAACTGCTCGGGCTCGAGCTCGAAGCTTCCGCCGCCGGCCTTGCGCCCCGTGACCTTGGAGAGAACGGCGGCGGCGGCGAAGCCCTGGCCGAAATTCGTGAACGGGTAGTAGCTGTCGAGCACGCGCCCGAAACGGCTCACGCTCGCCAGGCCGACGGCGAACGCCGCCGGGCGCTCGTATCCGTTCTTAGCCTCGATCTCGGCGACGAGAGAGTCGAAATCCTTGCTGCTCATCGGCCCCAATGGTGTCACAAGAGGCGCTCGAGCAGCGCCGCTGCCTGCTCGCACTCCTCCAGCGTGGGCACCAGTGCCATGCGAACGTAGCCTTCGCCGTGCTCGCCCAGATAGGAGCCGGGTGCGACCACGATCCCGCTATCGAGCAGGCGCTTTGCAAACCCCTGCGATGTCTCGCCTTCCGGCACCGCGATCCAGAGGAAGAAGGTCGCCTGGCTCCCGGCCACGCGCAATCCCACTCGCTCGAGCGCCGCGGCCATGATCTCTCGCTTGGCGCGGTAGCGCTCGCGCGTTCTCTCGACATGGGTCTCGTCGCGCCAGGCCTTGATCGAGGCCAGCTGGATGAACTCCTGGGGAGTCGTGCCGAGAGTGGGACGGAGTAGCCTAAGTGCGTCGATCACCTCACGGCTGGCCGCAACGAAACCGGAGCGGTAGCCGGGCATCGAGGAGCGCTTGCTGAGCGTGTTGAACACGACGACGTTGCGCCGGTCTGGCACCTGCAGCGCCGAGGGCGGACGCTCGTCGAAATAGATCTCGCTGTAGGCCTCATCCGAGCAGAGCAAGAAGTCGTGCTCGAGCGCGAGGGCGGCCAGCCGCTCGAAGAAGGAAAGTGGCGCGACCGCTCCGGTCGGGTTGTTGGGATAGTTGACCCAGAGGAGAGCGACCCGCTGCCAGGTTTCCTCCGGCACCGCGTCGATATCGGGAAGAAAGCCGTTCGCTTCGGTCAGCGCCAGCCGCATCACCTCGGCACCGGCGAAACGAGCGCCGCGCTCGGGAACCGGGTAGGCGGGATCGGCGACGAGCACCAGGTTCTTCGGCGGACTCAGATCGACGACCTGCGCGAAGGCGAAGATCGCCTCCTTGCTCCCATAGGTCGGGATCACCTCGTACTCGGAGTCGATCGGGACGCCGTAGCGCTTGTCGCACCACTCGGCGATTGCGCGCCTGAGCCCGAGCAGCCCGATTGCGCGCGGATACTTGCAGCGCTCGGGCAGGCTGGCGGCTACCGCGTCACGGATGAAGGCCTCGGTTGCTTCGTTCGGGTCGCCCATGCCGAAGTCGATCACTTGGATGCCGCGGGCCGCGGTCTCGCGTCTGGCCTCGTCGAGGCGAACGAAGGGGTAGGTACCGAATTCGTCGAGTATGGGAGTGAAACGCATCAGATCTCCTTGGAGAGGAAGCTACGAAGGATCGCGAACGAGCGCTCGAGTTGCCGCACCTCTACGCGCTCGTCGGCTCGATGGGCGAAACCTGGCGCACCCGGACCGAAGTTGACTGCGTCCAGCCCGCGAGCGGCGAACTCCGCCACCGGCGTCCAGGCCTGCTTGGGCTCGATCGCCAGGTCGCCGGCTCGGCGTAGACGTTCCAGCAGCGCCGATGAGGCAGGAACGTGCGCCGGGGGTGAATTGCTCGTCAGCTCGAGCTCTCCGGCGTCAGCGAGCAGCTCGCGCAGGCGGGCTTCGGCCTCGGCCGGCGTGCGCACCGGCGAATAGCGGTAGTTGACGCGGGCCACGCAGCGATCGGGAATCACGTTGGCCGCGATCCCCGCCTCGATACCGGTCACGCTCAGCACCTCGGTAAAAGCCAGGCCGCCCTGCTCGAGCTCGAGCGGCTCGGCCTCGAAGAGCGGCTTCAGCCCTTCGATCGCCACGCTGATCGCATTCGTCCCCAGCCAGGGACGAGCCGAGTGGGCGCTCTCGCCCCGGAAGACGGCATTTGCGTAGAGATTCCCGAGGCAGCCGGCCTGGATCTCGTTGTCGGTGGGCTCCATCACGATCACCAGCTCCGCCTCGTCCAGTTCCGGCAGGGCGGCGAACAACCCCGGTAGGGAGCTCTCCTCCGGGGGAAGCTCCTCGCGCGGGAAGAAGAGAAAGCCCGGATCGACTTCGAGCGCCGGCGCTTCTTCGGCCACCCAGCGGGCGAGCTCGATCATCACCGCCAGGCCCGACTTCATGTCGCTCGAGCCGCAACCGATCACGGCGCCCCCGTCGATGCGGCCCGGGAGGTTCTCCTGCGCCGGGACGGTGTCGAGGTGCCCGGCGAAGACGACGAGCGAGCGCCCGCTTCGCGGCGGACGCGCGTAGACCGACTCTCCGTCGCCCAGCACGAGCTCGAGCCCGCCCGACAGGATCGAGCCTACGCGCTCGGCCAGAGCCTGTTCTGCCCCGCTGGGCGAGGGTACGTTGACCAACTCGAGCGTGCGCTCAGCCAGGAGTTGGGCCGGATTCAAGCTATTGGCCGCCATCTCGGAAAGCAGCCTAGCGGCCGGCCCGGTTGCTGGCAGAGCGAGCGGGCATACTACGTGCCGTGACCGCGCATCAGCCCGATCCCGCCCCGGGTGCGGAGCCAGAGCGTGGCTTCGCTCTTGCGGTCTTCGCGCATGGCGTCGACGTGGCCGGTGAGCTGGCCGAATTGCGCGAGCTGGCGCGCACCGCCGGCGTCGCGATCGCCTCCGAGATCGTTCAGCACCGTCCTCGCCCCGACCCGCGTTCCTTCGTCGGCAAGGGCAAGCTGGAGGAGCTCGAGAGCGCCTTTTCCGCCTCCGGCGCCGAGGTGCTGATCGTCGACGACGAGATCTCGCCCGTTCAGCAGCGCACGCTCGAGAACGCGCTCGACGTACGGGTGGTCGACCGTACCCAGCTCATCCTCGACATCTTCGCCCAGCACGCGGTGAGCGCCGAGGGCAAGCTCCAGGTCGAGCTGGCCCAGCTGGAGTACAACCTGCCGCGCATGCGCGGATTGTGGAAGCACTTGGAACGCCTCGGTGGCGGCGTCGGTACGCGCGGCCCGGGTGAGACCCAGCTCGAGAGCGACCGCCGCGAGGCGCGCCGCCGCGTTTCACTCTTGAAGCAGCGCTTGAAAGAGCTCTCGAAGCGGCGCGAGACCGGGCGCAAGGAACGCCGCCGCAGCGACAAGCCGACAATCGCCCTGGCCGGGTACACGAACGCAGGCAAGTCCACGCTGCTGAACGCGCTTGCCGGCGCCGGCGTCTCGGTCGAAGACCGGCTGTTCGAGACACTCGACCCGACCACGCGCTCCTTCGAGCAGGACGGGAGGCAGTACCTGCTGACCGACACCGTCGGTTTCATCCGCCGCCTGCCGCATCAACTCGTCGAGGGCTTCGCCGCCACGCTCGAGGAAACGCTCGTCTCCGATCTCGTCCTGCACGTCGCCGACGCCTCGCTCCCCGGGCAGGAGATGGTGGATCAGATCGACGCCGTGGCCTCGGTGCTGAACGAGATCGGCGCCGACGAGCTGCCCATGGAGCTCGTCCTGAACAAGATCGACAAGGTAGACGCCGTCTCGCGCAAGCGCCTGGCCAATCGCTATCCCGATGCGCTGCAGATCTCGGCGACGGGCGGCGACGGGCTGGACGCGCTGCGCGCCCGGCTGGCGTCGCGCTTCACAGACCGCTTCGAGCCCGTGCGCCTGCTGATACCCCACGATCAGGCGGGTGCGCTCTCCGAGCTGTACGAGCTGGGAGCACCGATCGAGGAGCGTCGCGACGAGGCCGAAGGCGTCTACATTCTCGCCCGCCTCTCGCCCAGCACGCTCGGCCGTCTTTCGCGCTTCGTGCTGGCTGACAACAAGCGATCGAGGAAGATCCGCTGATGGAGCTTCGGATCTGCCGCCTGCGGCCCGAGGCCGTGATTCCCGAGCGCGCCTACCGCGGCGATGCCGGGCTCGATCTCGCCAGCTGCGAACGCGCCTGCCTGGCGCCGGGCGAGCGCGCCACGATCGGCACCGGGCTGGCAGTGGCGATCCCCGCAGGCCATGCCGGTTTCGTCCAGCCGCGCTCGGGCCTCGCCGCGCGTCACGGCATCGCTCTAGTCAACTCGCCCGGGCTGATCGACTCCGGTTACCGCGGTGAGCTGCGCGTCGTCGTTTTGAACACCGACCGAGAGAGCTCTTTCACGATCGAGCCGGGAATGAGAATCGCCCAGCTCGTGATCTTGCAGCTACCCGAGGTCGACCTGGTCGAGGTCGCAGAGCTACCGGAGAGCGACCGCGGCGTACGCGGCTTCGGCTCCTCGCGGGTGTAAAGGACGATGAGAGAGCCCCGCATCCGCGTCTCGGCAATGCTCGGATGGCGCGGCCGCATCCTGCTCTGCCGCCAGGAGAAGCCGGGCAAGGAGTACTGGCTGCTGCCGGGCGGCGGCGTCGACAGCGGCGAGACGCTGGTGGAAGCGTTGCAGCGCGAGCTGGCAGAGGAGACCGGTATCGACTACGAGTTTCCGATCGAAGGCCCGATCGCGCTCGCCGACTCGATCGCGCCCGGCAGCCGCCCCGTGGCCAAGCACGTCGTGCACATCATCTTCGCCAGCGACCTGAGCGAGCACTCGCTAGAAGAGGTTTCTTCGATCGACGACGCGGTACGTGGCCACCGCCTCTTCGCGCCCGACGAGCTGGCCGACGTCGTCATCCACCCGCCGATCCAGCACTTCCTGCGCAACTGGCAGCCGGGCGACCCGACCGTCTATCTCGGCTCGCTCTGGGTTCCCTGACTCGCGTTCTCCTTATAAAGACATCTCATGTCGAACGGCTGTGCCCGTCTACGGCTGGATCGGTTTCAGCGCACGGGCGGCTGCGAGTAGGAGCTCCTGGCTCGAGGCGTGGATGAAGACGTAGGTGCCGTCCTTAACCAGCCACCCTTCACCGCCGTTATTGGTCAGCATGCTGCCGGCGGGCGCTGCTGGGTAAGGCCAGAACCAGAAGTTCGGATCGGACTTCTCCTCTTGGAGCACGACAACGCCTCCGCTCGGTTCCTTGCTCGTCGCAGAGGTTTCTGGCCATAAAACAGCGGGCGAGCCGTCTCCGTAGTGCAGCTGGATGCCGATCTCATAGAACGGTGCCGATTCATTCGTCTGTGTCATCAGCCTCGCGCGGGAGACGTTCGACAGTTGTAGCGTGGCGATGCTCTCGCCCGCCCAGAGAGCGCCCGGAAGCGCTTGAGCGGCATCGGCTGGGGTAATCGAAGCAACCTGATCGCGCCCCATTCTGTACGAGCGCGACGGACGTTTTTCCGGCTTGGAGAAATCGCCGCTTCCCGCCTGTGAAGTCTCGATCGAGACTATGTCGATGCTGCCCACGAGCTTGCCTTTGCGGTACCACGCGATTTGGAGCGGCAGGGAGCTGGTTTCGTCGATGGCGACGCGCTCGACACACGCGTAGTAGGTACGAGTACACCCTGGCTTGACTCTGAACTCGATCCAGGTCACGTCGCGTCCGTCAACTACCCCGGTACCTGTGACGTGCGCGGTTCCGTTCTCGAGCGCCGAGCGGTAACCGTTTAGGAATTCGCTCAGCGCCGGATCAAGAACCGGGGCGTGGGGCTTCCCCGGATCGATGTTGTACGAGGCCCAGGTTCCGGCCGGTGTCTGGAGTATCTCGCGCGAGAAACGGTCATCTTGGCTGGAAGCTGAAGCCCGTTCGATGTCGGCGCTGAGGTGCTCGAAACGGCGCTCGCTGTCGTACCAAATCTCTTCCGTATCCGACATGGGCGTTTCCTTGCCGCTGGCCAGATCGATGTACGACCAGCCGCCGCCCTTGAGCCCGCCTTCTCTCCGCAGGACGACGTGGAGAACCGGCCCGTTGCCGATGGCGACAAGCGCGCGCTCGGCAACGGCGCTGTCGGTGAATGAGCGACCGTGCTGCCAGGGCGCAATCAGTCCGATCGCGAGCGCCGCCGCGGCGAGCACGAGCACCAGAACGAGGCGCCTGGCGAGATACGAACGTGTCGAGCGCCGCGCTCGCACTACATCGGCTGCTTTCTCGGACGCCCCGGCGCGCCGGACGACGTCTTCCCAATCATGTGCCGTATCTGGCGGAAGCGGCACCGTACTCACGAGAACGCTTTGGATCTTCTTTTCGAAGCTGTTCACTGTGACACCTCCTCGGGCGTCGAGATCGAAAGGCGTAACGCCGCGTGCGCCGCATTCAGCGTCGCGGAGACAGTTCCGGTCTTGACCCCGAGCGCGGTTGCGATCGCCCGGTAGTCGAGGTCGGCGTAGTAGCGAAGGAAGACCATCAGGCGCTGCCGCTCGGGTAGGGCTGCGACCCAGGCTCGGATCTCCTCGTCCTCGTCGCGTGGA
>Ga0209540_10001247_pt1 | contig 19947 bp, 20 predicted proteins | sample BarGraIncu01121A_FD_184501 | JGI IMG/M metagenome (GOLD analysis project Ga0209540, IMG submission 184501) | Arctic peat soil microbial communities from Barrow, Alaska - Barrow Graham LP Incubations 011-21A (SPAdes) (version 2) | ecosystem: Environmental > Terrestrial > Soil > Wetlands > Peat... | reverse complement strand
AGCGCTTCAGCGCGCGCAACAAGTGGGGTGTTAGCGTGAACGGGTGTTATTACCACGTCAAAGGAGTCGACTACGTCAGGCGTCGGTGTATTGTGATAAATATTGAACGCAACTGCGGCCGCTCCAACTTCGCGCAGTTTTTTGCAGATCTCGCGCGCCCCGTGAATCGTATCTAAAACGGCTACGTTTTTGCCGCTGAAGTCCATAAGGGATTTAAGCCTCTTCAAGCCTTTTAAGCGCTAAATCAGCTATACAGGGGTCGATACCAAGTGGCTCTGCATAGACGACATCAACACTTCTATCGTCGAACGAATGCGTGGTTCGGCGTTGGCCGTCTGTCAACCCGAGAATCTCAGGGATATCCTTCAAGGTGTGAATCCCGTGTGCGAGAAAGAGCGGAAGCACGTAAAGCGTTTTTACGTCGGTAGAGGAAAAACTTTCAATACCCTCCTCAACGGTTGGGTGATCCATATTAAGATACGCGGTTTTTATAATTGCGCTGTTCATTTTTTCTGCTAGCATGTTTGCCACAGCTTCTACGGTATTTTTGTTATAGGTTAGTTTGCTCCCGTGACCTAACACGAGTACTCCAAAGTTCTCTTCCATTAAACTCCTCCAACTAGTGTGTGCGAATTGTTCTTTTTGATATTTAACGGTAAAGCTCACCTAAAGTGGGGCGATTGAGCTCGAATACGCAGGTTAGCAAGTTTTTGGATTGCATCAGCCATTTTAGGGAGACCCTTCATAGGGGCCGACTATAAGTTCATCTTCGCTCACCTTTCCGTATTTGCGAGAACTTGCAGTCTCACAGAAAATCATGCTTAGATCATCTATCATGAAATGATAGCTGCCACGTATTCACATCATCGGTCCCATAATAAGCCTTTAATGCTTCTTTTACCCCCGCTCTAACAAGTTTCGCAACCCTGCTTCCAAACGGGGTAGCGGGTCCGCTGTATAAAATCGGGTCACCCTCGCTGCTATTTTCATACGCAACGATAATCGCATCGCTCGTCGTGCCTGTGAATTGCAGTCCCTTGTCGATCAGGGCGCGCGTCTTTGCTTCCGTGGCGGTAATTAGCGTCCCTGCTATCGCCCCTTCGCTCAACGCTTCAGAGGATATGACAATTATATTAATGGTGCCAAACGACGACGGATTCGTAAGTCCTGCAGTCACAAAAACCGTAACGCACGCATCGCTCAGAATCCGCACGTTCTTCATCTCAACTGCTGTGAGAAGCGCGAGGCAGTCCCCCTCAAGCACCATTGATGCTGCCACTCCCTCAATGTAGCTCTTCGGAGCGTCGTGAGAAAAATCGTGGGGGACTTGGATGTTTAGGATATTGTTTACCGCCCTTCTACCGCCGTTCACACCACTGCTCAAGGCTTCAAAGTTGCCTTTCAGCACTAAGACTCGGTCTAATATCTCATATTCCACGCTTATTCACCTTCAAGAAATGAGTATTGAAACGCGCTAACCAATGTGTGACTCTACGTATTCTACGAGCGTCGCAAGCTCAGTAAAAACGGGGCACCTCTCTTTTAAGTCTTCATATAAACGTTGTGCAACGCCCGGCGTAAAATCGCGAGCCTCTATCGATGTCTCCTCCAATATTACGAGTTTATCTCCTGCAAGAGCTGCTGCTTCGAGATTCTTTAAGTTCGCTGGCCCGAAGCAGATATTCGGTAGTACGATGATGCGTGCCTCCCGAATGAGCTGCACGTTACGGCTGTCTGCCTCACTTGAAATTGGTGAAAACGGTGCTTCGACGGCGCACTCAACGCCATAGTATCCTGCTATGTCGTAATCGGTGTCGAGTGTGTTGACCACGCCGGCAGAGACACTCAAGCCCTTTTGGACAAGCGCGTGGATGACGGGCGCCCCTTTGCCCCCACCGGGAATGACGTGCACCGTTTCAGAGCTGCGCTCTCCAGGTGTGTGATGAGGGAGAAGTGTTATCGAAAAAGCGTTTGTAATCGGGTGTTTTCTGACGAGCGCTGAGACGCCAAACGCTTCTGCGATATGCTCTTGCGTTAATACTTCCTCGACGGTGCCGTCAGCGATGATTTCCCCGCGTTTTAATAGCAGCAGTCGATCACAGTACTGAGCGGCAAGGTTGAGATCATGAATAGCGGCGATAACCGCGATGCCAGAAGCTGCGAGGCGCCTTACAAGGTCAAAGATCTCAATTTTGATCCCAATGTCGAGCTGAGAAGTTGCCTCGTCAAGAAGCAGTATCTTCGGTTCTTGGGCCAAAGCCCGGGCAATAATGACGCGCTGCCGCTCCCCCCCTGAGAGCTCGGCAATCTTGCGATCAGCAAACTGAGCGACATCGGTCATCTCTAAGGCCTTTCGTGTTACGTCAAAATCATTCTTCGATTCGGTTCCGAGGAATTTGATGTGGGGGCTCCTGCCCATAAGCACGACCTCCTCGACGGTAAAATCGAAAAAAAACGTGTCAGTACTCTGGGGCACGACCGCCATCTGTTGTGCGAGTCGTTTCGGCTTTATTTGATAAACGTCAACATCATCGAGCGTTATGATGCCGACTTGTGGCTTCAGTACCCCGCTGATTGCTTTAATGAGCGTCGTCTTTCCTGACCCGTTAGGGCCGACGAGACCAATCACCTCGCCGGGCCTGACCGTCAGTTGTGCGTTATTGAGCGCATGCGTCTCAACGTAATAGCAGTCAACGCCATCAACCCGTACACGTCCAGGTCCTCCTATTTCAGAGCCACCTTCTTTTTCGAGTATACCCATTAACCGTTTCCTCGTCCGTTGTATGTGCGGCAGCATTTAAAAGATGTTTTTCCTCCTGCTCCAGACCAGATACATAAAAAACGGGGCGCCAAGTAACGCAGTGATAATCCCAACGGGCATCTCAGAACCAGGTATTGCGGACCGTGCGACAATGTCGGCCCAGATGAGTAAAATACTGCCGAAGAGCGCGGATGCAGGAATGAGCGCTTTATGATCCGGACCCGTAAACGTCCGAACCACGTGGGGCACGATGAGCCCGACAAACCCGATGATGCCGCAGAAAGCAACGGCAACCCCTACCACGAACGACACGGTTACCAAGAGGATTTTCTTGAGGTTCTCGACGGCCACGCCCAGGTGCTGCGCTGATTCTTCCCCTGACAGCATCAGGTTCAAGTCACGCGCGTATGCGTAGATGACGATCGTCCCGATGAGAATTATGGGGAACGTTATCTCCACGTACTCCCATCTGCTCGCCCACAGCCCCCCCATGAGCCAAAAAACGAGTTGGTGCAGATTCTCCCCTGCGACGAACATGAGGTACGAGATCAACGCTGAAAAGAGGGTTGAGAGCGCGATGCCTGAAAGCAGCAGCAGCGAGACTGAGCTTCTCGGGCCGATCATGGACAGCGCGTAAACTGTAAAGGTGGCGATTACGGCGCCGGCGAATGCCGCAGGCGGGACGAAGATCGCACTAACGAGCCCAAGTGAGATGACGAGGGCAGCTCCAAACCCCGCACCGCTTGACGCCCCAAGCACGTAAGGGTCCGCCAACGGGTTCTTAAAAAGGGCCTGCATTGCGACGCCTGCGACGGCAAGACCCGCCCCCACAAGGAGCGCCATGAATGTTCGGGGGAGGCGTATCTGATACACGATAATCGCCTCAGCATCAGACCACGTGCGATTTGTAGGCACGACCAAGTTTGTGAGAATTGCTGCTATCTTTTGTGGAGGGATCCATACCGGACCGACGGCCACACCTATAACAACAGACGCGAATAGTACGCCTGCAAGCACTAAGAGCGTCGCGTTTCGTTTCAAGCTAATACAGTCCGTTTCTTAACGCCGGACTTCGTGCACTTGCACTACTGCGATGCTTGGTTTATGATTTCGATTATCTGGTCCATAGCATCGAAGGCGCGCGGCCCGGGCCGGGATATTACGTCGCTGTTTAAGACGAAAACTTTGCCGTTCTTGATGGCATCGACCGTAGTAAGGGCGGGGTCTGACTTGATCTGCTCAATTACCGTAGAATTCATCGCACTGTTCGCGATAATTACCGAAGGGTTCAGAGCAACTACCGACTCCTTGCTCATCGTACCATACCCGCTTACGTTGGCCAACTTCGCGACATTAATGCCCCCGGCGCGAGCGATGATGTCTCCTTCAAAGGTGTCCGCGCCTGCCGACATTATCGGGTCGTTCCACACAAGATAGAGCACGCGTGTTTGTATCGCGTTGCTTGTCGCGTTGCTTTTATTTAGCCTCTGTGTCAAGTTCGCAACAAGTGCGCTGCTATTTCCGGTACTAGCGGTCACGTTGCCGATCAATGAAAGGTCGTTCAGTATGCCGGTTAAGCTATGTGGGTCGAGGACGACCGTCGGTATCCCATAACCACTAAGCGTCGACAGCACGGTATCGTTGTTCAGGGAACTTGCAAAGACGATATCAGGCTTGAGGGAAACGATTTTCTCAATGTTAGGCGTGCTGAATCCGCCTACTTTTGTGATATTGACAGCCGCTGGTGGATAGTTGTCATACGTGGTGTCGCCAACAACCTTGTCGCCCAGTCCGAGGGCGAACAAGTCTTCTGTAATAGAAGGAGCGAGTGACACAATGCGATTAGGTGTTTGAGCGATGGTGACTGTTCTTCCGGCATCATCGGTAACCGTGATGCCGCCCGATTGAGTTGTTTGGTTTGAAGACAGCTGTGTGCACCCCGCCCCCAACGTAGCGAGGAGTACAGCGCAGATCACGACGCACGTTACTTTTTTTTGTGTTACGTTCATTTTAATACTCCAAACAATATCCCAAAATCGATGGAGCCCACCTTAAGATTTTATAATCTGCCACGGTTTCATAGACGGCCAGAGCCGTTTATAGATAGAGGGATAAACTCGGCCGGTGCGACAGGAGATGGCGGCGCTACATCGTGCGAGCAATTGGAGGAGATTATGGATCCGCTCGCAGCTTGATAATGTCAAAGACATCACCCACAAAAAGGATTGCAGCCACCCGCCATTCCCGTGTGGAAGCCAGTCCTATCCAACGCTTAAGAGCACCTTATCTTATATCAATTTATCTTGAGAATCCTCAATTTTACTTGATGAATTGGAAAGCAAGCGCCAAAAGTGAGGCGCACTCGTGAAGCGTTGTCAAAGTGTGTTGTCTCGTTTGCGTTGTTTCATGGTCCAAAGAGTCTAACACCGTTCTGAAATGACGGAACATTGGCGATTAATACTTTCATCCTTCTTTCGGACAATACATACAGCTTTAAAGAAAGAGACAAAACACCCCTAACTTTATCGTACAGTTGGGTGGATTTCGTTCGAAGCTACGTGCTTTAACAAGGCAGTACGCGCTTTGGGGGGCTGGAGGCGTTATTACACACGTATTAACCGTGCAGGTGCAGAGATGACCCATCGAAGCGTTTCGCCGCCGTACGAGTACGTCACCACTGAAGTACATCTTGCCACCATCCTTGAGCGTATCGCGCCTTCGTCGGTTATGGCTATAGCGCTCGGAACCACGGGTCCTGACACCTTTGTTGACCGCATACGGGCCATCCAATTGGCAGTACCCGAGCACCCCCCGGTAATTGTTGATTGTGCCCAGGTGCCCCAAGGGGGGTTGGCGAAGCTGCAGGAGCTCTTTGAGCTCCCGGTCGTCAAGGTAGTGCATAACGGTAAGCTCGCCCTCAAGTTCCTCTGTCAGGCCGGATTCGACCTATCCAGTCCATATTTCGATACGATGCTTGCCTCGCAACTGCTTAATGGTGGGTTGATGGATGTACGACACGATCTGAAAACCGTGGCAAAGGCCTATCTTGACGAGTACTTGCCGGAAACGTGCGGCACTATTCGGGCCACCTCCCTTACCGATAAGCAGCTTCGAAGTGCCGGACAAACGGTCAGCGCGGTCTTGAGCCTCCATGCGGCGTTATCCGAGCGCATCGCGAGCGCCGGTCTCACCGACTGCATGCGTTTAGAGTGCAACTGCCTCCCTGCGGTTGCGGCAATGGAGCGCAACGGCATGCTCATGGATATGGGGCAATGGCGAACGTTGCAGGACACATATAACGAGTTAGAGGAGAGTCTCGCGCATGAGGTGCGCCGTGAGCTGACGACGTCGGGGCAGCGCACCCTCGGTGACGTTGCCGCCATCAATCTCGGTAGCCCCCATCAGGTGAAACATGCCCTCAGAAGCGCCGGGGTTCCAGTCCGCAACGTCCGCGAGGACGAGTTAATCAAGTATGAGGAGGACCATCCCGCAATCCCTCATTATATTCGCTACAAGCACGTCTTAAAGCTCAAAAACGGCTTTTTGGATGCACTTCCCCGGCACGTCAACCCGTTGACGGGGAGGGTACACCCTACCTTTCTTCAGGTCGGCACGGTAAACGGGAGATTCGCATGCCGCGACCCTAACCTGCAGCAAATTCCGAGAGACGGGGCGGTGAGGGGGTGTTTCATTGCGGCACGCGACCATCGTCTTGTGATCGCCGACTACGCCCAATTTGAGCTGCGTGTCATAGCGGACATCAGCGGCGACGAGACCATGACGCGGGCGTTCCAACGAGGGGAGGACTTACACAGGCTGACCGCATCGCTCGTGCTCGATACGCCCCTTGACCAGGTGACGAAGGACGAGCGCCTTATCGCAAAGGTGCTGAACATCGGTCTTATCTACGGAATGGGCGCACGGAGCTTACGGCGATACGCGAATTACATCTACGGTGTCCACTTCACCCTCGAAGATGCGTATGAATTTCGTAGGCGTTTCTTTGATGCGTACTCAGGCGTACGGGCGTTCCACCGGCGTATGGGCACCACGCCACTGGTATCTGTCCGGACCCTTAGTGGGAGAATACGTAGGTGGGCAGACGGCCAAGATCCAAAGCTGACTGAACTGCTGAACACCAGGGTACAAGGGACTGCCGCGGATATTATGAAACAGGCCGTAACCTCCCTCCACGAAGCGCTCAGCGCGAGAGCTAAAATTGTCTGCTGTGTGCACGACGAGTTGCTGGTCGAAGCGCCACAGGCACGCGCTGCCGAGGTCGCTGAGACCGTCGCCTACCAAATGCGAGCGGCGGGGAATGAGTTTTTGCGAAATGTCCCCCTTGACGTTGACGTGGCGATTGCCCAGAGCTGGGCAGGGAAGGCGTGACGGGGTTCCTTCGCACTATTACCGAGCTAACACTCTGGCGCATGGGCAACTAACGTCGGAAAAAGGTGCCCTTTCTATCAAGATCACACTCTTCGGACTTTTTTGAACTCAACAGGTTTAAACCGTGCACAACCCTCGGGACGATAGGATTCGTGGCTGGCAAACCGCCGCGTCGGCTCCATTTTTTCAGGCACCGGGCAAAGCTCATAGAAGTGCTTACACGAAAGACATAGCAACATCGCGATCCACTCGGTTTTGCGTGCAGTTGGGTTTTTCGTAAGCAAGTGGTGAAACTAACAGGGCTGTGCGACTTCGGAGCGACGTGTTCACTCTTGTCAACATCAAAGCTCCTCGCAACTGTTATCTCCGGTGGAGGAGGACAGAGGCTATGAAAACGATCGTTGTCTGTGTTTCTGTTCACTATAGCAATACAAAACAAATCGCGGATCCAACGCTTGGTAAGAAAAGAGCTTCAAGTTGTTGCAGAGTTCTCCAGTAAAGCATTGGAAACGTGAGGTACTCGATTACATCGGCGGCATAAACAATAATCGGGCAAACGACAATGACTTGCACGGCGCGCGGGAGTTTGCTCGTCCGCTCCTCGAGCACCCTCACGAGAAACGGACTGAATCGCCGGCCTGATTTAAAGGAGTACTTAGATGAAGCAATGGTACGAAGAACTATTCGAAAACTCAGCGAAGTCATATGACCAACAGCCGTTTGTCAAGGGCACACACGGCGAAGTTGACTTCATAGAAGAAGAGCTCGGATTTAATAGAAGTGCCACCATCTTGGACCTAGGGTGTGGAACTGGTCGACACGCCATTGAACTTGCAAAAAGAGGGTACACCGTAACCGCCGTTGATTTGTCCGCGTCGCAGTTGGACCTTGCGCGCGAGAAAGCCGTAGCAGCAAACGTGACTGTTCAGTTTGTGGAAGCCGACGCTCGCCATCTTAACTATAGCGGTCAATTTGACGCTGTGATTATAGTTTGTGAGGGTGCGTTTCCTTTAATGGAAACGGACGAGATGAATTTTGAGATACTAAAGAACGCATTCCGTGCACTCAGACAAGGCGGCGTGTTTATCCTTACCACGCTGAATGGGTTGTTTCCTTTGTTCCATTCTGTCAGGGACTACATTAACGAGCATCAAGATCACGACAGCATCAAGGCGAGTAAGTTCGATCTTATGACGTTTCGAGACTATTCAGAATATGAACACATTGACGACGACGGAAACAAGCGCCCAATCAAATGCAACCAGCGCTACTACGTTCCGTCTGAAATTATGTGGCTGCTAAAAATGGTTCTCAGAAATCGATATATATGCAGCTGAACTGGGAAATTGGAGCCGCGACAAAAAACTGACCACGGAAGATTTGGAAATGTTAGTGGTGACAAGAAAAGAGTAAGAGGATCGCAAAGGGTGCGTGAAAATGAAATCATTGTGGAAAGGATCAATAGCGTTTGGACTTGTGAACATTCCCATAAAACTTTACTCAGCGATCGAACAAAAGCCACTTAAAACGCGGCTCTTGCACAAAGATAAGCTCTCACCGATACGATATAAGAAATGGTGCGACGCGTGCACCGAAGAGGTACCATCGGATGAGATTGTAAGAGGTATCGAGGTTGCCCCTGACCAATATGTCGTCATCAGCGAAGACGAGCTCCGATCCATCAGACCCGAAAAATCAACACGGATAGAGATCGTCGAGTTTATCGACTCCCATCAAATCGACCCCATCTTTTTTAACGCCCATTACTATGCTGGTCCGGAAAGGCCGAAGGACAAGACATATTTCCTGTTTAGAGACGTGCTTCGCCAGACTGCCAAGACCGCTATAGGCAAGTTTGTCTTGCGGGACAAGGAGCATGTGTGCGCGATCGAAGCATATCGAGAGGCGTTACTTTTAACGACGCTGAACTACGAATACGAGATTAGGGACATCACGCGAGTCGACGGTCTTGCGGAAGAGCCGCCAATTTCGCAAGCGGAAATGGATCTGGCGAGACAACTGCTCAATCAGATCACCGTCGATGAGTTTGACATCACTCAGTTTCACGACACGTTTGAGGACGAGCTTCGGCAACTCGTTGCGAAAAAAGCTAGGGGTGAAACGATTAGCGTCCAAAAGATCGAATACCACGCGACACCCGAAGAGAACCTCATCGAAGCGTTAAAGGCAAGCCTCAAATGATGCTTGCAGCCACCGGCACTCGTGAGACTCTGCGATCAAAGTCGTACATCTTCGAGCCTAAGCTGGATGGTTATCGGGCGCTCTGCCTAAAAAGGGGAGGGACGTTACAATTCATATCACGAAACAACCGGGACATCACCCCTGAGTTTCCGGAACTCGCGTTTGGCGATCTCATTAAGTCCGACTGCATGCTCGATGGCGAGATCGTAATTTACGATGAGAAGGGGAACCCCTCGTTTGCCCTGATGCAGCAACGAAAGCACCTCCGTCCGCCGCCTACCTACGTCGCTTTTGACATACTTGAGCTGGAAGGCCGGGATCTGCGCGGGCTGCCGCTGTCAGAGAGGAAGAAGCTTCTTTTGGAGACCGTCAAGGAGGGGGGGAACCTGCAGACGATGCCAAGCACCGAAAATGGGGAGGAACTCTGGAACGTCATTACGGCAAGGGGCCTTGAAGGAGTGATGGCAAAGAAAAAGGACAGCATCTACATCACTGGGCGATCCCGTGCTTGGCTTAAAATCAAGTTCGAAAAAACGGTCGATTGCGTTATCGTCGGATATGCGACGAAGACGAGGGAGATCGCCTCGTTGGCGCTTGGATTGTATAACGCGGCGACCCTTACATATGTTGGACAGGTCGGCACTGGATTTAGCGAGTCGCTCCTTGAAAGACTAAGCAAGGAGCTCGTCCGGGCGAGCAACGACGCTGCTCTTCCCAAGAATGTACACCCCGTCGTTCCTGAGAAGGTGTGCGAGGTCAAGTACCTTGAGTATACGAAGGACGGTCGGCTAAGGGCGCCTGTGTTCTTGCGGATACGGGACGATAAGCCCCCAAGAGAATGCACGATAGATCAGGTGACAAAAGGTGCTTGAGGACTACCGGAAAAAAAGGGATTTTACAAAGACCGCTGAACCAGCGCCTGAACAGTTGAAAAGCGAACAAGCGATCTACGTCGTGCAGAAACATAACGCGAGGCGAATCCACTTTGACTTGCGTCTTGAGCATAATGGCGTCCTGAAGAGCTGGGCGGTTCCCAAAGGGCTCTCAGACGACCCGCAGGACAAGCGGCTCGCGATCAGGACCGAGGATCATCCCGTTGCATATGCTACGTTTTCAGGTACGATCCCTGAAGGAGAGTACGGCGCAGGAACCGTCGAAATATGGGACAAGGGCAAGTTTGTCAACATTACCGTTAAGGGCAGCAAGGTTCAGCCCCTTAGTGAAGCGCTGGAAAAGGGACACTTCATCATCTATCTGAAGGGCGAAAAGCTCGACGGGTCCTATGCATTCACACGAATTGAAAACGACGAGTGGATCATCGTCAAAAAAAGAGAGAAGCCTCCCCGGAGCGCTGAAATAGACGTAGGGGGGCACCACATCAAGATAACTCATCCTGAAAAAGAGCTCGATGAGGGGATAAAAAAAGCAGAGCTTGTGGAATACTATCGCAATGTCGCACCGTTGATGCTGCCCCATGTGAAGGACCGGTTCCTCTCAATGTTCAGATTTCCCGAAGGGGTGCGCGGAGAGAGGTTCTTCCAAAAGAACATTCCTGACTATTTTCCAGATTGGATTGAAAGCAAGTGTCTTGAACATGAAAGCGGCGTGACCTGCTATGCGATCGTTAAAGACGAAGCAGCGATCGTCTACATCAGTAATCAGGTTGTTGTGCCCCACATCACGGTCACACGAATTGACAAACCTGACCTTCCCGACAAGATGATATTTGACCTAGACCCGTCTCGACCTGATGTGTCATCGCTTAAGTCAGTCGCACTCAAGTTGAAGGGCTTCCTTGAGGCTTTAGGCTTTAGATCGTACATCATGACAACGGGTGGCAAGGGCTACCACATTGCCGTGCCCGTTAAGCGCGAGCTTGATAATAAAGGCGTCCGAGATTTTGCCCTTAAGATTGCGCAGACCCTCGCAAAGCAAGACGCCACCGTAACGACAGACCTGAGAGTGGAAAAAAGGGAGGGACGGATCTTTATAGATGTAAACAGGATATCAGCGATGCAGACCTCTGTAGCGCCGTTTGCCGCACGATCAGAACCAGGGCTCCCTGTTGCGAGCCCGTTTCCTTGGGACGAGCTGGCAAACATCGACCCGCGGTCGTACTCTATCCGGAACTACCCGAAAGTGGATGCTTGGAGCGACTTCTTTGCGAGCGCAGTATCAATACGGGATGTAATCGAGAAGCTTACTTAAGCACGCCAAACGCGCCCGAAAAGGATTTTTTACGGCGAATTGGGGGATGCAAAGAAGCTCGCACATTCCGTCGAATCACTGTGCGGAACGACCTTAGTCATTTAATTTCCAGTACACCCGGTGATCGGTGATGTCGTAAGTAACTTTGTACGTGCTGACAAGCCCACTCAAGTGGCCTTTAATCGTAGTAACAGAAAGCCAGTATTGAGCTAGGTTATCCTTTACGTCAAGCTCTTTGAGCACGTCGTAGATGAGTTCTTCCGTTGATCGAGGATGCGCTAAAAGTCGAAGTATCATGGCATCGATCTGTGCAAGCCGCTCTAAATGAAGCGCGATCTGTTCAACGCTTTCTTCCTTTGACATAACTGCGCTGTGACTCGGAACGATCCAGTCAAACGTGGTCTTCCTAATTGCGTCAAGCGAGCGACGCGTAAGCTCGACGTCTATGGAGTAGGGCAACTTGTGTCGTTCCCAGATTGCCTTCGGGTAGAGTGCGTCTCCTGCAAAGAGCACGCCGTCGCATAAATAGCCCGTGTGCCCCATCGTATGACCAGATAAGGGCAATGGGGCCATATCTCCTTCAAACGGGTACTCTTCGGTATAGCGGTCGACCTTGCACGGCTCTCCTAGGAAAAATTTCGTTGTCATCTCAACTGGCGGACGCGCCCAGTTGAACATACCGCGCACGTTGACCTCAGGATTCTCGATCAAAAATGCGTCCTCTTTCGGAGCTACCACGAGGGCACGCGTACGTTTCTGCAGCGTACTCGCCCACGCAAAGTGATCGGTGTGCCCGTGCGTGATAAGAATCGCCTCAAGATTAAGCGGGGCATCGATAACAGCCGTATCGATTAAATGATTTTCGTAGAGGCCGACGTTTGTTTTGCCCAGAATGCATTTGACGCCATTCAATTCGATGAATTTTTGTCTCACGTTATGTCGCTCTCCGAACAGTCTTCAGCAGTTAGCGAGGGTCTCATTCTAGCAAGTGAAAATGCGACAAACCGCGCCGTATGTCACGACGATCGAGTGTTAGCAGGTACTTAGCGATAACTCTAACGGCTTAGAAGCTCGCGTCATCTTAGTCTAGTTCAATATAGTAACTCTTATAAGCAGTAAAAGGCCTGCGATAAGCCCCTTGGTCCGTTATCGCGCGCACGAAATGTAACAAAAACAAGTGTCGAAAACCAAAAAGATCACTCGAACAATTGAATGTCAGACGCAAGTAAAGTAAGGACTCTTCGGGCCCCTATTGACTGTTGGGGCTGTTTCTAAGCTATAGGTGGTTACATAGCTCATAACCATAAAGATTCGGCTTGATGTTTGCAATTGCACACGCTTGCACTACAGGGTAGCAAAAGTAAGTTATATGTATGTGATTGCAGGCACTAAGCGCCCCCATCACGGCGATATTAAGTTGAACGACAGGTAAACAGAAAACGTTAAGCCTGATATTGTAGGATATATTACTATACTGATACTTGTTTATCAATGGCGAGGCGATTAGATGTTTTACGGTAAAGCGACTGATCAAGCAACACAAGAACGAGGGGAATGTGGTGGAGCAGTCACTGCAATACTCACAGCAGCATTAGAACAGAACTTAGTCGACGGAGCGTTGGTTATAAAGAAAAGCGAAAGCATTTACGACGGCTTTCCCTTTTTTGCCACGACTAAGGAAGAAATAGCAGAAGCTTCAGGCTCGCTGCATTGCGCACCGACGCTTAGCGCAAAGGTAATTAAGAATTACCTCAATGCCGCGCGGGATACGCGCATCGCCGTCACATGCAAACCGTGTGATGCTCGTGCTATTGTTGAGATGGGCAAACGTAACCAACTTAACATGGATAACGTCTATATGGTCGGGGTGAATTGCGCGGGGACGATGCCCCCGGTGCCAGCACGCGAGATGATACGACAATTCTATGAAATCGATCCCGACGATGTGGTTAAAGAGGAGATCGCTAAAGGGAAGCTTATCGTGCAGACCAAGGACGGCGAACACAAAGAGGTTTCCATAGATACGCTTGAGCAAGCGGGCTACGGCAGGCGCAAGAACTGCCAGCGATGTGAATATAACATCCCGAGAATGGCCGACATAGCGTGCGGCAACTGGGGGGTTATCGGCCCCGACGCAGGACAGGCAACCTTCATCGAAGTGTTCACAGACAAAGGCCAAAAGCTGCTTGATACAGCTACATCGTCGGGAGCCCTTACGCTGACCGACGCGCCGCCTGAAGGGATTGCACTGCGTGAGAAGTTAGACGGAATCATGGTGAAAATGGCGCACAAATTTATGGATGCGCAATTTGCCAAGTATGACGGCGATGATAAGTTCGAAAAGATGTTCGCTGACTTGGACAGATGTATTCTGTGTCGGAACTGTATTATCAACTGTCCGATATGTTACTGCGAGGAGTGCTTTACGAAAAAAGATTACGTCATGGCGCAGGGCACGTTACCTCCTGAGCCGATGTTTCATCTCACGCGTTTGATGCACATAGGGCCATCGTGTGTGGACTGTGGCCAGTGTGAGGACGGTTGTCCTGCTGAGATCCCCATTGCTATGATCACCCATATGGTGCAAACGGATCTTCAAAAGGCTACAGGTTACGTGCCAGGGCGGTCATTGGAGGACCCAATACCTCTATCTGAATGGGAGGAGGTACAAGAATGAGCCAAGCGGAAGCTGTGCAGTCGAGCGAACAGGAATGGGAACCTCGCATCTTAACCTTCTGTTGTAACTGGTGCTCCTATGCCGGGGCAGACTCGGCGGGGACCTCTCGAATGCAATACCCGACAAACATGCGCATCATACGCATAATGTGCTCAGGACGCCTAAACCCAATGTTCATCGTTAAAGGGTTCCTCTCTGGCGCTGACATGGTGATGATGCTCGGCTGTCACTTTGGCGACTGCCATTACCTGAAAGGCAACTTCGCCTGCAATGCGCGCATGACCTTGCTCAAACCCTATTTGCAGGCAATCGGGATCAATCCTGAGCGGCTGTATTGGAATCAAATCTCTGCATCAGAAGCGATCAAGTTCAAGGAAACGATGGAAAATATCGTCAAAAAGGGAAAAGAGTTGGGACCTATAGCCAATGAACTTGGTGTGCATGCACAAGGCGCAGGCGCACAAACAAGCAAGAAGACGGCAAAAGCTGTGGCAGAGGACTTCTTCAGTTAGATGAGCCGGCTGCATACAACCTTGCCTATAGGAGGACTCACTCAACAAGTTATCCATGCCGGAGAGGGTGCTAAGCAAGCTTTTTTCGGTTGAGTTGTTCTTACACTCTTGACCCAGTAAAGGACCCAACCACTTAAGCACCCCCTCAGTAACTATTTTAGACTAGGTGCCGACCGTAACGTTAGCCAAATACGTACAGTGCAGGAATATGTGTGACAGATCATGACCAGCTCTGCGCTCTGTGGGAACTGCAGAAATTTGGAGGGACTCATAGCGCGATTTTGTTTATAACGAAGATGGAGATTAGCATACCATGATAACGCCGGATCAAATAGAGGGGAGTGCGTGGAGGGCTTGGAATGCCCTAAAAAGTCTCTATTGTGACCTTGAGTTTTTTAGCGATATTGACGCAAACGAGAGGGCGCAACTAAAAGAAGAGATTAGATCCCACCTCGAATTTTATGCCGATCTGTGTGAGAGGTTCGATACTACAGACGCGCTAGTAGAGCGGTCTGCGCGAGCAATGCGAGAGATAGAGGAGCAGAAAACGTTTGGTCACCGCGGGTATTGACGATCTAACTCGAGTCAAAAAACATCCGCCCATAAAGGGGCGTAAAAAACAGTGAGTTGCTCGTTTAGTTGTAACTAGTAAACGGTCTCGTCACTCATCATCTTCCAATTGCGCAAGCTCCTTGTTCGCGTCGAGGCACAAACGGTACACTTGATCACTTAGGGGCGTTCCGTCTAAATATGGCTCAGCTATACTTATTGCCAAATCATGCCACTTAAGGGGTATATCCCACCGCAAGAGTTCTTCAACGCGTAGCGTGTCATAGGCTTCGATTGCTAGAATTAGGTCTAATATATACGCCTTTAGCTCTTTGTCTGCTGCCGGGCATTTTTCAGCGTGTTCTTGTGTGTTGTTCTCCACGGTATCAGCTCGATAACATATTCGGGGTGTAATAAATAACCCTTTGTGATTTGCGGGGTTGCTGTTTTTTGAGATTTTATGTGCCCGCCTTTGCATTCTATAGTTTACTCATTGGCCCCGCTCAGCCTATAAATTAGGATATTCGACCGCTTAGATCAACTAAATAGTCTTATAATTTTGAACAAAATACCGTTTCCCTTTTTTTCGTATGATAAACCCCTCAGTTTCCAATAGTCGTTTCTGAGCTTCAGCTCCGCCTGGATATTTCTCGTTCAAGAATCCGTCAGCCTTCAACGTTCGCCAGTAAGGAATGTCCAAACGTGTGCCCTCTTGAATCCCCTCCTCCACTGCGTTTGCGGCAGTCATGATAAAAATACCCGTCGTAAGCGAGCAGCACGCTTTGACCCCGTGTTTCTTAGCAATTATTTTGCAAATTTCGACAATGGTGATAAGCCTGCCCTCCGGGACCCCTTTCATGACCTCTACGACATCGCTTGGATTGACAAGGACAACGGGATCGCCTGCCTCAGCGCTCCTCTTGTGTACCGCGTTGTAGCATGGAAACCGCTCCTCTAGTTCCATCACTTTTGGTAGCCCTTTTTTATCTCCCAGTTTCTGTCTCCAGGTCTTCTTTTTGTAAGTTATTGTTATTCCACCTCCGCTTTCGTCCGTCGGATGAGCAAATTGTTGAAAGTGGCGTCTCTTTATAACTCGATTAGTCTCTTAAAATGAGGGTTCCCCGTCGGTACCGTCTCTTCTTTGTTTTCTGCGTTCAATGCTGCAATTGAAACAAATGCCTGCAAGGTAAATGCTGCTAACGAAATAAAATGCTGCACGAAGCGTTCGATCGGCGTTTTCAAACGTTTTGAGTAATTGCGATGCCTTCTAGGCGATAGTTGGCTTTGGCTTCCTGGGTATGATAAAGAATATGAAGAAAACAAAGAAGAGAAAGAACAGCTGCTGGTTGAAGAGCACGCCTAGGAATCCAAGCACACCGATGAGGCCCCAGTACCAGCTTACCTTTAGTTCCATATTCGTCCAATTCCAGTGCTTGTTTTGTCTATAGACATATATATACAACGCCTTTACTTTTTGGCAAAGTGAACACGCCCCCTGCAACAACCCGTGCTCGGGGTTACGGCAGCAGGGACGCTTTTACTGACACTGAACGCAGATTTTCTATCTCCTTAACGCGCAGTGCTGTCTGGAAGCTTTGACATCCAAGATCTCACTTTTCTGATACTGCGGACCAAAAGGATTATATGGGCGCCTTTTCATGAGCCGATAGAGGTGCTGACGCGATTATTGTTAGCGTTTAACTAGGTGTAAGGTACCGCCTGCGTTGATGTCTATCACGAGTTATCGCGTTGGTTAGGAGAGATATGTCAAAGAGAATACAAGTCGGCGTACTTGGCGCCACTGGCGCAGTCGGACAACGCTTCTGTCAACTCCTCGAGGCACACCCGTGGTTTGAAGTCGGAGCGGTCACAGCCTCTGAGCGGAGCGCAGGGAAGTACTACAAAGACGCGGTTGATTGGCGTTTAAGTACTCCTCTACCTGAAAACATAGGGGATCTTCGCGTTATTCCGACGAAGTCAGAGGACATGCCTGATGATGTGAAGCTTGTATTTTCATCCCTTCCGGCCGACATCGCAGAACGCGTCGAAGCGGATTATGCTCGTGCCGGCTTTGGCGTCTCGAGCAACGCTGCCTCGTACAGGATGTTCGATGACGTGCCCCTCCTCATTCCGGAGGTCAATAAAGACCACGTAAAGCTACTCCAGATACAAAAAGAGCAACGCGGCTGGGGTGGCTTTATCGTCACTAACCCGAACTGTTCCACTATCGTGCTCGTGATGACGCTCAAACCGCTCATGCAGTTCGGACTGAGCGACGTCAAGGTCGCGACGATGCAGGCAGTTTCCGGTGCGGGCTACACCGGCGTTTCATCGATGGCCATCCTAGATAATGTCGTCCCCTACATCGGTGGTGAGGAAGAGAAGATGCAGACTGAAACACCGAAGATTCTGGGCGCCTTCGATGGAAAGAAGATCATCAACGCCAACGTCACCGTCAGTGCGATATGCAACCGGGTCCCTGTGATCGACGGACATACCGAATCGGTATGGGTGGACGTCGATGCGTCCCCTGAAGAAGTGAAACAGGCTATGGCGTCGCTTCCGCACCTTAAAGGGTTGCCATCTGCCCCGGAACGGCCCGTAATTGTCAGAGAGGAGAACGATCGACCGCAGCCTCGGCTCGATCGCGATGTCTATGATGGAATGAGCGTGACCGTCGGAAGGGTGAGGCGCGATGTGGGCAAGGGCATAAAGTATACGCTTATGGGCCATAACACCGTAAGAGGGGCTGCCGGAGCTTCAATACTTAATGCAGAGATACTCGCTGCAGAGAGGTTGGTTAGATAGGGACAGCGGCGTCAATCTTACCCCCATCCGATCGCAGCTGTACGACACGATGGCTGAATTAATAGATTGCATCGCGTTCTTTAGGTAGCGTCACGTGTTTAGCGATGGATGTGCTCCGCCTCGAGACGTAAGGACCCCCTCTGGGTATAACGGTGCCGACTTACTTCCGCTTTTAAGCCTTATGGAAAAGGACGGCCTCATCACGAGGGTAGAACGAGTTGGCATCCATACCGAGTGAAGGTAATGCGATGTTCGTTGCTTTAACGTTTAAGCGCTACCGGAACGAGACAGAAGTGCTTTGGGACGCACTTTTTTCGAAGAGTTGCGACGACGAGTAGGGCAGCCCTAAGCGCCCGTTCGGGTGCAAACAGATAGGCCTTTATTTACGGCAATCACATGAGGGGTACCACTGTTGGAGTGATATAATGACAGAAATGACGACATCACAAATTGAAGAGCAGCTGGCAAAACACACCTTCATCGACCGGGGCGGCGCACAAAAGGAACCCGAGGGCATGCGGTATCGATTGTTCTCTATCGGCACGCAGAGCAACCTGTTGCTTGAGGTGGGTACGGACAACGGGGTTCGAGTCCTCCTATCTACAAAGATGGAACCGCTTGTTGAACGGCTTAGGGGAAGTGGCGAGATCGTCCTCGACGACTCCAGGGACTTTACCTTGTCTAAAGATGAGGCGGTCAAGTTTGTTATAGAGCGCCGAGGAGAGCCGTATTGGTGGGCTTACAAAGTTGGGAGTCCTACAGAACCGGTGCTGCTTAAGGCTATCGAACTGTACGAAATGATGATGGGTTGGGGAGACGAGATTCAGAGTGCGCCCCCAACGGTAGAGTACGAGCGCGACGCCACCGGTAGTATAGCAAAGACTTCTTGAGAAACTGACTGGGGAACCCAAACACGTTTTTAGGACGTTATAGGCTACGGTTGCTGAGCAGAATGCATGGCGTGTGAGAACTTTAATATACGAACGTGAGATAAGGGTAACCTGCGGGCTCGTGGTCTAGCTGGTTATGACATCGCCTTTACACGGCGAAGGTCGGGCGTTCGAATCGCCTCGAGCCCATTGTTTCTTTTTCGATTCTGAGGCTGAAATCGTGTCGGATGACGAGCGCGAGCAGGACAAAAAGTTGCACAACTCTGAGGAAGAGTTGCACAACTCAGGCCCAGGCATACTAACCACAGATGCCAACGGTTCACAGACAACGTGGGCTCCAAACGGTGTCCACACTCTCAATGCTGAATACATTGGAGACCCATCCCTACCTAACGCCTCGATAACAGTAACGAAAGTAACACCATGAGCATCGAAGAAGACGTCGTATTACGCTTTTGATGAATTTCATCGCTAAATTAGAGGAGGCTGCGCCTAAGAAGTCATTTTAGGATCAGAGCAGAAGCAGTTATAGATACCAAGACGAGAAGGGTGAAAAAATGGCTAGGAAAGTGAAGTTTAACAGACCACCGGATGGTCTCATGCCAATCATTGACTCCCCTCAATTATGGATAGGCTCAGCCCGACAGTTTAAGAGATTAGAAGTGCTTAATCACCCCCTTATCGAAAAAGGGGCAGTTTCGAGGGAGTTTACAAGTGAAGATTATATAAAGGTTAAGGACAGGCCCATCCCGCTTGAGGGCTTTGATACATTTTTGATGGGCGTAGCGATAGAGAATCTCCTCAAGGGCGTTTTAAGGACAAAGGGGTGGAGTTTCAAGGAAGTAGTAAATAAGGGGCACAAACTCGCAACTCTATACAAGACGTGTTGCAAGCTTTGTGGGCTAACCGTCAGTGATGACGAGCGTAAGAGTTAAAAAAACTTGAGCAGTT
>Ga0209540_10001246_pt1 | contig 19952 bp, 22 predicted proteins | sample BarGraIncu01121A_FD_184501 | JGI IMG/M metagenome (GOLD analysis project Ga0209540, IMG submission 184501) | Arctic peat soil microbial communities from Barrow, Alaska - Barrow Graham LP Incubations 011-21A (SPAdes) (version 2) | ecosystem: Environmental > Terrestrial > Soil > Wetlands > Peat... | reverse complement strand
ATATTCATTGTAGCAGCTTTTACAAGGGGGGGATTCTATGAACAATTCAATATCGCAACATTTTACATGGAAATCACTGCTTCGTTTTGCTTTTCCAACAACTATTTTGATGATTTTTATGTCTTTGTATACCATGGTTGACGGCTTTTTTGTGGCCCGCTTTGTTGGTCCCGATGCCTTATCAGCAATCAATATTGTCTATCCCCTCATTGGAGTGACTATCGGAATGGGCGTCATGCTCGGCACCGGTGGAAGTGCACTGATCAGCAATCTCTTAGGGCAAGGGAAACATCGGGATGCCGTACAGAATTTCACTCGGATTTCCATATTCGCTTTGTTGCTGGGGCTTGTGTTTTCCGGCATTTCTCTGCTATTTATTGACCCCATCATGGTATTTCTGGGTGCAAGCGAACGCTTACTGCCATACTGCAGAGACTTCCTATCCGTCTTGTTGCCTTTTTTGCCTGCAGCACTTTTACAGGTGATGTTCGGTACTTTATTTGTTACCGCAGGAAAGCCCAAAATCGGACTATGTTTGATACTGATTTCAGGACTGCTCAATGGTTTTTTGGATTATGCCTTTATCGTCGTGTTGAATATGGGAATTTCAGGTGCTGCATGGGCAACGGCTACAGGCTATTTAATTACCCCTGTTTTCGCTTTATTTTATTTTGCAAAGCCCAGAACCAATTTGTATTTTGTAAAACATACTGTTGATCTTAACGTGATCTTTAAAAGTTGTATTAATGGTTCTTCTGAAATGGTCAGCAATCTTGCCGGTAGCGTGATCGCATGGCTGATGAATTTAACGATGATGCATTTTGCCGGAGAAAGCGGAGTTGCTGCGGTAACGGTTGTTTTATACACTCAGTTTATATTCACCTCAATTTTTCTCGGCTTTTCAAACGGTGTGGCTCCAATCATCAGCTACAACCATGGCAGTAAAAATGTAAAACAGCTTCAAAGCATTTTTAAAATATGTATGCAGACCATCGTTGTTTTTTCTATCCTGATGATTGTATTGGCTTTTTTGATGGCGGGACCGGTTGTTTCTATATTTTTGCCTAAAGGTTCAGAGTCTTACCTTATCACTTATCATGGTTATTTGCTGTTTTCAATCAGTTACTTATTTGCAGGGATCAATATTTTCACTTCTTCCCTTTTCACCGCACTTTCAAATGGAAAAGCTTCCGCTCAGATATCCTTTGCAAGAACCTTCTTGTTTACGGTGGTTAACATCCTAGGCTTTTCTCTGATCTTTGGTATGAACGGCCTATGGATGGCTGTACCAATCGCCGAAATATCAACCTTAGTCCTTGCTTTTATTTATGTGAAAAAGTTCCGCCTGACCTATTTGTATTATTAGAGTGTTGCTGAACAATCATTCCATATTGCAAAATCCCTGATATCAATATTTATACCCATAACGTAATAAACTTATTATTATGTTATGGGTATCTTATGGTTGTTAATGATTAATTGTGGGTATAAACGTGAATAAAGAGAACAACAGTTTATAGAATTAATGAGGATGGTATGCAATGAAAAATCAATACTATGAGGTGTTAAATTATGAAGAAAATTGAAATTGCTCTGGATAAAAAATCCAGGGGACTGATCGTTATTACGGGCTGTGATTCTGGCGTGGGCAAAAGTCTTGTCCCTGTCCTGCTTCAAATGGGATATAAGATTATTCTATCCTATCTGGATCAAAACCCCTTTGAAAATGAACCCAACGTCTATTCACGGAAAATGGATTTTCGGAAACCGGAAGAAGTGGTTGGTTTCTGCCACTATGCAAAAGAACTTTGCCAAAGCGAGGGGAAACTTGAGGCGGTTATCGCAAATGCAGGTGTTGCCTTAGGGGGGTCTATTGAAAATCTTCCCATGAGTATTTACAGAGAATGTTTTGAAATCAATTTTTTCGGTGTGATTGAGATCATCCAGGCCCTGATCCCTGAACTGATACGAGATAAGGGAAAAATCATGATACACGGTTCAATGGCCGGCAGGGTTGCATTGCCATTTCTATCCCCTTATGTCTCAACAAAATTTGCTCTTGAAGGATTTTGCGATTCCCTGAGACGGGAGATGAATCCCTTCGGTATTAAAACCATTCTGCTGGAATCCGCTGCCATTGCAACACCGATCTGGAACAAGGCCAAGAACCAGGACATTTCATTTGTAGATAAAAAATATTTGAAAAGCCTTTACCTTTTTCGGGACAAATTCATAGAGGGCGGAAACTCCGGAATGGACAGGGAGCTTGCCGCTTTGAAGATTGCAGGAATATTGGACAAAAAAAATCCGAAGACCAGATATATTATTTCAAAAAACAAGGCCAGTTCAAAACTGCTGCTCCTGATGCCATCTTTTGTCCTCGATAAGGCTGTTGTTAAAATGTATGAAATGGATTATGGTGACCATGTCTGATTCATTGGGGCATGGTCAAGAAGCTTTTGAAAAAATTTGATTTCGTTCAGAATAGCTCAACGAGAGTTATTTTAAGGCTCAAAAAAAAGCTAGAGCCGATTCCACATTTTCACCTGCAGAACCGGCCTAGCTCAAAATCTCTGTTGTCATCCGTTTGGACTCCTTCTATTGATTTTATCAAAAACCTTCTTTTTTACTTTCCAGTGCAAACACCATTCACTCTGTTAGGATCATTCTGTTTTCAAAATCAGGATTCTTTTAACTCACGTAAAACTGTTTAACATATTCTAACTGTCATTCTTGATCTCGGACTATTTCCCGTTTCCAATTTCAAATCCAATATGGTTTTTACAAACCGCTGGAGATTTTCGTTGTCCAAAAATGATCTTTAAACATTATCATTAAACGCTCTTGTGAGGGTTCCTCCATCTCTTGATTTCGAAGCAATTTGTTTTTACATTCAAATCATTTCCTTTACCATTAAAATCGAATCACTTTACTGTTGGCTAAAACTTTACTTTCAACCTTGGCTAACTTCATTAATCTTTTGGTTGAGTTAAGGGAGTGTTTGCTTTTCAATGATCGAAATCATTCAATCCAGAAAGGATTAAGTTGATCTTTGATTTATCTTAAGTATAACACCTTTTTTCAAAAAGTAAATGGATAACATGTAAACGTTTGTATTAATTTTGTATATTAAGATAATATTAAGGTATCGTATTCTAAAAATTTCGAATAAAAACAGCATGGGCTAGGTTGAGCCATGCTGTTTGACATGATTTATTCAGATTTAAGGTTTCAATAATACTGTGAAGTGCTGACGTTCCACAAAATATTTTCCTGGTGCCCAGCTGTTACAGCTTAAATTTTGTTTTGAATCGTTCAATGGCTTCTTCTGTACTCTCTCTGCTTGCAAAAGCAGTCAGTCTGAAGTATCCTTCGCCACTGGGACCAAAACCTGCCCCTGGTGTCCCTACAATGTTGACATCATTAAGCACTTTGTCAAAAAACGACCAGGAATCCATTCCCTTTGGTGTTTTTAGCCATATATATGGAGCGTTTACGCCGCCGAAAACTTCAATACCCGTACTCTTGATACCTTCTCTTATGAGCTTGGCGTTATACATATAGTAGTCGATGAGGGCTTTGACCTGCTTTTGTCCTTCTTTGGTATAAACAGCTTCAGCCCCTCTTTGAATAATATATGGAACACCATTGAATTTGGTAGCCTGTCTTCTGTTCCATAACTTGTTAATTTCAGTGGCTTCACCGGCAGTGGTATAGCCTAGAACTTCCTTGGGAACAACGGTATAAGAACATCGGGTTCCAGTAAATCCGGCATTTTTTGAAAAACTTCGAAACTCGATAGCTACCTCTTTGGCGCCTTCAATTTCATAAATGCTGTGGGCCACATCATCTTCCTGGATATAGGCTTCGTAGGCAGCGTCATATAAAATAATTGCCTGATTGGCTTTTGCATAATCCACCCACTTCTTCAGTTCCGTTTTGGAAATGGTTGTCCCTGTGGGATTGTTCGGGAAACAAAGATAGATGAGATCAGCTTTTTCACTTGGCAGCTGCGGTATAAAGCCATTTTCAGCCGTACACGGCATGTAGGTCATGTTTGTCCATTTGCCATCGTCGCCTAAACTGCCGCTTCTCCCGGCCATAACGTTGCTGTCAATATAAACAGGGTAAACCGGATCAGTAACAGCAATTTTATTGTCAAGACCAAAGATTTCCTGGATATTTGCGGTATCACTTTTGGCGCCGTCACTTACAAAAACCTCGTCAATGTCCAGGTTGACTCCCAGGGCTTTGTAATCAAACTCAATGATTTTTTCAATGAGGAAGTCGTATCCCGGTTCAGGACCATATCCTCTAAACGTCTTCTCATCAGCCATTTCGTCAACTGCTTTGTGCATGCTGGTGATAACAGCTTCCGGTAATGGCTTGGTCACATCTCCGATGCCAAGTTTAATGATATCTGCCTCCGGGTTTTGAGCCTTGTACGCATCCACCCTCTTCGCTATTTCAGAAAAAAGGTAACTTCCTTGTAATTTTAGATAATTCTCGTTAATTAATGCCATTTGTTTTTTTCCTTTCAGTAAATAATAATAATTATAATAGATGATTAAAACTGTTCGGTGCGCTTCACTGTCTGTTTATATAAACAAACATCAAAGCAATTTAGTTTGTTTTTTGTAAATAATTTGCGATAAATTTGGCCTTGATTATTTTTTAGACCATTTTGAAAAATCCAAGGTAGCAAAATAGTCATCTGGAGTTTCTGCACGTCGAATCAGTTCTGTTGTCCCATCTTCTTTTAGGAGAATTTCAGATGAACGCAGCTTTCCGTTGTAGTTATAGCCCATCGAAAAACCGTGGGCGCCGGTATCATGCATAACGATCAAATCTCCGATATCAATTTTCGGCAGCATCCTGTCAACTGCAAACTTATCGTTGTTCTCACACAATCCCCCTGTGACATCGTACTTATGGTCATAGGGTTTATTCTCCTTACCCATAACGGTAATATGGTGATACGCCCCATAAATAGCCGGACGCATCAGATTTGCCGCACAGGCGTCCAAACCGATGTATTCTTTATGTGTATGTTTTTCGTGAAGCACAGTTGATACCAGGTGACCGAATGGTCCCAGAACAAATCTTCCCAGTTCAGTGTAAATGGAAACATCACCCATTCCGGCAGGTTTTAAAATCTCATCAAATGCTTTTTTAACGCCTTGTCCGACTTCATAAATATCCGTTGCCTGCTGATCAGGAAGATAGGGTATGCCAACCCCTCCAGAAAGGTTAATAAACGCAATGTGCGCACCTGTTTCCTTCTGCAATTCAACTGCGGTTTCAAAGAGTATTCTAGCCAGAGCCGGATAATATTCATTGGCAATGGTATTACTTGCCAAAAATGCGTGGATGCCAAAATGCTTTACCCCTTTACTCATGAGTATTTTGAAACCTTCTGTCATTTGCTCCCGGGTAAAACCATATTTTGCATCCTGTGGGGTATCCATGATGGCATTATCGATCACAAAATCCCCGCCTGGATTAAATCGGCAGCTGATTGTTTCGGGGATCCCTGCTGCTTCTTCCAGAAAATCAATATGTGTAATATCATCAAGTGTGATGGTTGCATTCAAGTTCCGGGCAAGGACAAAGTCCTCTTTTGGGGTGACATTGGAAGTAAACATAATATCGTCATTTTGAAACCCTACCTTGTCAGACATCATCAGTTCAGTATAAGATGAGCAATCGACGCCGCAGCCTTCTTCTTTTAGAATTTGAAGTATTGCAGGCGTGGGTGTGGCCTTTACTGCAAAGTATTCTTTGTAACCCTTATTCCATGAAAATGCCTCCTGGAGATGACGGACATTTTCTCTGATTCCCTTTTCATCATAGAGATGAAAAGGCGTTGGGTACTCTTTTACGATTTCCTTTAATTTTTCATAGCTTACAAAAGTCTTTTTCATTGTTTTTTGTTTCCTTTCATGATTTCAATCAATTTTATTTCATTTTTCATCGAGTCTTTAAATAGGTCAATGAGATTCTTCTTTTTGGAATAAAGACAGGTCGAGTATTCACCATTATTTATATCGCCAATGAGAACATTAGTTGAATCAGCAATAAGCCGGATCTGTTGAAGTGGTTGTTCCGTAATGTATACAGTAGCCCCTTCTAAGCAAAATGGACCATTAGTGATAATTACCATTTTAGTTCCTTTGCCGATTGCATTCTTAATATCCGAAAGAACGGTTTCAAGTATTTGACCTGATACCGAAAGATATACCCTCTCTTGAGCTTCTAAAATCATATTTTTCAGTTTATTCAAAATATTTTTCTCGCCTTTTATGGTGATGTATCCTTCAACCACATCTCTTTTCTTGGGGATGCTCTTGATCAGGTCTTTCTTTGATTCCTGAAGTTTTCTGATTTTGTTCTCACAGAATTCCTCAATAGGAACCGGTGTATATCGAATGGTCGATTCTTCTATTACAAATGCCCCTCCCTTTTCTACAAGAGAAGCAAGGGAAGTGTATGCATTCGATCTTGCAATGCCAGTTGCTTTTGCAACCTCATATCCATTCAAATCCCCTTCCGAAATGAGGGTTAAATAGATGGAAGCCTCGTGTCGGGTCAAGTCAAATTGTGTCAGTCGTTCAACGATATCCATAATGGTATCAATCCTTATTTATTTTTTTTTATAAAATTTCATGGCAATGATCAGCACATCTCCTAATGATCATTATATAAAAATCCTGGACTTATTAATAAATTGCCGTCACAGTTCTATCATGTGCATTTCGTAGTGTTCCTGCTTAGTAATACTATACATCAAATATATTTTTTTGTCAATATTTGTTTTAAGAAATGGACCTATAGATTTCCGGAAATAAGGGTATTACCGATTAGGTTATATCATTCAGGCAATCGTCAATTTCTCTTTGATCAATGCTTAAGTGTCTAACTGTACCTTTAATCAGGGCATAAAAAATATATTATTTAGCTTTCTTTTTTTGTGTGTTTAAGCTGAGAGAACTGGGTATAAATATAGTGTAGTTGTTAACAACTAACAAAATTTAAAGGAGGAAGTTAAAAATGAACAGTGATGTAAGTAGCACGGTCAAGGGCAGTAAAACCGTGGGGATTGTTGTCTCCATCCTTATGGTTCTCCTTGGTATTGGGGTCTTCATGGCCCCGCAGTTTTTCGTATCCATGATGGTCTGGTTATTCGTTTTTGGTCTCATGATTTATGGCGTATATCTTATTTACGAATATGCCGTAAGTGAGGTGAAAAATGGTTGGAGTCTTACAACAGGGATTATAGCCATTATTCTTGGTTTCATGTTGATTTTTTCTCCGGCTTTGGCCCAAGCAACGACTTTTGCATTTATACTGGCATTTATGGTCCTATTCACCGGGATTAATCAAGTTTCGGCATCATCAGCAATCAAAAGAGCAGGCGGCAGCGGTAATGTGTGGCTCACGGCTTCCGGAGTCATTAATATTATTCTGGGATTCTTTTTTCTTTTCAACCCCTATGTCTTTTTATTAATCTTTCCAGTCATTGCAGGTATTTATTTGATTGTCGGTGCCATCGCACTTTTTGCCTCAAGCATGACAAGTAATGCCTAATATTCTTTCAGAACGTTAACAAGGCACAGGATTCTATATAGAATCCTGTGCCTTTAATTTTTTATTGAATCGTTCATCATATGACTTATCCATTATTTACATACGGTATTCATGGTTATTGTAAGCCCATGCCATTAGCAATATTTAAAAGCATCACTAAAACGACCACCACTTGGTAAGCCCTTAAAACCGCCTTATCCGGTAAAATACCACCGAGCTTTGCTCCAAGGAATAATCCCAGGGCCAAATACCAGCACAGACTTTTCAGTTCCCATGATTGCCATTTTTTTGGGTGCATTTGTTTCTGTCCGATTTGGAACCTGCCTAATTGTAAATGAGTTCCTGAATGACGATCTTATTCGCTTGTGCCTTTATTTTATTCATATGTTCCACCCATTCCAGGGGTTTTGATTTCTTGTCTGGAGCCGGATATTTCGCCAGTAAACAACATATAATCTGATCCAATCGATTCCTAGCTGATTGTTCCACCACTGCCAAATGATCGTTCAATTTATCCTGAAAAAGCAGTTCCCTGAACAGTGCTTTCTTGTACTCCTTCAAATAATTGTATCTCAACTCTTCATACTTTCCAAAATTCCGGCTCGGTGGAATTAGAGATCTGAAATTCGGGCTCCGATAACCTCCATCAAAATGATAGTTTAGTTCCATTGCTTTGAATGTGTTATTGTTCACGTTAGTTTTCTCCTTTTATTTGAATCTAAAGACTTTTCGTTCAATAATTTGGCCGATTTTTCCAAACTCAATGAGAAATGGTTTTGTATGTCACTATATTACTACCCAAATATAACAGCAAATATAAAATCTTTGCATTTATTAATTTATTTAAGTATCGATGGCATCAAAATGTTTTAAATTCTCGGTAATTTCTATTCTCATCAGTAATTGAAATCTTTTTGCATGATGAATTATAATTCGCAAAAGTTTAAAGGTAAATCCTTTAAATACTTAACTTTATTCTAAACCTCTTTCGTGTTTGTTTTGTGTTTTCTCTATGAAATTTCATAGTATCATCCAAATTTAATCTTTCTTTAAACAGGAAAAGACCACCTCATTACAAGGCGGCCTTAATTGGATCAATATTTAATTTTTATTTGAGTAATCACTAAGATTTTGATTTAGATCTACTGAAGTTATCAGTGAGAGCCAGCTCATTCTTCGCACTCTTTTTGAATCAGATAAAACACATCCTGATATGCCATCTGATGCTTTTTACAGAGTTCCACAACACTGCTGTATTCTGGATAAATTCGCTTCGGTAACTTCTTCCAGCCATTTGTTGGATCCACCTGCTGCCGGAACTTCAATTGCAAGGTGACAGAACCAGCTATCAGCTGCTGCGCCATGCCAGTGTTTTACTTCTGGCGGAATATTTACCACATCTCCTGCTTTCAGTTCACGAGCTTCCTCACCCCATGCCTGATAATAGCCACGACCTCCGGTAACCAGTAAAATCTGGCCGCCTTTGTGATGGATATGCCAGTTATTACGGCATCCCGGTTCAAATGTCACATTTCCAATGGCAACGCTTTCTGTCGTCAGCATATCAAGATACGCGTTTCCCTTAAAATATTTACTAAATGCTTCTGGTAATAAATCGCCCCTGGGGAATACACTTAAATTCTTATCCATAATTATTTCCTCTTTTCACAATAAATTTATTTAAACTTTTTCAAATGAATTAATCGACCGGATCAGCTAACTTTTATTTTCTAGTCTTTAGTACTTTTTATTACTTTCTCAGGATTACCTCCTGCAACTACATCACCTTTAAAATCAGTTCTAAAAACGATTAATTGTTTTTAGGAGAAAGGTCTCCATACCAATAGGAAGCTGTTACACCGCCATCCATCAGGAAATCACTTCCAGTTATAAATGCACCACGCTCGCTCATTAACAAGTCTGCTACTGTAGCCACTTCATCTGGAGTACCTGCTCTTTCAACAGGGCAAAGACTGATCATTCTTCGATAACCTTCTCCACGAGGTCCAGTCAATTCATCATTTGCCAATGGCGTGATGATGATTCCAGGACTGATCGAGTTAATACGTGCTCCTCTCTTGCCCCATTTAACAGCTTCAGACATGACGCGCAGACCATTACACCGCTTTGACAGCTGATAGGCATGAAGTGTATCTTTTACTTCACTGGTCTGAAGGAATGGAAGGTTAAGCAGTTCTTCTGTTGGCGTTGTTGCGAGCAAATCGCTCTGCTCCTGTGAAAGTACTCCCAGACGATATCCGGACTGTGAAGAAATAATAACACCAGAACCGCCTTCTTCAATGACCTTACCGAATTCCTCCAGCAGAACAGCTGTACCATACAAATCCACTTTCAAAATAGCTTCAATCGGAGCCTGTGAGGGAGATACCCCAGCAGCATTTATAAATCCAGTAATCTTTCCAAATTCCTGTGCAGTCTTAATAAGACTTACTATGGATTCTCTGGAAGAAATATCCAAAGAAGCCCCACTGCTTTCAAAGCCCGCATCATATAATGTCTTTACTGCCACTTCCGCATTTTCCAAATGCAAGTCAGCCACGACAATATGTTTTCCCGCTCCGACTCTTCTTGCAATAGCCAGACCAATGGATCCAGCACCTGTCAAAACAACAACATCTCTTTTTCTTTTACTCATAATTTTTCTCCTTTATCATTATATTTTCACCTTATATCCAACAACACCGATAAACAGTCTCTATTTTATTTCAACGAATAAAATTCGTAAATATGCCTTGTTCTCTCTCTGGAAGTTCAACACCATTCTTGAGGGCCACTTCTTTACATTTTAGGAAAAATGCCATATTTCTTCCCAGTGTTCTCATTGTCTGGAGCCCTTCCAAATCCTGTTTCACTTCCTCAGGTGTCGTTCCATGCACCATGTTCCAGTATTGTGAGGAAACAATCGGCATCTGCATCAAACCAAAATATTTATTGATCTGATCATATGTTGCAGTGGTTCCGGCCCTTCTTGCTGATATAACGGCTGCAGCCGGCTTCAAATAGAAGGACTGTCTTCCGCTAGACAAATCCGTATAAAATGCGCGGTCTAAAAACGATGTAATGGCACCACTGCCTGCTGCCCAGTGAACTGGGGTGCCAAATACATAACCATCATACCCAGCTGCAATATCAAGAAATTCATTCACCTTGTCATCAAAAATACATTTTTTATTTTTCACACAGTTTTTACATGCAATACATCCGGCTAAAGGACTTTTGCCAATCCAGAAAATATCTGTTTCGATGCCTTCTTTGTTTAATGTTTCTGCTACCTCACTCAATGCTGTAAAAGTACATCCTTCTTTGTGGGGACTGCCATTAACTAATAATACTTTCATTTTAAACACTCCATTCTATTTTTAATTTTATAGTATCGTTCTTTTTGTTTAAGATTTGTTTCATGATAGTATCTCCTTTTTTTACATTCTAGCACTTAGAGTGAACTCCAAGTCAAGGATTAATTTATTTTTTATTTAGCTATTGCCATTTTTTGGCAACAAAAAAGACACATTGCGAGCCTTGTACCGTAAGCAGATTTACGTGCAAAGCACAACATGTGTCGTTGATCATTATTTTAATATATTCTTTTTACAAAAAAATCTCCATACTTATGTACGGAGATTTTTAAATGCTTTAATAGTGCAATAAAGTAATTGGTCTATTTATCCCAGGATAAAACGCCTGTAACTTCTGCTTTTTCATAACGGTCAATTTTGTAATTTAGCCTATCTAAGGTCTTTTTCATATCGTCCATTTTTCCCAGAAGCTTTTTACGTTCTTCCGTTAATAGATCTTTTCTGGCTGCGATGGTTGTGTCCCCTTGCTGTGTCAATACGCAGTATTCAATCAAGGGCTCAATGGGTATTCCTGCAGAACGCATGCATTTTGCCAGCTCAATCCAGGCACATGATTCTTCAGTATAGTCCCGAATCCCACTTTTCGTGCGATTGACTGGTGGGATCAATCCGATTCGCTCATAATAACGCAGGGTATCCTGAGACATATCATACTTATTACTTACTTCTGTAATTGTCATCTTTACTTTCCTCCAAACTAATCAGTATCATTAACGGAATGGATTTACTCAAATGTGTTGGCCACTTCTTTTAACCATTTTGTAATTTCAATATGCTGAGGACAGCTTTCTTCGCACTTTTTACACTCGATACAATCCGATGCTTTTCCATGTGTTTTGGTATAATTCCCATAGTAGACGCCTTGTGTTGAAAACATCTGCTTAACACACTGTTTCTCCGCATTGTATAATGCAAAATATTTAGGAATCGGTATATTTTTCGGACAGTCATCTACACAATACTGGCAGGCTGTACATGGAATTGCGATTGATTCATTAATGATACTTACTATGTTATCGATAATATCATATTCTTCTTTAATAAATGGCTTAAAATCCTGCATATATCCGGTGTTATCCATTAACTGATCCATATTTGACATACCACTTAATACCAACATCACATTTTCATGACTTGCTGCGAACCTTATTGCCCAGGAAGAGATAGACATTTTCGGATGATATGCTTTTAATATTTCCTCTGCTTTAGCAGGAACATTGGCAAGTGTACCGCCTTTGATGGGCTCCATAACAATAACCGGTTTTTTGTGCTTTGTGGCAACTTCATAACATTTTCCAGACTGAATACTTTCGTTGTTCCAATCCATATAGTTAATCTGAAGCTGTACAAAATCCACTTCCGGATGTGCGGTTAGAATTTCATCAAGCAAATCCGCATTATCATGATAGGAAAAGCCGATTTTTTTAATTTTGCCTTCCTCTTTTTTCTTCTTGATAAATGCAAAGCTGTCCATATTTTTTGCTACTTCATAATGGGAGACGTTAAGATTGTGAAGCAGATAATAGTCAAAATAATCAACGCCGCATTTTTCCAGCTGTTCATTGAAAATTCGTTCCTGGTCTTCTTTTATTTTCAAAAACATGGTTGGCATTTTGGTGGCAACCGTAAAGGAATCTCTTGGGTGACGTTTAACCAGAGCTTCTCTCAGAACAATTTCACTTTTAAAATTGTGATACATATAGGCGGTATCAAAGTAGGTAAATCCTCTTTCTAGAAAGGTATCCACCATTTTGTTCAGCATTTCCATATCAATGCTGGTGGGATCTTCCTGATCGGTTACTGGCAAGCGCATAAATCCAAATCCTAATTTTTTCTGTTCCATATCTGCTTTTCTCCTTTTATTTTAAGTTATTATATTCGCAATCTCGTCTAAATGTTTTTTCCGAATTCATAGGCTTGTTTCATCGCCGGACTTCCTTCAATATCGCCTTTTTTCCAGGCTCCCGTTCCATAAACAACCCCTTTTTCCGCTGCCCCAGGCAGACAATCGGTAAAACCTCTGAAACATTCCAATGTGCGTTCCAGCATGGATTTCCTTTCCACAGCGGCGGTCATTATGAAATAAAATTCTTTATTCTTAATTTCTGTATATCTTGCAACACATCGATCGATTAATGTTTTCATCTGTGCATCTAAGGTATAAAAATAAACCGGTGTAGCCATTACAATCACATCCGCACCAATCATCTTTTCAAGAATTTGAGCCATATCATCATTGATTGAACACTTTCCCGGGTTTCTTTGACAAGCCTCACAGGCAATACAATACTTGATTTCCATATCTCTTAAAAATATTTTTTCCACCTGATGATCAGATCCTAATGCACCTTCAATAAATTGATCGCATAACATTTCTGAATTACCGGCTTTTCTTGGACTTCCTGACAATACTAATACTTTTCTATTCATAATCTTTGATCTCCTTCATTTCATACTTCTTATGTTATATATACTTTATCATCTGGAGTTAACTCCAAGTCAAGGACAATTTGAAAATTAATTATTTATTATTAGGAATGTTCTGCCTCTTTTAAACTTAAAGCCATCATCATTTTCGCTTTTTTCTTTTTATAATCTAAATTCAACAAATAAAAAAGGCCATTCGATTTTCAAAAATATTTGAAAATCGAATGGCCTTTCAGACTTCTAACTGTTTAGTATTTTATAATTTATTGGAAAAATCAATGTATGGATTGATTATTTCATATAGCGTTTTAATTGTTCATAAAAGTTTTCACGAGTTCCTGCCATGATAATGACAACTGCCATATCATCCTGATATTCTACAGTATAGGCGAGCTCGTAATTTGTTTTATTGTAATAAATATCAAAACCAAATACACCATTTAAATCTCCGCTTTTAGCATCACCGATCGTATTATCCATCAAAATACTATCTATGGCTTTCTGATATTCCATTTTTAAATTTTTATCTTTAATTTTTTTCAGAAACTTTGCAGCTGGTGGAAGAACAATCAGTTTTGTCATCCATTATTCCTCCGAGCCAAAAATATCGTTATAGGTCGAAAATTCTCCGTTTCCTTTTGCTGCTTCCGTTGCCCGCTCAAGCATTTTTCCGATGGCTGGTTGAACTTTTTTCTGTTCTTCCTTGAATTTTTTCAATAATACTTCGCCATTATATCCCTGAGTGATTAAATCAGCTAAAATCTGCTCTGCAAATTCCCCACCAGTATTTTCTCTGACAGGTTTTATTAAAATCATATTATTCTGAAGGATACATTCTGCCTCTTTGTCAAATCCTAATGCCTCAAAATACTTTTGAGGAATTGTAATTTGCCGTTTACCGGATATGTGGATTGTCTTTCGTTCCAATACTGTACCTTTTGACATTTGAAATAACCTCCCTTTCATCATATAAAAAATACCATTTTCTTTGAATTTATTATATCATGGATTCTAGGAAACATCAATCAAGCAAATCAAATGTACATGTTATTTGGAACATAAATCTAAAATATTAAGATAACCTATTCGGAAACCATTTCGTGGCCGAATTCAAAGCCTTTAAAAACACGAACTGCATCACCGCTGTGATAATAATCTCTAATATCCGAGCCGCAAATGCTTGCATACAGATTTTTAACGATTATGTCATTTTCTCCACATACCGGCATTGCAAGTTCATTAATAATTACGTCTTTAATACCTGGAATTGTCAATATCAGTTCAGTCAAAAACAACAAGGATTTTAAAAACAACCATCCCTCAAAGATGAATATTCATTAGTTGAGGGCCATAATAATGTACCCTCTGTTTCTATGCAGCGAGTTGATTTTCATAAAACAACTCACGGTAGATTACTGGTGGATAACCACCATTCGTGCTGTAAATTTCGCCGACGATTATAATAATGAATAAAGTGATAGACAATCGTTTTTACTTCAGCCATCGACATGCTTTTTGTATTAATTTTATAAATCTTTTCTTTTTTTAACGTTGCGAAGAAACTTTCCATGCAGGCATTGTCATAGCAACGGCCAGTACTGCTCATACTTTGAATCGCCATCGCTTTTTTCAAAGCAGCTCTAAATAGTTTGCTGGTGAACTGTGTGCCGCGGTCGCTGCTATGTTGCAATCAACATAGTTCCGACCAGGGCAGTCAGTTTACATCATCCGTCTACATCGACTTAATTAAAAGCTATGGAGCCACAAAAATCAGCATGGACAGCAAAGGCCGAGCGACCGACAACATTGCAATTGAACGCTTTTTCCGTTTCTACAAATGGGAAGCTTGTATTTGCTGTGCCCGGAAACGGTCACCGAAGTAAAAGCATTGACAAAAGAATACATCAATAATTACAACAATGAACGCGGCCATCAACGGCACGATTATAAAACTCCGGCAGTTGTATTTTATGAAAATCAAACCCTGGCAGCTAATTTTCAAATCCAATTCTCAATAATCTATTTTTGCCACAAATTCTGCTTCAGAAAGTCAATCATCATTTGCCACCCTTCCACAGCATCCGGCTTATCGCTCAATGTGAAGCCATGGACGGAGTCTTCAAAACGCTTATGGGTTACAGTTATGCCTGCCTGCAGAAGTTTATCTCTGAAATCCTCCGCTTCTTTGCACAGTGAATCCCGGCCTGCTGTTAATATCAGTGTGGGAGGAAATGATTGCACTTGATCAATAGTAGCAAAAACAGGTGATATCAGCGGATTTTTTCTTTCCTCTTTGCTGTCGCAGTAACATACATTAAATATCCGGCCCATTTTATTAGAAAGAGAACCTTTGGGCTGTGGCTTAAGATATGGGTCCGTGAAAATATCTAATGGAGGATAGTCCAATATCAGACCTTTTATGCCCAGCTCTTTCGTTTCAGCATCCTTCAGGCATATTGCTGTACTAAAGTTGGCTCCGGAACTGTGACCGCCGATTGCAATCTTATCCGGGTCTATTCCAAACTCTTCTGCATGCTCCTTTGCATACTTTATTACTCCGATGCATTCGTCTAGTGCTTTGGGAAATACTTCATCCGGTGATAAGCTGTAATCTATGTTTATTATCTTCACATTGGCTTTATTCGCGACATTCATCATGTAGGGATCATCCATCTCTGCATGTCCCATAACAAATCCACCTCCGTGAATATTGACGAACAGCGGAAGCTTTTCTGGTTTTTCCATATTGTATGTAAGGATACGAACCTTTCCCTCAACGGTGTCCAGAAAGAGTTCTTTACCGACCCGCATTTTGGGACTAAACCCAATTACAAAAGACATTATTCCCCTGTAGAAATTTAACTTTTTTTGGAGCTGTTCTCTGGAATAAACTTTCTCTTTTGGTCTTCTGCTCATAAAACACATTCCTTTCTTAAAATCCGTTAACTCGTACTTTTTCTTGGGTCTGGAGACTTTATCAAAAAAGTCTCCATGGAATTGTCAATATCCTTATATTCTGCCCTCTGCTCTTAGCCATCTCACTTCATCAGAAATTGTTTCTTCAAATGGACGACATTTAAAGCCTAATTCTTCACATGCCTTACTGCAATCATAATTATTATTGCGTGTCAGATTATAGATTGCAAAATCGGTTAATTGGGATGGCTTTTTAGTTATTTTACTGCTTACTTCCATAATTTTTGCTAGCCCCCTGGCTACATTAGGCGATAAAATCTTTGGTTTGAAATCCAAATCTGCTGCCTGATTGATTAAGTTGAACATATCCTGCATGGATACGAGACTGTTGCTCACAATATAACAGTCTCCTCTTTTTCCAATATCACAACATGCAATAACACCTTCTGCTTGTTTTCCTCCTATATCTTTTCTTTACAAATAGTTTTGGAATATTGTCCTTAAACTAATAGCTGACTGGCTTTTTCACACGCTTCATAGATGGCATCATAATTACTTTCTATCATCGGATTCGCTTTATCTGTGCTTTTCTTTATATTTTTTTTGTAAAGATAATAAGGTAGTCCCCATCCTATAAATCCAGGAATTGCAAGTATAACGCAAAGCGGGATCATCGCTGCCAGGTATGCAAATACTGAACCGGCCATAAATACCGTGCCTACAATCCCTGCACCCAAAGATACAGCCATTGCTTTTGTTGTCTTTGAACTTTCCAGTTTTTCAATAGCTGAAAATGCATCTTCGCACTTACGTTGCAAGTCACATAACGCTACACGATTTTTAATTTTTCTGTTCCTCTGCAATTTTAATTTCACGGAGTCAATTCCTGTACTGGCATTGATGATTGTCCAGCCTAATGCATGATAGCAATCACTGCAAAGCTGTACTAAATCACGCTTTACGCTAACCTCTAAATACTCGTTCATAACCGATTTGTTTTCATTCGTTTTTGTTTCGCTCATAATGAGTCTCCTTTGATATATTTTTTTGTTTCATTTTATATCTACATATTACGTTGCAAATGTTCCCCAAGGTTAAAGAAATGTTAAAGTTTTGTTAAACACAATTTTAAATTTTGCAGCTTTAGTCTGTTGAGGGCGCTAAAGTGTGTGAAACAAAAAACACCGACTTTCAGGGTAATGCTGAGTTCATTAAAAATGCAAAAAAAAATCCCCCACATCGTTCATGTGAGAGATCTTGTCATCTGGCTAGTCTCGATTTATAATTTCATTGTTACTGTAACCGTTGTTCCCTTACCCGGTTCACTTTCAACCGTTATTGTTCCCTCGACAAGATCAACAACACGTTTTACCAGGGACAGTCCCAGTCCGTTTCCTTCTGCAGAATGCGACGTATCACCCTGATAGAATCGGTCAAGTATTCGGCGACAGGTTTCTTCGCTCATTCCACACCCGGTATCACTGACAGATACAATTGCCTTGCCAGCAGCTTCTTTTAGTTCCACTTTTACCAAACCATTCTTACCTGTAAACTTAATGGCATTGGTTAAAAGATTATTCCACACAATTTCCATGAGACTTTCATCCGTCGTAATTGTCATTTCATCCAGATCTGCCCCAAATTCTATGTTTTTTTCGTCAAACTTATCTTCCAGAGCCAGCATACAACAACGCAGTTGTTCATCCAAAGAATAAGGTTCTGCCTGTATGATTTCCTGATTTTCCAGCTTGTTCAATTTCAGAACATTTGTCACTAATGTAGCTAATTTTTTGGATGCCTCTAAAATCGTTTTTATATATTCCTTCTTCTCTTCCTTGGGTAGTTCATCTTGCCCTAATGCTGATGCATAGCTTTGTATAATAGCCAGTGGGGTTTTGATTTCATGGGATACATTTGCAATAAAATCACTTTTTAATGTTTCGATGGTAGCCAATTCCGCCACCATCTTATTGAAATCATCAATCAGTACCTCAAGTTCATCTTTTTTATCGTCCTTACGCTGGGAATGAACTCTCACCGTGAAATCACCGCCAGCCACCTTTCTGGCAGCCTGTCCAATTTGCATGATTGGTTTTAAAAATCCAGTATGCATAATATATCGCGTAATAGCGCTGACAACCAGCCCTACTAAAAATACATATGCACTATCTGTAAAAACCATGATCCATGGATTTGTATTTGCTTCCATTTGTGCATTAAAAAGCAGTACCGCCCCAGAACAGCAAATTAATACCACAACCCATATTACCAGAAATTCTTTCAAAAAAGAGCGACTCGCATTAATCCGTTTGTCTTCCGGCTCATCATATCGAATCTTCATTCTTTGATTACCGCCTTGTATCCAAGTCCGCGAACGGTTATAATTTCCACCTCTTTGCATTCTGAAAGCTTGTCCCGGAGCTTTGTTATGGAAACATCCACTGTCCGTGGTGTACTTTCATTATCGTAACCCCAGAATTCATCCATTAGCTGGGCCCGGGTAAACGTCCGCTTTGGATAAGACAATAGTTTAAAAAGAATATTGAATTCCCTTACCGTCAGCTTCGCTTCCTCACCATTGATGTATGCGGTTGTTTCCTCTTCATTTAAAGTCAGTGAACCTGCCTCTAATTTTCTCTCATTTCTAATGTTTGCCCGGCGCAATAACGCTGACACGCGCAAAATTAATTCATCCATCTCAATTGGCTTTACCATATAATCATCTATTCCAATACTATAGCCTTTCTGTTTGGAAGTAATATCATCCCTTGCTGTCATAAACAGAATCGGAATGCTTTTATCCTGCTTGCGAATCTCGGAAGCAAATTCAAATCCATCCATTTCAGGCATCATAATATCCGATATAATCAGGTCCACAGGTTCCTCCAAGATGCGATCAAAGGCTTCCATCGCATCTTTACAATTGATGGCGTGGTATCCGTTATCATTTAAAAAAGAGCATACGATGTAATTAAGCTTCGAATCATCTTCCACAACTAATATATTTATCAAAATTCTTTCTCCTAATCATAAGACTGATTGTATAGGCACATCATATACCTATGATGTTAAAGAATTGTTAAAGCGCTTATGATTGCTTGTCCCTGTTCACCTAAATTATAAGTTAAGTTTAACCGCGTTCAGCCCAGACAGAAATAGAACCTGGAGCACATAAGAAATTACCAATCCCTTCATCGTTAATTGTTATCGTTTCTTCACGATTTCCCAGGTAATCCACATATTCTTTTCCAGTATGTTGCTTTCCAATATACATATCCTTAAAACCTTCATCGCTGTTTGTTAATAAAACTGCCAACCCGGCTGCATGTTTTTCGTCACCTTCACGGGTCCAGCCAATGCAATTGGGATGTTCAAAGTAATCATTTTGTTTGCCATATGCATGGTTTACACGTAAAGACAATAACTTATCGATTAAGTCCTGTTTGCCTTGAATCGGATTTTCCCCGGCAATACCATAGTAGTCCCCATAAAAAATACATGGCAAGCCACTTTCTCGTAATAAAATCATCCCATAGGCTAAGGGTTTGAACCAGTCATCTACCCATGATTCCAGGGATTGTGTTGGCTGAGAATCATGATTGTCGACAAATGTTACAGTTTGTGCTGGATTTTTCTCCATTAATG
>Ga0209540_10001245_pt1 | contig 19954 bp, 23 predicted proteins | sample BarGraIncu01121A_FD_184501 | JGI IMG/M metagenome (GOLD analysis project Ga0209540, IMG submission 184501) | Arctic peat soil microbial communities from Barrow, Alaska - Barrow Graham LP Incubations 011-21A (SPAdes) (version 2) | ecosystem: Environmental > Terrestrial > Soil > Wetlands > Peat... | reverse complement strand
TCCGGGAATACTATGATTCTCTGGAATTCTTTGGATTGTCTGATAAGGTTAAGTCTTTTCAGTGCTTCTCCAAGACATGCATTATAAAGATGCCTGCCTGCTTCTAAGCGTACCTGAATTTCGGATGCCTGTGCAGGTGTTGTTTTAAGCGGGAGTTCCAGTACGAAAGATGGAGTTTTACTCTTCATGGTTATAATTGAAATCGAATATGGGCTTGCTTTGATATATTCATGATCCTAGCGGGGAGAAAGTATTATTATCTATGCAAAGGGGCAATTCATCTCCACGACTGAAGACGGGAGCTTTCTTGCCCCTTTGAACCCGTTTTTGTAAGCTATTACCTACCAGATCCTTCGCACCAGTTCCAATCGCGACTGTGTATATTGTGCTTGCGAGAAGGTTTGAACCTGGAGTGTATGTCATCATATTTCCGCTCCAGCTGAAGCTCCCTGAAGTAGCAGGAGAAGTTGAGAAAGCTGTCCGGGCAGATGACTGGTTCATCGATTCGTTAAAAGTTACAGTTATCTGAGTGCTTACTGGAACACCTGTTCCTGTTGGAGTATTTCCAATAACTATTGGAGGTGATGTATCTGCACCAACCTTCTCCAATATTATGGCATCAATGTGATATGCGTCTCCTCCTGCCGCAAACTGTGCAAGCCAGAACATCAGCCTTCCATCGCTTACCATACCTAAGAAACCTGTCGTATTAAATTCAGTTGTGAAGGTCTGCCAGCTCGTGCCAAGATTTGCCGTAAAGTCGGGTGCATAGGCAGTATATGGCGAACCATGCTTTATCAACCGGACAGTCATATCATGTCCTGATGAAGAATACGCTGCAAAACTCAATCTATAGCGTGTATTCGCTTCCAATGTTACGTCTGCCTGGTACAACTGGATGTTTGTGCCGCTGCTGGTCAAAGCAAGCAGTGCAGAATTAATCCCTTCATAGCCCGGAGTTGGTGTAGTAAACGTCCCAGTCCCGCTTGTATAAAATTCCCATGAAGTAGTTCCAGATTCAAATCCGGGGTTGCTGATAAGATTTGCCCCATCAACAACGCCTATTGTGCTGCCAAGAAATAGCACAAACAGTGCTATTGCTGTTCCAAAAATTTTTCCCATTTATTTTTCCTCCATATTATATTATCGTCAGTATAAGTTCCCACAGAAATATGATGTACTCTCCTATTGTAATCATCGTATTGTCATTTTACCACCATTATTCTCGAATTGTACGCTTATTTTCAGCGTGGAGTGTTAAGATTTTATATTTATCTATATTTAAGGCTTGTGTTTTAATTCTGAGGTAATTATAAAAATCATTATAATGCTTATTATAAAAAGTCAAGATATGCACTTTAGGACTTGATAACTAACGCCTTTGTATCCTCATCATCGACAATATCCCTAAATTCTGCATCCATGATATCCGATTCCGGCACATCGAACAGGTTAAGCTTCCCATTGTCTGTGTTTGTGACCGCCTTCTTGTCTATACTTCTCCCCCTAGTGATGGTCTCATGGGCAGCCTATGACGCTGTGCATCACGGTTATGAGGTCTGATTTCCGATATAATTTGGCGCTTGTGTCGTTCCGTGTTCATTTGCCTTCGCCTTTAGCATTTCGATGAGTGAGTTAATATCTAATCCCTGCGCTTTCAAATCTGCAATATTGATACCCATTGCATTAAAATTAGTGAATAGGTCATCTATTATGGTATTTATAGATATAATTTTTATTCAAACATTTTGGAATGCTGTTTTGAGCACATTGTTGGATTATATTGATTTAAAAACCAAAGGAATTCAAACGATCTCAAAATTTCGATAAAAAATAACTTTGAATGGAATAGTAGATATATAACAACACTTCTATATATATCTATAATAACATGATACGAATATCATTAAGACATAAGATAATTTTAGAACTTTACACAAGTGTGTCACTTTTTTCAGCCTTCGTAGTACTTATCTATTATAGCTTCTTATCTATTATAGCTTCTCAGACAGGATCGGAGACAAATTATATCTTCCAGCAGTTGGCATCATAGGTTTTTGTCTTATTGCATGTATTTTTTTCCTCAGGACACTTATTCTTGATGTAAATTCGGTCAAATTTGAAGGCGAGGACAGCAAATATGACCAGAGAATGGTGGAAATAAGAGGAATTCATAAGATAGCATTGGAACTTATCTCCAGTCTTTCCAACTTTATCATAATCACTGCAGTTTTTATTTTAGGGATATCTCAATCAAAGGGGGAGTATTCAGATATCTTATCAAAGGCTTTTATTGTTATTCTTTTGTTCCCAATGATTATTTTGTTGAAATCACTAATATTTGATTTCAATTTGATCTTCATTAAAAGGACAAAGGAAGAAAGTTTTTTGCATCACCTGATAAATCGCAGAACTCTTGCTTTTATTGTAATTGCTATTATAATTGTTCTTGCTGCATTTTCAGGTAATATCCTGGTAACTTCAATAGGAAATATATATGGAAAATCCATTTCTGCTGGTGATGACACTATTAGTGGCCTCTCATCTAACCTTTATATCACAGGCATAAACGGAGAAAGAACAAACATATCCGGCGCTCCCCTTACTGAACTTAATATCTATATTGAAGCTATCGGATTTGATCTGAATGTTAATTCCTTAATTGTAAAATATACCGGCAAAACCAATACTTCAATTATGAAATTCGGGTCAAATGCAGACGCCTCACATTTCTTGTATGAAGGAAAAATGACGGGGAAAAGTAGTACGATATTGAAAATCGGTGATGAGGGAATTATCACGATCAACCTTTCATTAACGGGACAGGAGCTTTATTCCAGGGAAAAAGGAACTATCCAATTCATCCAGGGTAATGGCAAAACCATTTCAAAAGATTTTACACGCCCTGGGTTTAAGGAAGATACCTTGATCCAATTGTACAAACTTGAATAAAAGCATACTTTTGAGTATTATAAATCGATCTTTACCCCATATACTTTTTCCGGATTCTCTTTATGGATCTTCCAGAAAACATCCTCACCCCATTTTTCAATGAGTTGTTTTGTACGCCGGGGAATGGTCTTTGGTCCAAGCACTGAACCGGGCCTCTCAATGTCATCGATGTAATCCGTTTCCATCATGAATCGCGTGCCTTCGGAAAGCGCCGTCTCGATCGCCTTTTCACTCGCAAGGACGCTGGGGAAAATTCCATGCTGCTCACAGAGTGTTACCTTAGGCGGTGAAAAGTGCTTGACCACCTTTTCCGGCGCCAATCGCACACTTCGTGCGATCCCTGCAATTTCCGAAATCCCTTCAACTGTCGCGCTCTCAGTGTGAATCTGGATGGCGCATCCGGCATCTCTTGCATGCTCAAAGCCGCAGCGCATGATGTCATTTGAGGCGTCCCATATTTTGGGTTCAACCTCATAATGGGGACGCCCGGATTTTAATCCAATGGCTTTTCCCTCCACAACATATTGGCGCGCAATTTCAAGCCCTCCTTTCATTATCTCGATCGATCGCTCAAGTCCAAGGCGCCCATAGTATTTTGTAAGCTCAGCAGGATGGACGCCAAGGATCACGAAGACCTTTACTTTTTCTGCCTCTTCTGCGCGCTTTGCGATTCTCAGGACTTTATCGAACACCTGCCTGTAATCATCAGGCGTATTGATCTCGATACCCAAAGACCAGGGCGGCAGGGAGACAAGAACGAGGTGTGTGCCGCCCGCGTGCACGAATTCACGGACTGCGTCGAGGCAGCGCCCGGCGGGGTTGAGGTGCATGTGGTTGTCGAGGATGGGGGGGGTGGCCAAAGTTAATAATCCTCCATACAAATCCCCATCTCCCGCGTAATCCGCGCCGCCTCCTCCACACATGCGTCCAGGTCGCCGCGCTCGATGCAGGGCGCGAGTTTTTGCAGGAATTCTTGGTTTCTGTTGTTTTCGGACATAATTCTTAACTTTTTATGAAACCTATATTAAGATTTAAATAGAAGCCCATCATATAAACATATCGAATGGCAACAGCATCCGTAATTGGAAAACATCAATCTGGCTGGATAACAATTTCAACAGACGAATATGAATCCATGAAAGAAACCATAGAAGTTCTATCGGATATCGAAATAACAAAGCAGCTTGAAGAAGGAAAGAAAGATAGCACAAAAGTAAGGGATTTTGAAGAGCTTGCTGAAGAATTAGGTATTTAGAACTCATCTTTATGTTTTATGGCTTCTATAGTAACGATCTGCTCTTTATAATCAATTGTATATAATATTCTAAATCTATTCTCAAAATAGAGTTCCCAGTATCCATGAAGCACGCCTCTGAGAGGCTTACCGTGAATTTCCGGATTTTCTTTTAGTTTGCGAATTTTTGCTGCAAATCGCTTCTGAATTTCCCGATCATATTTTCGAAGCCATCTTTCAGCGGGTTCTTTTATGTTAATTTTGAAAGACATAATTTTAAATACCAGCCACCCGCGCCGCCTCCTCCACACATGCGTCCAGGTCGCCGCGCTCGATACAGGGCGCGAGTTTCTGGAGGAATTCCTGGGTTTTGTTATTATCTGGCATTTTTAATCCATTCCTTGAAAATTAGGTCAAAATTTGTCCTTTATTTATATTTCTTAAAAATCTCTTCAATAGTTAAAACCTTAAAAATTCCAGCGTTTTCTATAATACCTTTATCATTTGTCAATATTGGTATATCTAACATCAAAGATAATGCCACGAATGGAGTATCTTTCTCATCGAATTCCTGGCAGATAGCATAAGCTTCATTAATTCTCAAATTGTAAAATTTATCGGGTTCAAAAATGATTTTTGAAAGAAGTTCCTCTTTGGTAAGTTCTATGTTCGACCTTAGAACTCCTCTTTTTTCAGCTTTTTCAAGAATTAAATCCCAATATTTATCAAGCTCTTTTAAGAGATATTCTGATGCATAAATATGAAAATTCCCTGATAAGAGAATGTCCCTGAGCTTAGAATTTTTTGGGATTAAGGCAGAAATGAGAATATTTGTATCTACGACGAACTCAATCTTAATTTTCTCTTCTCTTTTTTCCATACCTCTCCTCTAATTTTCTCAAGTTGCTGCAAATTCTCTTCCCCAAGATCCAATTTATTTACTGTCTCTTCAATAAGTTCTCTTTTTCTGCTTTCGAAAGCCAATATTCTTTCCATTTGCAGTTTTACAAGTTCTTCATCTACCCATTCCGGAACATTAATTAAAATTTGTTTCATGATCTTACCTCTTTATCAATTACAATCCGTATTTTTTCTTGTTTCTTTCCATGCTTTTTCTCTTACGATTTCAAGTTCTTCCAGTTCCTTTTCATCTAATGAGAGTTCTTTTTTGCATTTTTCAAATAAAACCCATCGAATTTCCTCTTCTCGTATCAAATAATCAATTTTTCTTTTTATAGAAGGTTCTCCCATATTTTCCATATAGGTTTTATTGGATTGGTTTTTCTTATATCCTTCGATTACTTTTTTCCGTGGACAACTCCCAGCAACTCCCCCGCCCATCTCCCACGCCACCTCCTCCACACATGCGTCCAGGTCGTCGCGCTCGATGCAGGGCGCGAGTTTTTGCAGGAATTCGGGGTTTTATCGGACATAATTTTTTGCCCTTTATTTTAAAAACAATATTTTTCTCAACCTTTTAGAAGTTCCATCTCTCTTTCTAAATCACTTGTTGAATATCTTGATCTGTAGCCTCTTCTAACCATATATTCTTCGATTTCCTCAACAGTCAATCCTGTTTCTTCAGCAGCTTTTGATATGCTGATTTTTCCCTGTTCGTATTTTCCAAGAGCCTTGTCCTTCTTATAACTCCCGATCGCATCTGCTATAAATTTTCTAATAACAGTTGTTCTGTCCTCATGTTCCTCATTAGCTATTCGATTCAATTCTTCAACCACTTTTTTATCAAGCCTTACTCCAAGGGATACCAGTTCAGACATATACTCACCTCTTTTCGATTTGTCTTTTCATCTCGATCATAACTTCCTCATCAAACCAGCCTATTGTTTCAAGAGCGCAAACACAGTCTAAAGCTTTCATTCTGGTTATCAGACTATTTTTAAATAGGGTAAGAACAATAGCTGGCGAACCAATAATATTTATCCCCAATATGATCCTGTTCCTTCGGCAGGTATCATCATCAGTTGCAAGAAATTGGGCTTGCTCCCGAAAATAGAGAACAACAGCTTCCGCCTCTCCATGATGCAGGCCGAATATCATTAAATCCTCAACCTTCTTATGATTCCTGACTTTTTTTATTTTGATGAGTTCGCCTTTTATTAGGTTTTCAATTATTAACGCATCAGGATGACCTTTTTTCTTTCCAATACCAACAGTTTCTTCGTAAACTTTATCTGGAATCATAACATTGCCAAAATATTTACAGGAATCTGAGAGTATTTGCATCTTAGCCAGATGAATCAAAATCATGGAATCTTTTATTGCTAGCATAAAATCTCTTAAATTACTATGTGCACAATGTAATACATATTAAAACGTATTGAATAATAAAGCTGTTTGTTAAAAATCCAGCTCATTTATTCAATACCTAGATACTATGGATGAAATCTAAACAAGTAATATGTGCGACTCCCCCCCAACGCCCATCTCCTGCGCCACCCCCGCCTCATCCTCCACACATGCATTTAGGTCACCACGCTCGCAGGACACGAGTTTTTGCAGGAATTCATATTTTACGACCTTAAACCTGACGGATCATAAATTTACTTATTATTATTTATAAAAAATTATATATTATTGTATAACTATATCTACCTGAGTAACCTTTAGAAGGGTTCCAGAGATAATACGGTTGTGGAGGGTTATGAAAAGATCCAGGCTGCATTAGTGAATACTGGATTCAGGAATAAGATCCTTGAATTACTTCAGGGAAATGACCAGAAGGTGAATTAAATGGAATTAAAAGAAATAAATATGGAAAGAGCGAGATATCTGCTAAATACAGACGAAATGTTAGAAGAGATGCTAATAAAACATAATGATTAATCATATTTAATGATTAATATATAAAGATAAAGTATATAGATAAGATAAGCTATTAAGAGAATCCAGAGAGGGAGTTAATCACGAATTGAAATATTTGAAATATCAACATTTTCAAAGAGATAGATATCATTCATGCATACTTCGATAAACTAAAAATTAAGCTTATGATCAAGGCTGGATATTGAAATTCAACTTCCCCTGATGGTTTAAGAACAAAACAAAATAAAAGAGACAATGAATATGGTTAAGAAAATTGAAGAAATAAAAAATGGGAATACAGAAAATAAGGATAATTTCAAGACTTGTGAAGATAGCTACACAGCAGTTTCAAAAATGTGGGAAGATTCCTTCTTAAAGCTATACAAACCCTGGTTCGAATCAACAGAAGCACTTTTCGGGAAGGCATTTGAACTTTCTAAGGATGCAACACCTGAAACATACAAGGAATTTTATAGTGAATGGGTTAAAACTTCCCAGAATAGCTTTGGCAAATTTTATCAAATCCCGACCCTGGAATCAAATAAGGAAACCTTTGAGAAACTCCTGGTTAGTGCGGAAGAATCAAAAAAGATATACAATTCATGGATAGCTGAATTAGAAGGAAATTCAAAGGCGACCCGCGAAGTTCTCAAGGGCGAAGCAGATCCTGCCAAATATAAAGAAGTCTACGATATGTGGATCAACTCCTATGGAAAAATGCTTAATGAACTTCTTACACTGCCATTGCAGCAAAATATGAAAGAGATCTTCCAGAACATCACAGGAACGCCTGATATATATTCGGAAGCCTTTGAGCAGATATCAAAAATATGGAAAGATTCATACACAAAGCTGTACTTGCCCTATACCGACTCTATACTGAAGCTGTCTTTGAAATCAGCCCAGCTCTCCCAGGGGAATGCAAGCCCTGAAGCATATGAGGAATTTCATACCTTGTGGATGAATACCTATCAGGAGATCTATGGCAGGTTGTTTGATGCCCAGTCCATGAGGCCTTCAAAGGAAGTATTAGAGCAGTTTGAGCGCAGCGCAAACGTTAATCTGGGCCTTTACAAATCATGGATAGAGGTCCTTGGACAAATGTCACAGAAGGCGCAGGAACTGTCAAAGCAGGGTGCTGATCCGCAGGCTTGCAGAGAACTTTATAATCTCTGGGGAAAAATGTATGGGAAGGCATTTGAGAACTTCTTTGAGAACACACCCACATTCAGTCCTTTTGAGGAGATCATGGAGCCTGTGAAGAATGCGGCAAAGATATATACGGACACATTTGCCAGCGTATCCAAAGTCTGGATGAAATCATATCCATGTTCAACAATTGCAGTTTAAGATTGGAAAAATCCAATCTTAAATTTCAAGTTTTACTATTTTATTAACCAATAGTACATATTCAATTATCAATCATGATGGTTATTACTACAGACAAACTATATATATTATTGCGAGAGAATATATCATGTTCAAATCGGGTTGAGGTTAAGTATTGGAATGGCTTGGAAACAAATTAACAGATTGCCTTTATAAACATTTTATAAATAATTAAATTAGACGAGGAAATCGATATGGTAAAAAAAGAAGATAAGAGAACAGAAGTTAAAGGAGATGCTATTTTTAATGCCTGGGCCGACAACTATACGGCTATTTCAAAAATGTGGGAGGATTCCTACTTAATGCTATACAAGCCCTGGTTGGGGCCCAAAAGAGAACTGTTTGAGAAGGTAGTCGAACTCTCAAAAGAAGCCACGCCACAGAAATATCAGCAGTTTTATGAAGAATGGGTTAAAACCTACCAGAATACCTATAGCAATTTTTATCAAATCCATACAGTTGAATCCAGTAAAGAAACATTTGAAAAACTTCTTGCGAGCGCAGAGGACTCAAATAAGATATACAAGGCATGGATAGCTGATTTAGAGAAGAATTCCAGGGCAGCCCATGATCTGCTAAAAGGGGAACCAGATCCTGCAAAATATAAAGAAGCCTATGATCTGTGGTTAAAGTCGTATGGAAAAGTATTCGACGATCTTCTTACACTGCCATTCAGGCAAAATATAAAAGAGATCTTTGAGAAACTCATAGGCGCCCCGGATATCTATTCAAATACCTTTGAGCAGATATTAAAAATATGGGATGATTCATATGCGAAACTGTACACTCCCTGGATAAACTCCATGATGAAGCTTTCTGCAAAATCATTAGAAATATCCAACGGAAATGCCACCCCGGAAGCCTATAAGGAATTTTATACATTATGGCAGAATACATATCAGGAGACCTATGGCAAAATGTTTGATAGCAAGTCCATGCGGACTTCAAAAGAAACATTTGAAAGTTTTGTGCGAAACACCAGCGTTGATATGAGTCTATTCAAGGCCTGGATAGCCACCCTTGAAAAACTTTCACAGAAGATCAAGGAACTATCAGACCAAAAAGCTGATCCCGAAATATATAAAGAATTTTATAATCTCTGGGCAAAAACATATCAAAAGGCATTTGAAAACTTCTTTGAGCACACCCCCACATTAGGTCCGTTTAAAGAGGTTTTTGAGCCAGTAAAGAATGCAGCAAAAATATATGCAGATACATTTATCAATGTATCCAAAGTCTGGGTGAAATCATATCCGGGCTCTACAATTGTAGATTAAGATTGGAAAATATTATTGTGAGTTGATATATCTTCCTAAATCGAACCGATAATCAGTATCGGTTCGACTGGGAAAAACGAATTGACAACTGCCTGTATAGGCGATTTATGACAAACTAAATTATATGAGGTAAATATGTTAAAGAAAACAGAAGAGAGAAAAGAAGCTAAAGAAGAAGGAATTTTTAAAACCTGGGCTGACGGTAATGCAGCATTTTCAAAAATGTGGGAGGATTCCTACATAAAGTTATACAAGCCATGGATTGAATCCACAGGAGAGATGTTTGAAAAAACAGCAAATCTCTCAAAAGAAGCGACGCCGCAGAAATATAAAGAATTCTATGATGAATGGATCAAAACATACCAGAATTCATTTGGCAAATTTTATCCTATCCCGACACCAAAATCAAATAAAGAGACCCTTGAAGTATTCCTGTCAAGCGCAGAGAAATACAATAAACTCTACGGGTCATGGATCGAAGAGTTAGAAGAGAATTCAAGACAGACTAAAGAATTACTTTCAGGTAAACCGGATCCTGCAAAATACAAAGAATGTCATGATAAGTGGATCAAGTCATATGAAAAAATATTCGATGAGTTAATGGATCTGCCCTCCCAAGAAAGCACAAAAGAGATATTTGGAAATTATATGGAAATACCAGATATCTATTCAGGGAGCTTTTTGCAGATGTCAAAACTATTTAAGAAATCGTATGCACAGCTTTGCAAGCCATTGAATGAATCTATGATGACGCTTTCTGATAAAATGGCCGAGATTTCCCGGGGAGATGCAGGCCCTGAAGCGTACAAGGAATTTTATAACTTATGGGTAGATACCTATAAAGAGACCTATGGCAAATATCTCAAATCCGTGGAGCCAAACGGTGAAATGTTCGAGAAATTTGTAGAGAGCACCAACATTTACCTGAGCATGTACAAGTCATGGATATCAGCCCTTGAAGAAATGTCCGAAAAGGCAAAGGAGATGTCCATACAAAACTCTGATCCGCAAGCTTTTAAAGAATTTAATAACCTCTGGTTAAAGATGTATGAGAAGGCTTTTTCCAGCTTTTTTGAGGACATGCCCACTGTAGGAGGACCTATGAAAGAGGTCATGGAGCCAGTAAAGATCATGGCTAAAATGTACGCAGACACTTTCATAAAGATGTCAAAAATGTGGGTAAGACCAGATTCAGGATCAGCCTCGGCGTATCCGGGAAAGAATAAGAGATGAGTACGCAAGATAAGAACAAAGGAAAAAATATGGAAAGATCTAATTTTGAATCCACACATGAATTTTATGACCAGTGGATAAATATGTATACAGCCACAATGAGCAAACTCGTCGAGATGCCTGCCGTGGGTCCAGCACGCGAGAAATCTGAAAAAATGATGAAGGGTTTCTCCACATTTGTTAACCTTTGTGCAGCCGGCATGGATACCAGTTCTAATTTTCAGAAAGTATTCATGGAAGCAATGCAAAAAGTGCAGGAAAAGATCGCAGCAGATATGGATGGGGAGGTCAGTCCTGAAAAATATAAAGAATTTTACGATGTCTGGATCCAGACATACAGCGAGACCTTCAAGGACTTTGCAAAATCAGGTCATTTTGTGTCTGACTTAGGGAAATTAAATGCGCATTTAATGGATTTTCAAAAATACAACCGGGACATGCTTGAAGAGAATTACCTGAAACCCATGAATCTCCCCACAAAGACTGAAATCGACGAGATCAATAAAGAGTTGTATACTCTTAAGAAAACAGTAAAAGAACTGACCCGCCAGATCAAAGAACTAAATGAGAATAAATAGGGTTTTTTGGAAGGAGATGACATGAACGGACTTAAATTAAATGAAAATTATGATAAATTCAAGCATGGGATGGAATTAATGTTAAAGCCACCCGAATTTTCGGTAGCCACAACGCCTTCCGAAATCATTTATACTGAAGATAAGATGAAACTTATCCATTATATCCCGGCAGTGGCAAAAACGCACCCAGTTCCAATACTCATAGTGTATGCCCTCGTGAACCGGTACTACATTCTGGATCTGCAGCCTGATAAAAGTGTGATAAAGAAGCTTTTGGAAGAAGGTTTTGATGTTTATGTCATTGACTGGGGATATCCATCCGGTGCAGACAGGTACCTCACCCTTGATGATTATGTGAACGGTTATTTACATAATTCTGTGGAAAATATCAAAGAAAGGTGCGGATTGGATAAGATCACCCTGCTTGGAGTATGCCAGGGTGGAACTTTTTCTATCATGTATTCGGCGCTACATCCTGAAAATGTACAAAATCTAGTTACCCTGGTGGCTCCTGTAAACTTTGATAGTAATAAAGGAATTCTTAACCTGTGGGCAAAAGGCTTGGACGTTGACAAGATCGTGGATTATTATGGAATAGTACCCGGGGATTTCCTGAATTCAGCGTTCTTGCTCCTTGATCCACTCAGGCTTATGATCGACAAGTATGTAGGTATGTTTGACCGGATCGAATGCAACCCGGATGATGAAACCGCCTCAATTCGAAATGAAGAGTATATCCAGAATTTCCTCAGGATGGAGAAATGGATATTCGATAGTCCTGACCAGGCCGGCGAAACCTTCAGGCAGTTCATGAAAGACTGCTACCAGAAGAACCTTCTCATAAAAAATGAGTTGAATCTCAATGGTAAGATCGTCAATTTAAAAAATATTACCATGCCTGTGCTTAATGTCATGGCAGAATTCGATCACCTCGTTCCGAACGATGCAAGTATACCATTGGCAGATGCAATATCCAGTTCTGATAAAGATACTCTGGTCTTCCCGACCGGTCATATTGGAATATTTGTGGGCTCAAAATCCCAGAAAGAGGTCTGTCCTAAGATCGCAGCATGGCTGAAGCCAAGGTCTAATCCCAATGGAAAGGGAGATGAAAAGCCTGGATCAGGTAACGAAGAGAAAACTGAATCAGCTAAGGAAAATATGAAAGAACAAAGAAAACAGATTCGAAGAGCAAGGGTGAACAAGAAATGAAACTTGAAAATAAGGTTGCAATTATTACAGGAGCAGGAAGTGGAATTGGCAGGGAATCTGCACTGCTTTTCGCAAAAGAAGGGGCTAAAGTTGTTGTAGCAGATGTAAATGAGAAAGGCGGTGAAGAAACCGCATCCATGATCAAGAATAATGGAGGAGAAAGCTTCTTTTTTAAATTGGATGTAACCGACAGGGAACAATCAAAAAATATGGTAAAAACCACCATGGAAAAGTATGGCAGGATCGATGTGCTGATAAATAACGCAGGCATCAACCAGGATGCTCTTGTCGCAAAGATGACAGAGGAACAATGGGACAGGGTCATCGATATAAACCTCAAAGGAGTTTTTAATTGTACTCAGGCAGTGGTTGAAGTTATGATGAACCAGGGGAACGGCGCGATCATCAACACTTCCTCTATTGTAGGTGTAAACGGCAATGTCGGTCAGGTCAATTACGCTGCAACTAAAGCCGGTCTTATTGGTATGACAAAGACCCTGGCCAAGGAATTGGGGAGAAAAGGTATCCGTGTTAATGCAGTAGCACCCGGATTCATAACGACTCCGATGACTGCAGGTGTGCCAGATAAGATCCTTGAAATGATGAAAGAAAAGACGCCTTTAAAAAGACTTGGATTACCTAAAGATATTGCGAACGCATATTTATATCTTGCTTCGGACGAGGCGAACTTTGTTAATGGAGCAGTTCTTGCTGTAGACGGTGGATTGGTTATATGAATAATGTAGTTATTGTGTCAGCCACAAGAACGGCTGTAGGGAAATTCGGGGGAAGCCTGAAAGATTTCAATCCCGGACAACTTGGCTCAATAGTATTGAAGGATGCCCTGAAGAAGGCAAAGATCGAGCCAGGTAACGTAGAAGAAGTCATTTTGGGAAATGTCCTTTCTGCAGGTCATGGACAGAATGTAGCCAGGCAGGCTGCGATCGCAGCCGGAATTCCTAACGTTGTGCCTTCATATTCTGTAAATAAGGTATGCGGCTCAGGTTTAAAGTCGGTTGCCCTTGGAGCACAATCGATCATGCTCGGTGACGCAGACATTGTCCTTGCAGGCGGCGTTGAGTCTATGTCAATGACTCCATATGCCCTGAAGAAAAACCGCTGGGGGGCAAAGATGGGAAACGATGAAGTTGTGGATCTGATGATCTATGATGGTTTATGGGATATTTTTGGCAATTATCATATGGGCGTTACAGCAGAGAACGTAGCGGCAAAATTCGGGATAAGCCGTGAGGCACAGGATGAGTTCTCGGCAAGAAGCCAGAATAGGACCGAAGCTGCAATAAAAGCAGGCAAATTCAAGGATGAGATCGTCCCTGTTGCAATTCCCCAACCAAAAGGCGATCCGGTTATCTTTGATACGGATGAATTCCCAAGGTTTGGCACAACTAAAGAAATACTTTCCAAACTTAAACCAGCATTCAAAAAAGACGGGACAGTAACCGCAGGTAATGCTTCAGGTATAAACGATGGGGCAGCTGCAGTTCTTTTAATGTCAGAAGGAAAAGCAAAAGAGTTAGGTATTACGCCTCTTGCTACCATTAAAGGCTATGCATCATGTGGAGTTCCTCCCGAAATAATGGGTATGGGACCTGTTGGCGCATCACGAAATGCCGTAAAGCGTGCTGGAATAAACCTGAACAAGCTTGACCTGGTGGAACTCAATGAAGCATTTGCTTCACAAAGCCTGGCAGTTACCCAGGAACTTGGCTTAGCTCCTGACAAGGTAAATGTTAACGGTGGCGCAATAGCACTGGGACATCCCATAGGGGCAAGCGGCACAAGGATACTGGTCACACTTCTCCATGAATTAAATAAGAGAAAAGGCACATACGGACTTTGCTCCCTTTGCATCGGAGGGGGACAGGGTATTGCTATGGTTGTAAAGAGGTAATACAATATTATGGGACGCAAGGGAACTCTAGAAGGAAAAGTCGCCCTGGTCACTGGTGGTTCAAGGGGGATAGGCCAGGCGATCGCTATGCGATTGGCAAAAGATGGCGCAGATGTAGCTATTAATTACCAGTCAACAAGGGAACAGGCAGAGAAAGTGTCAAAAATGATAGACCAGGTGGGGATGGCAGATGAATTTGATAAATTATCCCTGATGATAGATCAGATGGAGACAAAGGAGCATGCAAAGGAAGTATCAGAAAAGATAGATTCCATGGGTAATCATTCCTGTATAGTCCAGGCTAATGTCAATGATTTTGAGCAAGTGAGCCGGATGCGGGATGAAGTGGTCGATAAGCTGGGCAAGATCGATATACTGGTCAATAATGCCGGAATAGTACGGGATAAATCTTTTGTCAAAATGACACCACAGATGTGGAGGGAAGTCTTATCGGTGAATCTGGATGGCGCTTTTTACTGTACAAAAGTGGTTATAGAAGGCATGCTTGAGAGAAAGTACGGCCGGATCGTAAATATTTCCTCGGTGATAGGCAGGATGGGTAATCGAGGACAGGCAAACTATGCAGCCTCAAAGGCTGGAATGATAGCCCTCACACAAACACTGGCCAAGGAATTTGCAGGTAAAGGAATAACGGTAAACGCAGTTGCACCTGGATTTATTGAAACTGATATGGTAAAATCAGTTCCCAAAGAAATATTGGATAAGATCCTTGCCCAGATACCCCTTGGAAGACTTGGGAAGCCGTCTGAGGTGGCGGGGGCAGTGGCATATCTGGTCTCTGAAGATGGAAGTTATATTACCGGTCAAGTCATTGATATAAATGGTGGACTTTATATATAACTATTTAATTAAGATAGGCTGGAAATGTTAGTAGTCACATGTGTTAAACAGGTACCAGATACTACGCAGGTAAGAGTTGATCCGGTAACTGGCACTTTGATCCGTGAGGGTGTTCCTTTCATTATTAATCCGTATGATACCCACGCATTAGAAGAAGGCTTAAGGCTGAAAGAAAAATATGGCTTTCGTGTAGCGGTTATTTCAATGGGGCCGCCCAATACCGAGGTTACGCTGAAAAAAGCAATCGCCCTTGGAGCCGATGAAGCTGTACTTCTAAGCGACCGCGCTTTTGGCGGAGCTGACACCCTGGCTACAAGCCAGGTTCTATCCGAAGCAATAAAGAAACTGGGTACTAAGGAAGAAGTAGCAATTGTTATTTGTGGCAGGCAGACCATTGATGGTGACACGGCACAGGTGGGACCGGGTATCGCCACTCGCCTTGGATATTCACAGTTGACACTTGTTGATCGCATTGAAAGTGTTGACCTGAAAGCAAAAAAAATAAGGGTTAGGCGCAGGCTGGAAGGAAGGCACGAAATAGTGGAAGCAACACTACCTGCAATGATCGCGGTCGTGAAGGAAATAAACAGCCTTCGATATCCGACTGTACCAATGCGATTAATGGCAGAGGATACAAAAGCGACATTGTGGGATAACAAAATAATGGGATTAAATGAAAACACGATCGGTCTTAAGGGTTCTGCAACGCAGGTACGAAAGATCTTTTCACCCCAGAGAGCCAGCGGGGAAATAATCGGTGATGGTATCAAGGATCCAAAGGAAGCTTCACGATTATTGATTGATAGGCTTATGGAAAAGCGTGTATTGAGTATATAATTATCATGCAACCGGGAGAGCCGATAGCAATCTCTGCTTTGCGATCTTTGCGGTGCATGATTTTTTTCATCGCAAAGACGAAAAATTATGTCAACACACGTGTAATTTAACGGTCATCGAATATTAACAGTTGAATTAATAGAGGTAAGAAGGTATGGAAGAAAAGAACAAAGTAAAGAAACCTCGCGGTGTAGCTCATCTTATTCCTGGAAAATGCATAGCGTGCGGAGCCCGCTGCCAGAGCGACTGCCCTGAAGAAGCCATTGAGATGAATGAAAAGGGCGAGCCGATCATAAATACTGCAAAGTGCATTGGGTGCAGAAGATGTATCAAGATATGTCCTGCGCAAGCCCTGGAGATGTATTTCACACCTGAGGAACTGAATATCCTTGCCGCAATGGCTGTGACGACACCAGAAGTGGTCACCGCCGTCGAAACAGGGATAAAAGAGTACAAGGGTGTCTGGATATTTGTTGAGCATACCGAAGGTAAGCCTGCAACGGTTTCATGGGAACTGCTGGGCGAAGGCGCAAAGCTTGCAAAAACCCTGGGTGTAGAGTTATGCTCGCTGGTCATTGGCAAGCATGTGGAACACCTTTGCCAGGAGTCATTTGCTTATGGCGCTTCAAAAGTTTATTTGATCGATGCTCCTGTATTTCATCATTATCGAACGGAAACATATTACCGGGCTATCTGTTACCTGGTGGAAAAGTACAAACCTGAGATATTATTAATGGGTGCTACAGGTATGGGAAGAGACCTTGCAGGAGCTGTGGCAACAAAGCTCAAAACAGGCCTGACTGCGGATTGTACCGGTCTTGACATAGACGATAAGGGTTTCCTGCTCCAGACACGCCCGGCCTTTGGCGGCAATATCATGGCTACTATTTTGACCGAGAAGACCAGACCGCAGATGTCCACGGTCAGGCCGCATGTGATGGCTCTTGCGAACAAGGATCCAACACGCAGTGGCACTATAGTCCGGGAATCTATGGACATCAAAGAAGAAGATCTTGCTACCAGGGTCATTGAGGTAATAGAAGATGCAACAGGGGAACAATTAGACCTTGCGGGTGCTGAGATAATTGTCTCAGGGGGAAGGGGAATGTGCGGCAGTGAGAATTTCACAATATTGCAGCAGCTGGCTGATGAACTGGGCGGGGCGGTAGGCTGTTCTCGCGCAGCAGTGGAAGCGGGCTGGATGCCCCCGGAACGCCAGGTCGGCCAGACCGGAAAGACCGTAAGACCAAAAATATATATCGCATGCGGGATCAGCGGTGCTATCCAACATCTCGTTGGCATGCAAAGTTCAGATGTCATCATTGCCATCAACCAGGATAGGAAAGCCCCTATTTTTGAGGTAGCTACATATGGCATCGTTGGCGATGTTTTCCAGGTAGTACCCGCTATGATCGATCAGATAAGGGAATTAAAGTTAAAAAAAGGTGGATCATCGGATATAGTATCAAACAGGAAGGAGTGATTTATGTTACTTTACATCAGCACAATTATTTTTGCAGCCGCTATAGTGCTTTTTTGCTGGAGTTGTTATCGGCGTTTTCGGCTTCTAATGCTTGGAAAAAGCGACAATCGTTTTAACGAAGCAGGCAAGCGTTTATGGGGCGTGATTTATTACGCCTTTGGGCAACGCTGTACCGTTTCCCACGGATACCGTTTTGGCTGGAACCATCTTGTTCTTTTCTGGTCATTTTTGATATTATTGATAGCTAATACAGAATTCCTGCTTGAGGGCCTGTTCCCGGATTCCATGAGCTTCTCGATGTTACCCGTTAGCTTGTACGTCTTCATTGAGATCGCATCAGTTCTTGCCCTTCTGGCTGTTTGTATTGCGATGCTTCGCCGCCTGGCGTTCCCTCCGTCATACATAGAAGCAAGAAGCAGGGATGCTTTTATTATCCTGGGGCTTATTGCTTTGCTTATGGTGGCATTTTTCGGCCTGCATGCCAGTGAGATAGCACAGGGTAGTGAAGCAGCGGCATCTTATATGCCAGTGTCAAAATTTTTAGCTTCTACTTTTTTCCTGCAGGTGCAGACTGAAAGCTTGAATGATTATATCGAGGCTTTCTGGTGGCTCCACGCTATAGTGCTGCTGGTTTTTTTGAATTACCTCCCCTTTAGCAAACACATGCATATCCTGACAGGCATCCCTAATGTCTTTTTCAAAAGCCTCACGAAGATAAATACCCAGCCCAGGGAAGAGTTCAAAAAAGGAAATGTATTCGGTGTCGGGCAAATTGACCAATTTACCTGGAAGGATCTCATTGACTCATATTCCTGTACCGAGTGCGGGCGCTGTTCTAACATGTGCCCGGCCACCAATACCGGGAAGTCTCTTAACCCGCGCCTTGTTATTCATGATATCAAAACTAATTTATTGAAAAACGGTCCGCTCCTTGATAAAAAAGAGGCTCCCGTATTGCCATTGATCGGCGGGGGCGGCGAAGGCAGCGTATCGCAGGAGGTTCTCTGGTCGTGCACTACCTGCGGCGCGTGTATGGAAGTATGTCCCGTATCTATCGAGCATGTGCCAAAGATCGTTGACATGCGCCGGAATCTCGTTGAGATGAATGCAAAAGTGCCTGATGAATTGCTGCCCTTCTTTGATAGCATGGAACAGCGCAGTAATCCCTGGGGAATTGTGCCTGCCGACCGCATCAAATGGGCTGCAGATATCAATGTCAAACCTTTTGAAACAGGAAAGACAGAATACCTGTTTTATGTCGGTTGTTTCGGGGCATTTGATGCCCGAAGCAGGCGGGTATCTCTTGCGATCTCAAAGATACTGGATGCAAGCGGCTTATCATGGGGGATCCTGGGAAAAGACGAGTTGTGCTGCGGCGATAGCATGCGCCGGCTCGGGAATGAATTTGTTTTTGACAGGATGACAAAAGACAATATCAAAATATTTAACGACAAAGGAATAAAAAAGATCATTACCCAATGCCCTCACTGCTTCAATACCCTGAAGAATGATTATCGCCAGTATGGCCTGGAACTTGAAGTCATTCACCACACCGAGTTGATCAATAACCTGATTAAAGCCGGAAAGCTGCCATTGAATGTGAATGAGGTAAACCTTGGGAATGTCGTGTTCCATGATCCCTGCTACCTGGGACGCTATAATGGGATATATGACGCCCCGCGTGAAGTTATTGCATCGGTTATAGGCAGCGCGCCCACTGAGATGGAACGCCGCCTTGAAAAATCGTTTTGCTGCGGCGCTGGCGGCGGGCGAATGTGGATGGAAGAAAGTGAAGGCACGCGCATCAATGTGGCGCGCGTCGAGGAGGCTTTGAAGAAAGATCCACGAACGATTTGTGTTAGCTGTCCTTACTGCCTGACCATGTTCGAGGATGGATTAAAAAGCATAAAAGCTGATGATAAAGTGCAGGTAATGGATGTGGCTGAGATCGTGAGCAGGGGATTGAAATAACAGGGGATTGGAAGGATAAAAGATATTGTTTCCATATATAACTATGTTAGTGAATTGATTCGAGCGTGAAACTACCACCCTACAAGTAGGGTGGCTTCCCGCTGCATCGGCTCTCTGCTTGAGAGTCCTTGACGGGCGTTAATTCCGGTAGTACCTACCGTACTCTTGATTGATGGTCTATTCTCGATTATT
>Ga0209540_10001244_pt1 | contig 19964 bp, 18 predicted proteins | sample BarGraIncu01121A_FD_184501 | JGI IMG/M metagenome (GOLD analysis project Ga0209540, IMG submission 184501) | Arctic peat soil microbial communities from Barrow, Alaska - Barrow Graham LP Incubations 011-21A (SPAdes) (version 2) | ecosystem: Environmental > Terrestrial > Soil > Wetlands > Peat... | reverse complement strand
CCCCCTCTGCATCGTCAGCCCTCTGCCACGCCGATATCCATCCGATGGCTCTCTGTACTCTCTCATCGTCAAGGTAGCCAAGCTTGATCAGGCTGTAGACCATGTTGCCCGTGAGGCATGGCACTACTCCGCTAGGCAGACCTGTTCCTGTCTTAGCGCTGACCTCATATGAGAATCCTGAGCTGACTGTATCCTGGGAATGCTTCAGTATGAATTCGCATGCGCTTTTTATCCTCTTGTCAGCCGGGTCAGCTGACGCCTCAGCAAGTATAATAAGGTTCCATGCCGTTCCCTTGTATTTGTCCCTGTAAAACTTTTCGGTGATCCCGAATGAGCCGTACTCATTCTGCTTGCTCAGGATCTTTGGTACGATCCCTTTGTCCATTATCGCCTTTTTTGCTTCCCTGACATCTTTATTCTTCAGGGTTTTACCGAGCAGTGATGTGAGTGTTAGATATCTGACGGTAGGATTTTCTTCTTCAAGCAGCCATTCGACAACACTGTCTTGCAACATTGTAAACTCCTCCTTATGAATCCGCATTTAATATTCTATGTTGTATGCCCCTATTGCAAGAGCCCTGTTGTCTGCGGTAGCAAATACAATCCCTACAACTTCTGAATTGTCGTTTATTACAGGACTGCCGCTGTTACCCGGATTGAGCTGGATGTTTATGTCGAATACCTGGGACTCAATACCCTCTGCAAAGTGGTAATCCCCGACCTTCCCTCTCTGCGCAATTCTTTCATAGCCCAGAGGGTTGCCGATTATTGTCACATTATCGCCTGCTTTAACCTTGTATTCCCTGTTCAGCGCCAGGGCAGGAAGACCTTCCCCATCGATCCTTATAACTGCTATATCATTCCCCTCCGATGCCTCATAATGCTTTGAATAATATTTTCTCCCATCTTCAAACTGGATTGTAATCAGGTCTGCATCATCTACAATATGCTTATTTGTCACAATAATGCCGCTAGGCGAGACATTGAATCCAGTCCCCTGTCTCGTCACTCCGCTGTTGGTTTCAGTCTGTATATATACCACTGCAGGCCTGCATTTTTGCACAACCCCGTCATTGAGAAGTGACCCGTTCTCGTTTAAAAATTTCAGGTTCCCTGGATTGAAAAAGGAAAGGTTAGGCAATATCAATGCAATGAAGGCGACCACAGCCAAAACAGCAGCTGTCCTTAGTAGACGGCTGTATTTCCTGTTTCCCTTAACAATCTCTTCATACTGTTCATCCTGAGATTCGCGGGTTAAATCATCATCATCCATAGAAAGCTCTTCCTTTCCAGTTTTTATCTAATAATATAATTATATTCTACTACATATATTTTATTTGAAACAGCTATGTCAAAAAACCGGCCTTTTTATGGCCGGTATTATGCTGCAAATTAGATTATGTCTATATTGAGTCCGGGATCTGTTTATTGTGTTTGACAAGCTGGTAATAGAAATAATTCCCTCGAACTCCCCAAATCAGACCTAAAGCCAAGTTGAGTGCATCCGCGTGCATCCTGTTGAACAGGAGTGACAGAAACAATGAAATAAGTGACAACGCCCAAAGACCTTTTGTAAATCCCCATATCCATGAAAAGAAAAATGCTGCCCAGTTCCATTTCCCCTTGTATGCGCCGTGACTTTCATCAATTGTAGCAAACTCTTCCTGGTAGTATACAGGAAGATATGAAAAAGGGGACTTTGGATCCGGATCCGGATTTGAATATCCCTGACTTTCTTCCTGAGGATTTGGTCCTTGCGCTTTTGCATTATCCTGCTTGGTTTCTTCATTTACCAAGCTGGCACCGCAATATCCGCACTCCTTTGCATCAACATCTACGCTTCCGCCGCACAATGGACATTTTTTTTCACTCACGATAAACCCTCCTCAGCAATCTTAGTTAAGCATATTATACTCCCTGCATGTTCCAATACACCAGCATTTCTATCCAAGCAGGATCGCAAAAACAGGTATGGTTGCCAAGCAAAAAAGAGTAGACATAAGAACCCCCTTTGCTGCAAAATCTGCATCGCTATTGTACTGCTGAGAGAATATAACTGTGCACGCTGCTGCAGGCATGGCAAAGGACATTATTACAACCTTTGCCAGAAGCGACACATCTCCAAAAATGAACCTCACGATAACAAGAGCAATCAAAGGAACTACCAGCAGTTTTACAAAGCTTGCAGCATATATGTTAATATCTCCCGCCAACTCTTTCAACCTGATTCCGCCAAGCTGTGAACCTATTACTATCATTGAAATCGGCGTTGTTGCGGCTCCAATGACTGAGACAGACTTGCCAAGAAATCCGGGAAGTGCGATGCTTGAAAGGAATAACGCAAAACCTATCAGTACACCGAATATACCAGGACTGAGAAATTCCTTCAGATTAAATTTTGTTTTTGCTCCTGCTGAAATCTGAATGAGCATTATTCCGATAGTGAACATTAGGATATCATTGGCCATTTCTACCATGGAAGCATAGAAAACAGCTTCCTTACCGTAAAGTGCATTCATCACTGGCAGGCCTATGAATCCGGTGTTACCGAAAATCAGCATGAACGCAAGTATGCCTGCCTGTGCTCTTTTCAGTTTTAGGGCTTTAACCACTGCTGCGGCCACAACAAATATTATAAGAAAAATTATTACAAGCAGGAAGAATATGTACTTGCTGCCGTTGAATATCTCAACCGTATATGGCATCTGCATCGCGTCTATAACCATGCAGGGCCAAGTCACATTGACCAGCACTGCCGAGATTCCCTTTGTCTGGCTTTCGTTTATGATATTTTTCTTTTTTAAAATGATGCCGGGAATAATCATTATAAAGATCATAACCAGCGAATTAAGTATTTCAGCAATGCCCATTATATTTCGTTCTCCTTGATAATTTTCGCATATAATCTAGATGATACTACTGAAATGAATGAATTTCAATAATATTCTTATTTTGGAATTAAAAAACCGGGATTGACTCACATCATCCCGGAGGTTAGTGCAATGTGAAATTCAATTTAGGATTTCAATGGGGATTCATCATTTCCGCAACAATCCAGACTATGCAAAATACTCCTGTCAAAAGAGAAAGATAAGTAAATAATGCATGATCCTTTTTCATAAACACTGCCACTATGCCTAAAGCAAAGCCCACAAGGCCTACTCCGAATATGGCGAACGACACCATAGGCAAAGCGAATAACACTTTGGAAGTGAATAAAAAAATAAATGCCACACTGACCATACCAGCCCAGTTCCCTGTTTTTGTTCTAGGCAGTACCTCAATTTTCTTCATAGTCAACATCTCCCTTCCTGTATCAAAATACGAAATAAATCCGAGTTGCATTTGACTGAATTTTCTAATTTTATTATACAGCATTCAGCCACAATTTCAAATATATATTTTGGCATTCCTTCAATAAAACTGTAATAATGTAAACTTCAAGCTAAAAGCTTCCTATTTTCTTACTATTCTGTTAACATTGTGATGTGCAAATAAAACAATATTTTTAAGGAAGGAGGTGGCCAGAATTATGGAAAAGACTTCGCTTAAAGGTCTTACCGAATCACAGGTACAGCAAAGAATTCAGCTGGGACAGGTCAACAAGATTACAAGCGCATCAACCCGAACTTTTAAAGAGATATTCCAAGCCAACGTCTTCACTCTATTCAACGCTATACTGGGCATCCTTCTTGCTGTCGTTCTGCTGGTTGGCGCCCCGCAGGATGCCCTTTTCGGCTTTGTTCTCATAATCAACAGTATGATCGGCATAATTCAGGAAATGCGCGCAAAGCTGACACTTGACCGCTTGTCCCTCATCAATGCCCCTGTTGCCAGGGTCATAAGAAACGGCAGGCTTCAGGAGATCGCACTCGGAGAAGTAGTGCTGGACGACCTTGTAGATCTGCGTCCCGGAGACCAGGTGGTCTCCGACGGAGTAGTTATTGTCTCCGATGGACTTGAAATGGACGAATCAATGCTCACCGGCGAATCAATGCCTATCGCCAAGGAAGCGGATGATACTCTGCTGTCAGGCAGCCACTCCGCAGCCGGAAGCTGCAGGTTCCGCATTACAAAGATAGGCACCGACTCATACGCCCAGCAGCTCACCTCGGAAGCCAAGGGCTTCACAATAACCCATTCAGAGCTTTATGATGGAATAAACAGGATTCTCCGTTTGATAACATGGCTGCTTATACCTGCATCCATTTTCCTTTTTCAAGGCCAGCTCAGGGCTGACTTGCCGTTAAATTCAGCCATCGTAAGGACGGTGGCGGGCATTGTAGGCATGATACCCCAGGGCCTGGTTCTGCTGACAAGCTTGGCTTTTGCTGTAAGCGTGATTTCACTCGGACACCGCAACGTCCTCGTAAACGAACTTCCTGCTGTGGAGGGTCTGGCCAGGGTCGACGTGCTTTGCCTAGACAAAACCGGGACCCTTACCGATGGCAAACTGACACTCGACAGGATTGTGAATCTTGCAGAAGTAGCTGAAAGGGATATGGCTCTGGGAGCTCTCTGTGCTTCAGCGTCATATCAGAATCCAACTTTGGCAGCAATCGCCGCAGTCTTTCCTCAGCCTGAGAGCTGGATCGTCCTCGACACTATCCCTTTCTCCTCGAGCCGCAAATGGAGTGCGGCGAGCTTCGCCGGGCGCGGAAACTGGTTTTTAGGTGCACCTGAAATGCTGCTAAGTGCGAAGTCCTTTGAATCTGAAATCACTCATAAGATTTCTTCCTTTACCGAATCAGGCTTTAGGGTGCTGCTTCTTGCCAGAAGCTCTTCCTGGCCTGAGCCCGGCACTTTGCCGTCAATCCTTACACCCATAGCTCTTGTGCTGCTTGATGAAAAGGTGCGGGATGACGTCCCAGAAGCGATGGGATACTTTGCACGTCAGGGGGTCACAATCAAAGTGATCTCGGGGGACAGCCCAGCAACTGTAGCATACGTCGCCAGCAGGGCAGGCATACAGGATATTGGTGAACCTTTCGATTCCAGATTTCTTCCCGAGGATATGAATTCACTGGCGCAGATCGTCGAAAATCATACAATATTTGGAAGGGTGACGCCCTACCAGAAAAAAAAGATAGTTGAAGCGCTTCATTCAAAAGGCCATGTGGTTGCAATGACCGGCGACGGCGTTAATGATGTTCTGGCGCTCAAGGACGCAGACATAGGCATCGCCATGGGCTCGGGTGTTGCCGCAACGAGGGCATTAGCCAACATTGTACTTCTGGACGGCAAATTCTCCTCGTTGCCTGGAATAGTTGCCGAAGGACGCAGATTAATAGCTAATATCGAGAGAGTTGCCAATCTCTTCCTTACAAAAACAGTTTATATAATTTTCATAATGGCAGCTGTAGGCATTTTCGGATTGCCGTTCCCTTTCCTACCTCGTCATTTGACATTGACCGGAGAGATTGCCATTGGAATACCAGCGTTTTTCATGGCTCTGGCTCCTAACCTTGCCAGGTACAAACCAGGTTTTATCCAGCGCGTTTTTCGTTTTGTGGTTCCCGTGGGCGCCATAATAGCTGCAAGCGTGCTGACTGCATTCATTATGGCTCAAAACTCGGCTGGCGCAACCCTCGAAGAATCCATGACTGTGACAACCTTAGTATTGGTTTCGGTAAGCCTTTGGGTAGTTGTCATCCTGTGTCGTCCGCTGACCAGGTTCATGGCCGGATTCATAGCGGTACTGCTCTCTATGCTGGCTGTAGTATATGCAACACCATTTCTCAGGTTCTTTTTTGAACTGCAATTATCCCAGTGGGTGGTTTTTGTCTTTGCAGGCCTTATAATTCTGACAGCTGTTCTCCTAATTGAAGCGGTATGGCTTCTGGTAATAAAGAAGAACATGATCAGGTGAAAGAAATGTAATACTTTATCTAACTACCATCTTTCCAGTTCCACCACTTAAGTTTTTCCGGATCATGCTTCTTTTCAGTTGCATAATACACCGCGCATCTGAAAACGTATAATACGCACCTGTCCACCTTGTATCCTTTTGATATGCAAAGTCTTTCATAGAGAATTTCCGGATCCATGTTCTTCAGATCCTCTATCCTCTCAATACCGAGCAGCCTGAGGTCTTCTTCCATCTTTTTCCCGATCCCAGGGATCTTCTGAAGATCATTCATATCGGAAACCTCCTGAATTAGTGAACAATTATATAGTAAATGACGTATATCCAGCTCAGCAGACCGTGTATTATTGCCCAGAATATAGAATGCCAGTTGGAATAGGATATCACCATTGCGAGGCATGAGCCAAAGGTTATACCTGACCTGACTGTTTTTTCTACTGTTATGTACTTATTGTTTATAGACATCTTATTTACCTCCTTATTTTCCTTTTAATTTCTCTCCGCATCTTCTGCAGTAGTTTGAATCTTCATCCTGACTAACTTGATAATCGCACCTTGGGCAAATTATTGTGTCATTGGATCCTTGTGACTCCCTTTTCACATTTGATATCTCATTTGTAATTATTCCTGTTGGAACTGCAATAATTCCATAGCCAACAATCATGAGCATGCTTGCAATGAATCTTCCTAATGGAGTTTTTGGTGTTATATCGCCGTAACCCACAGTGGCCACTGTTACTGTTGCCCAGTACATTGCCTCCGGAATGCTTCTGAAGCCATTTTTTGGGCCTTCAACAATATACATCAGCGTTCCTACAAAGGTTACAATAAAAAGAATTGCAAATGTAAACACAACGATTTTCGGGCGGCTTGCTTTCAGAGCCTTTATTATGGTTCCAGATTCTCTTACGTATCGGCCCATCTTAAGTATTGAGAACATCCTGAGAAGCCTGAACAGCCTTATGATGATTAAGAAATGCGCCTCAGGAAACAGTAAGCTTAAATAAAAAGGAAGTATCGCCAGAAGGTCCACAATGCCGAAAAAGCTTATGACATACTTTTTTCTTTTCTTAGAGAAGATCACCCTGAGTAAATACTCGATTGTAAATATGATTACAAAGAACCAGCTTAGGTTGATAAGCATTGTACCATAAGCGCTATTCAAAGATTCAACGCTTTCGGCCAGTACCAGCAAGCTGCTCGAAATTATTGAGATTATCACAACAATATCGAAAGCTTTGCCTTTTGGCGTATAAGATTCAAAAATCATTTCACTCATCCATGATCTTAAATCAAATTTCTCCCTAATCACAAGCACCTCCTTCCAGCATCACAAAATACATTTATAAAATATTCTGACAATATTATACCACAAAAAAGACCTCCCGGAAACGGGAAGTCCTTCACTAGCACTTTTGTCCATTTGTCTTGGGCATTACCTTTGTATCAAGCTGTGCCTTAAGGTTGCTTTTCATGAGTCCAGCATAATATGCCCTTAATTCACTCTGCTTCTGCTTCTCATACTCGGTCAGTCCTTCATCTTTGCTCTTTTTATAAAGAAAATTAATTCTCTCAATTACCTTGTCGATATCCATTGAAATTCTCCTTTGATATTATTAACCCAATTTCTAGTTTATCATTCTTCTAGAGGGTCCTTCAAGCTATTTGCTATTAGCTTTCCGTTTGCTATAATTATAACAGTTCGAAATATATTTTGAAAGGACGATCCGAATGAGTATAAGCTACGAAATTATATCTGAAGATAATATTTTCCTAATCAAGGACCTTGTTGATGAATTGATGGAATACCAGCACTCAAAAGCATATATACATCCCGAGTTTTTTGAGGTTATGTCATTCGATACAAGGATGCCCCCGGCTTTAAAAAGCGCGAAAGAGAACTTCATCGTTGCAGCCAGGGACGGCATCAAACTAGTGGGGTACGCATACAGCACGATTGCTCCAAAAGAGATCTATTCTGATGATTTTGCCACACTGAAATGCCACGCCTTTTTCGACTTCGATTCTGTGAAAACTGATGATGTAGGCTGTCTTTCTCAGTTTTATATAAAAGAGGATTACAGATGCAAGGGAATCGGAAGTGCTCTCTTCGAAAGATCAATGGAATGGATCCGCTCATTTGAAGACATTAAGGATATCTTCATTTTTGTATCAAACGGAAACGAAAATGCTTTGAAATTCTATATGAGCAAGGGTTTCAAAGTCAGCCACGAGATACTTGAAGGTTTTATAACTGTGCTAAGAAATTCATAAATTAAACGCATCAAAAATGCCAGCCTGGGACACTCCCAGGCTGGCATTATCTTTATTGAGCTTTTGCTGCTTCAGCTTTGAAAACCTTGTAAACATCATTTTCCAGGGCTATCTTGTATTTCACCTGTTTTGTTTCCGAAGTTCCATCACTCTTAGTATATGTTCCATTTAAAGTTGCTGTATAGGTCTTGTCTTTATTGTCAGTTATTACAAGTGCGTCATAGCTTTTCAGAGTTTCTGCACTGCTTTCCATTTCAGCAGCGAACTCATCGTAATCTGCTTTTCTATCAGTGATCGCTGTAACGAGGTACAGTGTGCTGTAGCGTTTTGCTTTCTGAGCATCCAGATATTTTTTCATTGTGTCCTCAGGAGTTCTTGCAAGGATATCCTGGCCGCTAACCCTTATGTTCTTGTTCACCTTGTTCTGGTAATAGAAGATCATAGGATCATAATTGTTTGACGCGTTCCAGATTATATATTCATTTATGCCCAACTCAGCGCTTGCCACTAATTGTTTTGAAATAGTCGATGCATCATAGTTAATGTGTCCGCTGACCCATGCAGCTGAGAAGCCTTGAACCCATGGCCTGATTTTTCCAGGATTTTTTTGAGCTGCATTTCTTTCCAATGATTCCATCATAGATAATCTTACAACTTCATAGGGATGTTGGTCTGGAACTGCAAAGTTGTAGTTTCCTGGGCCGTAATGGCTCGGATAAACCATTGGGCAGATATAGTCTACATTTGAAGCAATTTTTCTCCAGGTCTGACCGATATCTTCAGGTTTGTCGTCCCATGAGTGTGTTATTATGCCGAACACGTCTGCACCCACGCTTACGTTGTATGGCGCCAGTTCCTTATGAGCATACTTAAGGAAATCCTCTATTCCTTCATCCTTGTCCCTGCCGTTTCTTCCTGGGAAGTCCGTTATAGGATTGTAATAACTTGCTCCGTCTGGGAAGCGCACATAGTCATACTGAATCTCATCGAAGCCTCTCAGAGCTGCTTCCTCGGAAAGTGCCACGAGATATTTCCAAACATATTCATCGAAAGGATTTACCCATATTTTGCCTGCCTTATCCTTGTATACTCCGCCTGCCTTAAGCTGTATAGCATGCTGATTGAATTTGCCTGCAAAATAAGGATCCTTAAAGGCCACTATCCTGGCAATTGTATGTATATCTTTACTCTTCAGGTAATTCATCAGTTTTGCGTAATCTTTCATCGGAATTGACGCGTTTGACTTAATCTGGTTTACAATTCCTATATCGCTTTTCCACGATACAACACCGTCGTCATCTTTAATGTCGATAACCAACGCATTGACTTCTGTAGCTTCACAGATTCCCAGAATCTTTTCCAGTTTGTTAAGCCCTGAGAGCTTGCTTGAATCGACAGCTTCACCTGCGCTTAATGCTTTGATATATTTTGCGTAATAGTCTACTTTTGCTTCATCGAACGTCATGCCTGCAACAGTGGAGGATACGTAGAGCGCCTTTGCGTCTATTGTTTTAGCTTTCTTTGCATCTGCGGTTACTGCAGGAAGTGGAACATAAAATTCTCCAAGCGCTGTTTTTCGCTGCGCATCCAGATCATCTCTTTCCTTTTGAAGCTTTGCCAATTCCGAAGCTGATTTCTTAGTGTTATCTTCGGTTTGCTTTGTGGTATTCTGCGATTTTCCTGCCTGCAGTGAATATATTCCATAACCCGCCAATGACAGCGTTACCAGTAAAGCTATAATAGGTAATATTTTTTTCTTCATAGTATTTTTATCCATGATATTCCTTTTCTGCATTTTTATTTTTTAGTAAGTATACAATTCTTTGCCGCTAGGAGTCTTTACCAAATTTGCTTTTGCCTTAGGCACTGTGATGATATCGCTTGCCCCGTCGCTGATATATTTTTCTTCAGGGTGCTTGTCAAAATACTGGATATAGTTATACATCCCGACATTATCCACTTTCATCTCGCTCGCCCTTACCCTAGGTATGTTAAGATTATTGAACCTTGTGTCATACGGCGAAAATCCTGGATTAGACCCGACATTAAGAATTGCGATATTGTTATAAGCCACTCCGTTGTAACTTCCGGTCTGCAGATACTGAGTTAGGTTTTTGTCCTTAGGCCTCGACCCAAAAGGCAGCGCTATTGTATTTATTACATAACCCTCCTTGCTGATCAGCTTCTGCAAAAACTGAGCTTGAGCACCGATCTCCTTCTGTAGTTTATCTGCGGGCAAGCTGTTCAAAATCGGGTGGTCTACTGTATGGTTGCCTATGTCCATTCCTTTTTCAATAATTAAGTTCATTTTCTTGCTTTCCATACCCTTCTGTCCGAAAGGAAGGTCTCCGCATACAAAGAATGTAGCTTCAAGCGGAAAGTCTTTATGTTGTTCATGAAAATCCAGGAGAAGTCCTACAGCTGAAGTCTTGCTTATGGTTCCATCGGGAAGGTATTCAAAATTATTACCATTCCCATCGTCAAATGTTATTACCACAGGTGTGAAGCCCTGCCCTACATCAATATTGCCTTTAACGTAATCTGTCAGGCTTATCGGTCTGTATCCTTTTTCATAAAGGGTGTTCATATCCTTGGTGAAATTTTCAGGAGTTCTGACCCATTCCTTTTCCGTACTTCCAATATTATGATACATCAGTACCATTATCTTCCCTGATTCGTTTGGCTTTTTTGTAAAATCTATAGTTTCCTTTGAAACTTTCTTGACCTTCTGCTGCTCCGTCTGAGTTGTTGCTACGTTTTTTTTACCGGCTACAGCCAGACCGCTGCAGCTGGTCATTAAAAATGCGCTTGTCAAAATAGTTATTGTCAATACAGTCAGTTTATTCATATTACATTACCCCACTAGAAAAATTCTAAATTTTGAGAGTTCTTCCCCGGAACTCGAATTCTTACCTTACTTAGTTTAACATGCTTGACGCAAAATTTCCATACAGTTACGAGAATAATTTTCATACATTCCGGCTTAATTTTCTATCTACCTTAACGATGTCCTCATACCGGTTGTAATTTCCAAGGATCAAATCTTTTATTATCATTGCTCCAGCCATGGAGTAGCAGGTGCCGTTTCCTTCATACCCCAGCAGATAGTAGATATTGGAATTCAAAGGATCCTGTCCGATCAAAGGGATGCCGTCTTTAGACTTCCCAAAAAGTGCATTCCACTCATGAGAAACTTTTATGTCTAAATGAGGGAAAACAGCCCCGATCTCTTGTGCTATCGCTTCCGCTTTGGCTCTGCTTTTTTTCTTATCCTTTTCCAGCCCTTCTATTTCCTCATCCATCCCGCCGCCTACTATCCTGTGGTCGGCCGTTGCCCTGAAGTAAAGGTAAGGATTCCTGGTTTCCCAAATCATTACCTCATCGTTCCATAATTTATTGCTTACAGGCTCTGAGCAGAAGGCATAAGTGCGGGTGATTCTGCATTTGTCCTTGATTACAGGGTATATCGTCGAATAGCCTGTAGCCAAAACAAGGTGATCGAAAGTAATGATGCGGCCTTCCTTCGTATATACATGGTTTCCCTGAATATTTTCAAGATCTATCTCTGAATGCTCGTAATAGCGTATGCCCCTCTCCAGATTCTTCTTTGTCAAAGCTCGGATGAATTTCAAAGGATTTACATCTGCGTCATGCCATGTCCTCAATGCGCAAGATTTGTCTATGCCGTATCTTTTTTTCAATTCCTTTCTGTCTAAATATTCTACCGGGAAACCGTGTTTTGAAAGATACCCATACTCTCTCCTCAGCTTATCCCCGTCCTCCAAGGTCGAAGCGTAATAAATGCTGTCCCGCTGCCTGTATTCAGTCGCTTCATGCAGCTCGGAATTGATCAGCGATAAATAGTCCATTGCCTCCAGACACATTTTATAGAACTGCACAGCTTTTTCCTCTCCCATGTCCTCAACAAATTCATACAGCATTTTATCGCTTTTGTACATCAGCAATCCTGTCTGTGCAGCACTGCTTCCGCTTCCGATTTTGTTTTTCTCCACGACAGTAACAGACATCCCAAGGGAGGAAAGTACAAAAGCGCTCAATGCCCCAGTAATTCCTCCTCCGACTATCAAAATGCTTGTTTTTGTGTCATCTGAGAGTTTTTCGAATGCAAATTCGAACTCTGCATCCCAGCAAGTGTCCCCTGTATATAATTCCATACTGTTTGCCCCCGAACAATACATATTTTTGAATGTTTTTATGTTTTATCACTTTCATAAACACACTTCAAATAAGGTAAGAAGATAAATATGCAGCGTCAAAATCCCCTTGGAAAAGCTAATCCAAGGGGATTTATGCGTCGCTTAAATTACATATTTATTCTTTACCGTTCCAGCAGTATGTGCAGAGATTTTCCTCGCCAATTCCTATCGCATCAATCATGTCGTTGATGTTCTGGAACTTAAGCGTTGAAAAGTTGAGGCGTTTTTTGATGCATTCCAGCATGAAGTCATACTTCTCGTTGTCCGGATCGCAGTATTCGTGTATAGACTCCGGTTCCTTTCCCTCGAGCTCTATAATGGCCTGTCTTGCTATAAGGTCCATTTGCGAACGTGAAGTTGAGAAATTCAGGTATTTACATCCAAATGTTAGCGGAGGGCAGGCTGATCTTATATGAACTTCTTTAGCCTTGCTGCTGTAAAGCAGCTCAACTGTCTCCCTGAGCTGTGTGCCTCGTACAATCGAGTCATCGCAGAACAGCAGCCGCTTGCCAGAAACGAGTTCAGGAATAGGCATAAGCTTCATCCTTGCCACAAGGTTTCTTATTTCCTGATCCTGAGGCATGAAACTCCTTGACCAGGTTGGAGTATATTTTATGAACGGACGCCCAAAAGGTATCTTTGATTCATTCGAGTAACCGATGGCATGCCCCACACCTGAATCAGGTACTCCGGCAACCATGTCGACCTGTACATCGTCGTTTTTGGCCATTAATGCACCGTTCCTGTAACGCATGAGTTCAACACTCATTCCCTCATAGGTTGAAGACGGATAACCATAGTACACCCACAGGAATGAGCATATTTGCAATTTATCTTTAGGTGGTGCGATTTTTTCTAAACCTTCAGGGGTTATAAGTACTATCTCTCCAGGTCCGAGCTCATATTCAAATATATACCCCAGATTTGCGAATGTGCAGGATTCAAATGCAACGCAGTAGGAATCCACTTTCCTTCCAATTATAAGAGGTGTTCTGCCGAATTTATCCCTCGATGCATATATACCCTTTGAAGTGAGCAGCAGTATGGAACAGGATCCTTTGATGAGCTCCTGAGCCTTGAGCAGTCCTTCCTTGTATGAATTTTCCTGGTCTATTATTGCAGACACAAGTTCGGTAGGATTGATTACACCGCTGCTCGTTTCCATGAAGTGTACATTTTTATTGGCAAATACCCTGTCGACCAATTCTTCCACATTGTTTATAATTCCAACCGTGCTGATTGAATACTGACCTAGATGAGAACGAACAGTAAGGGGCTGGGCTTCAGTATCGCTTATGCAGCCGATACCCATGTTGCCTTTTAATTTTGAAAGCTCGACCTCAAACTTGGCTCTGAACTGAGTATTTTCTATGTTGTGAATAGCCCTGTTTAAGCATGTCCCGTTCCAGATCGCCATTCCGCCTTTTCTTGTACCCAGGTGTGAATGGTAATCCGTCCCAAAATAAACATCTAATACACAATCTCTCTTTGAAGCAACTCCAAATAATCCACCCATAATTTCACTCCTCAAAAAAATATTCAATTTAATAGTAAATATGCTTACCCTATTATAATTACATTTTTTTCGAAATATTTCAATAATATTTAGCGATATTTTCCGTATTGTTCTTAATATTTTTTTGCTATTGTTTCTTATCGTTCGGTTTTAGCTATTTTTTGTTCTTTATTAAGCCTCAAAAGTTTTTCTTTGTTCGGTCCCTCTCTCATCAGGAAGCATGCCCAGGGTGTATCCACCTTGTCAATATTTTTTTCCCAATACAGCAATCGGTCATACAGCCAGTCCAATTCCTTGGCGATTATTTGATCAGCATTTTTCGGTTCTGAAGCATACACGAATGCTGTGATCCCGTACATCACCAAGCCCATGGCATGTGTTTCCACATGCACAGTGCCGACAACATGACCCATGGCACGTGCAGCTGCACAGGCTGCAGGATCATCAGCCACTGCAGTTGCTGCATTATGCGCGGCATGTGCGGCCTTTTTTGCCACAGGCATCTTTATTTCTCCCCTCGCCCATGCTCGCGCAGCTTCAAGCGCTTCACGAGGACGACTGTCATCGGGATGCCTTTCCTCGAAAATCCCGAGCACACGCTCTGCACAATCAATGACCCACATCACCAATGTTTTGTGCTTTTGCTTTTCGATCAGTGCCATGATTGGCTGTACACTTGGGCTTTCCCGTGTAACCAAAAGTTTTTTCATATGTTATCTCCTTGTCGCATCATCAAACTCCATCCGGCAGCTTGTCTTCCATTAGACTCCTGTAATCAAGTGTTTCTCCGTCAACAACAAAGGTGCCGTCCCCATTGGCGTGAAATGTTCTTCGTTCCTTACGTTTGTTATCGATCCAGGCGCGTTTTGCCTCCAGTATTACGATTCCGTGGGGTTCCACGTAATCAATGAGATGGCATTCAAGGCATGCGATACATTCGGCTATAAGAGGAGCCTTGACGGTTTCAGCTGCTAGAGGGGTTAATCCGAATTCCTTGAATTTATCAACCTCCGTGCCGCTCACTGTGCCTATTCTTACCGCTTTTTCGGCCAGGTCAACCGTTGGAACCGCTATAACGCATTCCTTTGTCCGCATGAGCGTTTCGAACGAATGATTCCACGGCCCGGTTGTCAATGCAATGCGCGGTGTAAAATCCATAACCATATGCCAGGTGATTGTCATGATGTTGTTCCTATTCCCGTCATTTGTTGTGACCAAAACAACAGGTCCCGGCTCGATCAGCATAAATGCCTTTTTAATGGACAACTCGGTCATTCCCATATATATATCCTCCTTATCGGGTAGGTCAATCGCTATTGACTATAATTCGACGGTTCCTGTCCTGAATGCTTCCATCATCTCACTTGTCAGGCTTATCTTCAATTCCTCAGGCGGTATGTCTTCCCTGTTAACCCACACACCCAGGGCTAGTTCATCTTCCTCTAGAATGATGGTATCGTCGCCGTCAAGCTCAGCATAAAAGCCGGCAAGGATAGTATCGGTGAAAGGCCAGGGCTGGCTCTTGTAGAATTTGAGATTCTTAACATTAAGGCCTACTTCCTCTTTCACTTCTCTTTGGACAGCCTGTTCAAGGCTCTCCCCTATCTCTGCAAAGCCTGCTACAAGTGCATACTTGTTATATGCCCGTCCTGCATACTTGGTAAGAAGCAGGCGGTCGCCATCATGTACAGCAACAATAACGCACGGAGCAATAATCGGATATGTCTGGTGCCCGCAGGATTCGCAATAGAGCATCCTCTCCTTTTCCGAACGTTTCACCGTTTTTCCGCATTTGCTGCAAAAACGATGATTGTCATACCAGCGGTTTAGCTGCCAGCCGACCGCTCCTGCAAATGAACGCCAGTATTTTGGCTCAGTCCTGAATCTGCCGGTGGTTACGTAGGTCCATTCCTCAGCAGAATCAAGTCCTTTTTCATCTATTAAGTAGTAGTTAATGTCATCAACAGTGAAAAGAAACTGTGCATCGTCTATAAGCTGAGGGTATCCAGCCTCAAAATCAGAAAATGATGGATACCAGAGTTTATCCTTCTCTTCTCTCACCAGAACAGTATCCCCATCATACGACAGGAACAGATCCTGCGGTTCTGCTTTTTTGTTTTTAAAGTTGTTGTCAAATATTCTCGGCTCTATATCATGAATCATAATTTACCTCTCTCACTTAGTAATGATCCGAACCCAAAGGATTCCTTCTACAATTCAATTTTAGTTCATAAGCATTTATCTTTCAATAGCCTGCAGCTGTTTAGGCAATTGACATAATACGAATAATTCAGGTTTCATTTGTGAAGGTAAAGCATGGTATAATGAATCCAAGGAATAGTTGACAGCGGTGCAAATGTCTCCTGCTCCAACAAATAAACATTAGAAATAGAGGGAAATCACAACATGAAAAAAGTTATAATAGCAGAAAAACCTTCAGTAGCAAAAAATATAGCGGACGCTTTTAATATAAAAACGAGAAAGGACGGTTTTTTTGAAGGTGATAACTATTTAATTACATGGGCATTTGGTCATCTTTTGCAATTATACGATGCTAAAGATTACGATGAAAACATGAGGGGGTGGAGACTCGATAAGTTTCCATTCATTCCGGAAGAGTTTAAATACAAAGTGAAGTGCGCCAACGGAGACAGGACGTCTGTAGATAGAGGCGCCCAGAAACAAATAAGCATAATTAAAAGCCTGATTGAGAGAACTGATGTTGATGGAATTATATCGGCCACTGATTTTGATAGAGAAGGACAGGTTATCGGGGATGAATTGCTGTTAGAGTTAAATGAAAACAAACCAGTGTTCAGAATATTATTGAACGAATGGACTGAAGAAGAAGTAAAAAAAGGAATCGCCAATTTGAAACCCAATGAAGAAATGAAATCGCTTCAGGATGCCGGCATCAGCAGGCAATGGGCGGACTGGATAATAGGAATAAATTTAACCTCTGTAGCAACATTAAGATATAACCCCAATGACAAGAAGATATTAAACATAGGAAGGGTTCTACTGCCAACATTAAAGATAATCTACGACAGAGATAGAGAAATAGAAAACTTCGAATCATCAACTTACTATAAATTGATGGCAACTTTTAAGACAAAAGACAATGATGAATTTCAAGGTACTTACTATGAGGATGACAGTGAGAAATTCGACGAAAAGTCGCTTCTGGAAAATATCAAAGAACTGTTGAAGGATAAAGATGCGCAGATTATAGAAAAGCAGGTAGAAAACAAAAAGGATTATGCGCCGCTTTTATTTAACCTATCAAATCTGCAGGGTTATGTTACAAGCAAATACAAGGGATGGACATCTGATAAAGTACTGAAAGTAGCTCAGTCTCTTTATGAAAAAAAATTTACAACGTACCCAAGGACAGGCAGTGTTGCATTAGAGGAAAGTTTGAAAGAAAGAACAAAAAAAGTATTGGACGTAGTTAAAAGAGGACTCCCCTACGAAAATCAGATAAAATTTGTTGACAATAAAAGGATATTTGATAATTCAAAGGTTGAAAGTCATAGTGCAATAGTGCCTACATACATGAAGCCAACAGGATTAAGCGATGATGAAGCAATTGTCTATACTGCGATAAAAAACAGATTCTTGATGCAGTTTCTTCCAGTGGCTGAATATGAAGAAACCAAACTGGTATCCAAGGTCAACGAGGACGCAATTAAGGGGACTTTCACATCGAAGGGAAAAGTTCAAAAAATTGAAGGATGGCATATAGTTGAGAAAGCGGAAACTAAAGATACTATTTTGCCAATGGTATCAGAAAAGGAAATTGTAGATGTAGTAGATAGCACCGTGAATGAGGTTACAAAAAAACCTCCTAAGCTTCATAATGAAAAAACGCTTCTGAGGGTTATGGAAACCTGTGGCAAGAGCTTTAAAGACGAAGAAGATACAGAAGCAATGATGGCGAGCATATTGAGCGGATTCAGTATAGGAACCCCCGCTACAAGAGCTGAAACAATAAAAAAACTTATAGATGCCTCCTATATAAAATATAAGGGGAAGAGCCTTACCTGTACTGATCTTGGAAAGACTTTAATTGAGATTTTCCCGGCTAAGGAGCTCCTGGACTTGGAATACACCGGAAGGCTTGAAAAGACTTTATCCGATATAGAAAAAGGCAAGTTCAAAAAAGATGAATTCTTAGGTATGATTAAGGAATTTACCATTAATGCTGTGGAATTAATCAAGAAAGATACATCTATGTTAAGGAATTTTAAAGCTGAAGTGCCGGAAGGTGTGGAAATTATAGGGGAATGTCCCATTTGCGGGAATCCTGTGATAGAGAATGACAGGGGTTTCGGATGCACTAACTGGAAAAACGGATGTGATTTTACAATATGGAAAAGCGATAAATTCATTGCATCCCTTGGGAAAAAGGTTAGCAAACAAATGGTCGAATTGTTACTTAAAAACGGCAAAGTAGGCTTTAGAAATATAAAGAGCAAAAAGGGAACAACCTATGCAGCTTATTTAAGGTATGTGAGGCAAGAGGAAACCGGATACTACAAATGGGAAATGGAGTTTATTGATTAATGAAAATACCCTCGACACCTGTCGAGGGTATTTTGGGCGAATGCAATTGCTTGAATTACCAGGAACTGCCTCCGCCTCCGCCCGAGCCTCCGCCCGAAAAACCTCCGCCAGAAAAGCCTCCTCCGCTCGATGAAGGACTGGAGGACATCGCTTTAGTTGCAGTTGACATGGTGGAATCCAGAAAAGAGCCGAAATAAACCATATTGAAAGCTGTTCCGCTACTGTACCAGTCAGGCGCCTGCAGTGCGATTACTTCAAACTTCTTAATCCATTTATCCGATACCCCTAAAACATAGGTATAAGGCAGAATGTTGTAAAAATATGCTGGATCCTGCATTACAAGCTCTTCCAGTTTCGGCTTCTCAGCGGTCTCTAAAAACGTTTTAAAACCTTTTATTTTACCTAAAAGCTCATTCCCATAAGCCGTCCTTTTGCGCATTACTATAAACATTATAACCATCACAAAAACACATACAAGTCCTGTAATATATGCCGCTATATACATGGAATCTGCAAGTAATGCTGGCAGCACCATCGCTGCCCATGGGATCCCTCCAAAGCCCAGCCCCCAAATAATCCCAAATATCTTCACTGGTATTTTTGTTTTTCCAAAAACCATACCGAACAATAAAGTAAAGCCAATGCCAGGAAAGAGCAATGCGAACAGAAGCGCGGAGGTCCCGCTGTATTCAACAACAGGCTTGAAAGTTATCAGCACATATGTGATGACAATCATTGCGACGATAAAGATGCCTTTGCCCAGAGAACTCTTTTCAAATATCATCTGCCTGTTCTCTTTTTTGTTCAGGTTTTGAACTATTTTGTTCAGAGTAATATAGAAGCTGTTGTATAAATCTTCGGAGGTGACTTCGTCCCTGCTTTCATACCTGTCTTCAGTAATCTGCGATGCATTCCTTGATTTGAACATCCCCGCCAAATCGGCAATTCCTGATTTCTTTGCAGTACTGAACAGCCCGTCTAAAAATATTTTTTCATTCTCGTTGTCACCAGCATATTCTTTAAGCTTTGTCAGCTTAAAGGCTTTTGACTTCACGAATAATGAGCGCTCTTCGATTTCTGTGATTTTTATATAGCCTTTATTAGCCAAATAAATCAGCAAGGAAATAACGTCGTTACTATCTGCATTGCCTTTATAAAGAAATCCGATATCAGAACTGTTGAATCCCTCCGGCGGATAGAATTCGACAGTTTCTATGACCTTATCGTCTTTACCGAACTTAATCCACATAAATACTGTCAGCAGTGCAAACAGGATCGGCAGGGCAAACGATAATACCATCAGCAAATCAAAGTTGTTGCCTGCATTCTTAAAATAGCCTTCCGGCAGCTCCAATCTCACAGTCAGCGCTTCTCCCGGATTAATTACACCATTATAACTTCCCGTAATCACATTTCCGTTAACTTGATATGAGATACCCGTGCTGTCGGTTGATCCAGCCGGTCCTTTTGAAAATCCAAGCTTTTTTTCATCAAATCCCTTCGGCATTGTTATTTTAAAAGTTAC
>Ga0209540_10001243_pt1 | contig 19983 bp, 8 predicted proteins | sample BarGraIncu01121A_FD_184501 | JGI IMG/M metagenome (GOLD analysis project Ga0209540, IMG submission 184501) | Arctic peat soil microbial communities from Barrow, Alaska - Barrow Graham LP Incubations 011-21A (SPAdes) (version 2) | ecosystem: Environmental > Terrestrial > Soil > Wetlands > Peat... | reverse complement strand
AATAAATTGCTACTTTTAATCTCCGATTATTTTAAAAGAACTAAAAGCGAAAACTGAAACAGCTCTCGTCCTCACGAATATAAATTAAATGAGTGAATAGTCGCGCACGTTGTTGGGTCCCGATAGCTATCTCGTGGATTTAATCCCAGCTTCTTGTATTAGAAGGATTTATAATTCACTTACCCCACGCTACCGCGCGATTGCATCGCGTGGTAGGTATCTGAACCTTGATGAAGCAGATAAATCAGATGAAGACAGATACTCTGAAATCTGATAAATCATCTTTATCTGATTTAATCGTGGTTCAGACGGTTATGGGCAAATTGCTATTGATATATCCCTCCACTAACGCGGCTCTGTGAACCATCCCAAGACAACGAAAAGAAGGTAATCTCAAGTTCCCCTTTAGGGCTTAGGGTCGTCAATATTCTCCCTTCCCGAATTAATCACTAACTTTGACGTGTAAATCGCGGCACTGTTCCCAAACAGGCTAAAAACAACATTGACACACGTAAACTCCTCTATGGAAGAATTTTTCCCCAATCAACGATATACCAGCAAAGGCGAGCCCGAACTGGGCATTGGCATTCTGACCGAAGTCGGTAACCGAAAAGTACAAGTTTATTTCCCCCTGTCCAACGAAAAGCGGCAGTATGCTGTGGAAAGTGCTCCCTTGCGCCGGGTTATTTTTAAACCGGGCGATACGGTATTGGACACCAACAATCAACCCTTGCTTATTCAGCACGTTGAAACGGAGGGTGAGTTGTATATGTATTACGGCAAAAACCGAAAGTTGTCCGAAGCTGAGCTTGGCAATATGTCGGTAACGCATGGGGTGGAAGACCGGCTTTTTGCGGGTGATGTGGACTCACCACAAACTTTTGCCTTGCGCCGCGAAACGCTGCAATACGATTACAGAAGGCGTTTGTCTGCCGTAAAAGGATTTGTGGGTGGACGAATAGATCTGATCCCCCATCAACTTTATATAGCCCACGAGGTAAGTTCGCGTTACGCACCGCGCGTATTGTTGTCCGATCAGGTGGGTCTTGGAAAAACCATCGAAGCCTGTCTTATTCTGCATCGCCTGTTGCTGAGTGGACGCATATCGCGGGTCATTATTCTGGTTCCCGAGTCGTTGGTACATCAATGGTTTGTAGAAGTACTGCGTCGGTTTAACCTGTGGTTTCATATTTTTGATGAAGAGCGCTGTGCCTCGCTGGACGGCAGTGCACCGGATGGTAATCCTTTTCTGGACGATCAACTGATTCTTTGCAGTACCGAGTTTTTAGCCGGTTCCGACAAACGTGCCCAACAAGCCATTGCTGCCAGCTGGGATATGTTGGTGGTGGATGAAGCACATCATCTAGAATGGTCTGTCGACAATGTAAGTCCGGAATATGCCGTAGTGGAACAACTGAGCAAAGTGGCCAAAGGATTGCTGCTCCTCACCGCTACCCCGGAACAATTGGGAGAGGAAAGCCATTTTGCCCGACTCCGCTTACTGGATCCCAACCGTTATTCGAACTACGATGATTTTATACAGGAGTCGTCCGACCCCCGAAGCATTGCCGATATAGTAGAGAAACTACACCTGGGGAAAATGTTACCGGCTAAGGATACAAAGTTATTGACCTCCATTTTCTCAAAAGAAAGAATACAAACTCTTGCCGAAGGAGGTGACGCGGCAAGGGATAAACTGATTGAAGATTTATTGGATCAGCACGGTCCCGGGCGCGTGTTGTTTCGCAATACCCGATCGGCGATGACCGGATTCCCGACGCGTAAAGCCCATCTGATTCCGTTATCGGAAACCGAAGATCCGTCTTTGTGGACGGAGCGTTTTGCGAAGGAGTTTGCCCGTGATTTGCAACCAACAGATACGCCCGACGAACACTATTGGTTTGCCGAAGATCTCCGCGTGCAATGGCTATTGTCGATGCTGAAGGATCTCTACCCCGAAAAAGTACTGCTTATCTGCAAGAGTAAAGAAAAGGTACTGGCATTGGAAGAAGTACTGACGAAACGGCTGGGTCCGAAAGTGGGCATATTTCACGAAGACCTTAGCATTGTGCAACGGGACAGAAATGCAGCCTGGTTCTCGGAATCGGATGGTGCGCAAATCCTCCTTTGTTCCGAGATTGGCAGCGAGGGAAGGAATTTTCAGTTTGCTCATCACCTTGTGCTGTTTGACTTGCCACTTCACCCCGAATTGCTGGAGCAACGCATCGGTCGGTTGGACCGAATAGGACAAACCGAGGAGATTCATATTCATATCCCTTACCTTGAAAACACGCCGCAACAGGTACTGGTGCGATGGTTTCACGAAGGACTGAATGCCTTTGAAGAAAACATAGAGGGTGGAAATGAGATTTCCAAATTGTTTTGCGACCGACTGCTCTCTATTTCCGGGTCAGTATCATCGACCGGCTCCTGTCCGGAACTGGAAACATTGATAGCCGAAACTTCCATCTTCAGAAAAGAACTTCAGAAACGCCTCGCCGACGGACGCGACCGATTGCTGGAGATGAATTCGTATCGCCCTGCAATAGCTGCGAAACTGGTGGAGCAGATTCAGGCAGAAGACAGCGACAGAAGTCTTGAAAACTATTTTATGAGAGTCTTTCATCACTTTGATGTGGAAGTGGAAGATCTGGCTGCCCGCACTTACTTTCTGCAACCGGCTTCCGAAATCACCGGAGTGTTTCCGTCTATTCTGGCCGAAGGAATAGGGGTTACATTCGATCGGAAACGTGCGCTGAGCAGGGAAGATATGAGTTTCCTGAGTTGGGATCATCCCATGACAACGGCTTCCATAGATATGGTATTAAGTTCGGGCACCGGAAGTGCAAGCTTTGGCGTACTGCGGGGTTCCAACAGACCCGGTATGCTGCTGGAAATCCTTTTTGTACTTGAAACAACCGGCGAACAAAGCATCTATGTAGACCGTTTTCTGCCGAATACTCCGTTGCGAATTGTGGTAGATCATACGGGCAAAGACGTGACAGATAGTTATCCTGTTGAAACATTCGACAAAAAGGTAACTGCCGGCTCCATCGATCCTTTGCTGGACAACGAAAGGGTGGTGGAAACCCTTTTGCCCGATATGATTTCGGCAGCCAAAAGTATAGCTGCAGCGCATCGCAAAGAAGAAATTGCAATGGGAATGCTACGCATGAACCTCACGCTGAATCATGAAATAGAGCGACTATATATATTACAACAAAAGAACAAAAATATCAGGCCCGAAGAAATTCAGATAGCAGTTGGTGAACAAGGAACGTTGGGCACACTCATTCAACATGCACAACTCAGAATGGATGCCATACAACTTATTCTTTGTCAATGATCATAAATGAAGTGTTGAGATTATAGCCACGAAGTGGCTAAATATGAATAACCGTGGGTGCAACCCACGGATTTCAAAAGTCAAACATAACCAGCCCCGAAGTGGGCTGAACATAATCAATCTATATTTAACCACTCTGTGGTTGACCTTTTACAATGCTAACAACAAAACTAAGTCTTGAAGATAAATTACCGCTTACTTGTTCGCGCAGGGGAACCTGCTGTCATGGAAACATGGTCATGCTTAATCCCTGGGAGCTGTTTTGCCTGGCCCGCGAGAAAAAAGTGAGTGTTCGTGAATTTCGTGATTTGTATTGTGAGTCTGGCGGAATTCGTTTGCGCTTTGATGGTAAAGCCGGTTGGCAAGATAAAAAAGCCTGTAGTCAGTATATAGATAATTTTGGATGCAGTGTTCATGTAGGACGTCCGCTCGCCTGTCGGTTGTTTCCGCTTGGTCGCCAGATACAAAGTGAAGCGCTTAGCTATATGCATCAGGGCGAAGTGTTCCCGTGTTTGGATGGGTGTCCCGAAGTTACCGGATTACCACAGTTGACCGTAGCCGAATACCTGAAAGGGCAGCAGACCGAAGCATTCGAAAAGGCTCAAAACGAATATTTGCAACTGATGCAAAGCTTAGCTGATATTGCCTTTGAGCTGTTGCTTGATACCGGTTTGGCCGAGTCGGGAGATACAGAAACATTACCGCTGTGGAGAAAGATGGCTAACGAGAATCCCGAAGTATTAGCAAGCAATATCGGATCAGATTGGATTGATAGCCTGATCGTCCCTGAAATTACAGATAATGCAGACGATCCGGTTTTATTTGCCCAAAAGCACCGTGACTTACTCTTACTAAAAGCACAGGAACAATTCGGTACCTTGCAAACCATGCAAGAAGTACACGAAGCATCTGTTTTAATCATGGGCGTAGCCTTGCATCTTGCCCGTAGTTTAGGTGCAAACCCGGAGATACTTGCTGAACATTGGATTGATACGGCAAAGAAATATGGAGCATAACGATGTAAAGTTATGTAGGAGTTGCCTGCATGACAGCTGAACAATGATTGGTTTTAGCTGAAAATAATAAACCGGTTCGCTTAATCTTGAATAAGATTTTTCTATCGCCGAACATGCTAAGTCCATTGGGGTTGAAAAGATTTTGTACGAAATAATCCGCATATATTAAACATATATCCACCTTACGAACAAGATTTTTTATTTATTTTCGTAGCGGACTTTATTTCAAAAATATGAAGAAAATATTCCTTCTGACCATCCTTACAGTTATCAGCTTAAACTTTTCGTGGTCGTTGCCTTATAAAATCAGTTACTTAACAGCTGACAACGGTTTGTCACGAAATCTGGTAAATCAGATTTTCCGTGACTCCAGAGGATTTATGTGGATTTCAACCAGCAATGGGCTCGACAGATATGACGGGTATGATTTTATCCACTTTAATAGTCGGAACTTAGGAAATGTTCTGCAGAGTGATAATATTCACTGTATTGAAGAAGACAATAATGGCAATTTCTGGATTGGAACCGAAAACGGACTCAACTTCTTCAATTATCAAACCGGCGAAATAGCAAATGCCATGTTGGATTCTAAGCTTAATCTGCATTCCAGCACCATAAATTTCATAAAAAAAGATGAATCTGGCGACTTGTGGATTGGCTATGACAAAGGGCTGGTGAAACTACATTATACTGCCGACAAAAAAATCCAAACAGAAATCATTTATCGAACTAACTCTCCCGTTACTGCATTTCTGCAACTCAATGGAAGTCTGTTTTTGGGAATTGATAATACCGTGTGCCGCTTGATAAAAGGAGCTAACGGAAAGTATAAGAAGGTAAATACTGACGAAAAATTAAAAAACTTTTTGGGGTTCGTAAATGTGCTGTATTACGACAATGGTTTAATCTGGGTTGGAACTTCTATAGGTCTTTACAAGTATGAACCGAATTCAGAAGCTTTAACTCCCTATCTGGCAAATCCATTTCGGAATACCTCTCTTTCGTCGAGCTACATAACCGATATCAATAAAAACAAAAACGGACAATTGCTGATAGGAACCCTTATTGGTTTAAATATCTACGATTATCGAACGGATAATTTTGAGCATATAAGCTCTGAAGCTAATTGGAATGGAGTTTCTCTGAATAATAATTTTGTAAGCTGTGTTTTTGTCAATGACAATTCCATTTGGGTCGGAACTGAAAAGGGGGGTATAAATCTCTTGACTCCTGATCCCAATATCTTCAGTAACGTTTTGTATTCTCTGGAAAACCCGACAAGTTTGTCCAAGAATCCGGTGAATTCCATTTACGAAGATAAATCCGGTGACTTGTGGGTCGGCACTGTGGAGGGAGGACTTAATCTACGGAAGCATGGTTCAACCGTTTTTTCTCATTATTATAGTGAGTTGGGTAATCTCAAATCATTAAGTCACAATTCTGTCAGCAGTATCTGTCAGGATTATCGTGGCGATTATTGGTTTGCAACGTGGGGGAGAGGAATTAATAGAGTGAAGTATGCAGACAGGTATAAGCCGGTATTTCAACAATTCTATAATGACCCAAATTCAAAGAAATCTATATTCAATAATTTTGTTGCTGCCATGGCATCGGATGATAAAAACCATGCATTATGGGTGGGCACACGCCTTGGACTGGATTATCTTGACTTGGATAACGATCAATTTACCCATGTTTTAAGTTACTTACCATTAGAAAAGCGTCCAAAATTTATAACCGGAATGTATATTGACCATAATCGACGATTGTGGGTTGGTGCTGGTAATGGATTGTTTTGTATTTATTTGAATAAAACAAATATAAAACGGAACAGGATATATTACAAGCATTTTCGTTATGAATTGACGAATCCTGCTTCACACAAAATAGAGAAAATAAATTGTATACTGGAGACCAAAGAAGGCCATTTGTGGTTTGGAAGCAATGGTAACGGCATTTATTGTCTCAATGAAAAAACGGATGGGATGAAATTCCAGAATTTCAATCAAAATACCGGTTTGCTGGACAATGTAGTATATGGTATGCTTGAAGATGATGCGGGTAGGATATGGTTAAGCACTGACAAAGGTTTGTGTGCCTACGATCCGACCAAAGATAGTAACAGAAGTTTCACCAAGGTAGACGGATTACAATCCAATCAATTCTATTGGGATGCTTTTTGCAAAGGTATAGATGGAAAAATGTACTTTGGGAGTGTAGCCGGATTTACCTGCTTTGACCCGTTGAAATCAAATCCGATATTAATCAAAAATAAAGCTTCGATTACCCGTATTAAAGTCCTGAATGAAGATATATTTCCTCCAAATTTTAAAAATTCGGATCGTCATTTAAAATTTGAAGGAACTAATTTACATCAGATTGTACTCAAAGAATCGGACAAAACATTCAGTGTGGAGTTTTCTGCACTTTGTTATAATCTGGCGGATAAGATTAAATATGCTTATCGCCTGAAGGGGTTTGACAATAACTGGACTGAGGTAAGTTCAGATCGGCGCTTTGCAACTTTTACCAACATCAAATATGGTAAATACGAACTTGAAATAAAGTGTACAAATACCGATGGAACCTGGTCTGACGAGCTTACAACTCTCAAAATTAAAGTAATTCCTCCGTTTTATAAAACATGGTGGTTCATTCTTCTTTTTCTGAGTTCTTTGATTTATAGTGTGTATCAATACTATGTTCATCGAATCAACTTATTGAAAAAACAAAAGATTCAGCTAAAGCAATTGGTGGAGGAACGGACTCATGAAATTGAGCAGCAAAAAGAAATGCTCGAAGAGCAAGCAGATCAGCTCAAATCGAATATGGAAATACTTATTGAACATCAGCAAGAAGTATCCAGACAGAATGAAATGTTGACAAACCAAAATCAGAAAATTACTCATCAAAAGGAGCAACTTATTACCCTGTCCAAGAAAGTGCAGGAGGCTAATCTGGATAAAATATCATTTTTTACTAATATTACACACGAGTTCAGAACCCCGATCACATTGATTCTTGGACCAGTAGAGCGATCGTTGAAGTTGAGTACAAACCCGAAAGTTCTTGAACAACTTAATATTGTACAACGCAATTCCCGATTGTTGCTTACACTGATCAATCAACTAATGGATTTCAGAAAAGTGGATTCGGGTAAGATGGAATTGGTAAAAACACAACAAAATTTTGTAGAATTTCTGGATGACCTGATTTTACCATTCGAAGACCTGGTAAAAGACAGGGGTGTTATTTTCCGCAAACAATACCGCATCAATCCGGCCGAGTTTTTGTTTGACAGAGACAACATGCAAAAGGTATTGAGTAATTTACTCTCTAATGCAATTAAATTCACCCCTAATCAAGGTGTTATTACGGTTGTTGCCAGTACCTATGTAGATAAATCGGATCAGAAAGAGCGGCTTTATGTGGCGGTAAAAGATACTGGAAAAGGCGTTCCCGAAGAAGATCAGGAAAAAATATTCGATCGTTTCTATCAATCTAAACAAAATCAGGCTTTCTCGGGATATGGACAAAGTGGAACCGGCATTGGACTTTATCTGTGTAAGCGAATCGTTCAGTTGCACAATGGAAAAATTGAAGTAAAAAATCAGGCTTCCGGAGGAGCTAGTTTTCGGTTTATTATACCTATTGAACGCCGGATGTCAAGTGTTGTGTCGTTGGATGGTGAACCTATTGAAATGATAGCTACAAATCAAACCGATGGGAATGATACTATTTCAGAAGACATTTCTAAAGGAAAACCTGTTTTATTAATCGTCGAAGATAATAGCGATATGCGCCAATATATTCGATCTATTTTGAGCGATGAGTTTAATGTACTTGAGGCTCCTAATGGAGTTGTGGGACTTGAGGTCACTAACCGTTATCTTCCTGACCTGATTATAAGTGATATTATGATGCCCGAAATGGACGGTATGGAGTTTTGCAAACGGGTAAAAACTACTTTTACTACTTCGCATATTCCTATTATTCTACTTACTGCCAAGTCCTCAACGGATACACAAATAGAAAGTTTCCAACTTGGAGCCGATGCATTTCTGGTGAAACCATTTGATGAAGACCTATTAAAAGCAATAATCCGAAATCTCAGCGAAAAACGCAAACGAATTCAGCTCAATTTTGCCGAGAATATGGATCCTGAAACTTTGAACTTTGACAGTGAGTCATTAGACAAAAAATTTATCGACAAAGCTTTGAGAGTAGTGAAAGAAAACTATACAAATCCGGATTTTGATGTAACTGAATTTATGGACGCCATGGGAATTAGTCGCAGCTTGCTACATAAAAAGCTAAAGAATTTGGCAGGGCAATCGGCCAGTAGGTTTATTCGTATTTACCGGCTCAACATTGCACGTGAATTGATCATAAAAAATCAGATAAATCATTCTTTGAATATTTCTGAGATTGCTTATGAAGTTGGATTTAATGATCCTAAGTACTTTACGCGCTGCTTTACAAAGCATTTCGGTATTCAGCCCAGTTCTTTTTTTGACGATAAAATGGAATAAAAGAGATGTTAGCCTGACAATTCAATTTAAGTAAGTGCTCATTCTTCCTCCAAAAAGAAGATTTCGTCCACCTTTAACCAATTAAATTTTATTTACTTTGTATAGTAAAAAAAACGATTCGTAACTAAAATGTGATTTTCAATATGAAAAAAAACAAACCTTTCGTGTTATCTATACTCTTGATTGTATTAGGAACACAACTAATCTTTTCGCAAACGCATAACATTCAAGTCGATTTGAAAAAAGTTGGCTCTCCCATTCAAAAAACCATGTACGGCATCTTTTTCGAAGATATCAATTATGGTGCAGATGGTGGATTATATGCCGAACTGATCAAAAACAGATCTTTTGAATTTCCCCAAAGTTTGTTGGGCTGGACTACTTTTGGTAATGTGGAGATTCGTATGGACGAAGCTCCTTTTCCCAACAATCCGCATTACGTCCGTCTTTCATACCCCGGTCATGATGAGAAACAAACCGGACTCGATAACGAAGGGTTCTTTGGTGTAGGCGTAAAGCAGAATGCTGAATATCGCTTTTCTGTTTGGGCTCGATTGCCACAAGAAAATACTTTAGGAAGTGTTAGGGTAGAGTTGATCGACCCGGAAAGTAATGTGTTTAGTACACAGAAACTGACTATCGATTCAAAGGAATGGAAGAAATATCAGGTTGTTTTGAAAGCCGGCAAAACCGAAGCGAAAGCCCGTCTGCGCGTTTTCCTTACATCAAAAAACGCTGTGGATATGGATCACGTTTCTCTTTTCCCTGTTGATACCTGGAAAGGTCGTGAAAACGGATTGCGTAAAGACCTGGCGCAAGCGCTGTATGATTTACATCCGGGAGTCTTTCGTTTCCCCGGAGGTTGCATTGTGGAGGGAACCGATTTACAAACCCGCTACCAGTGGAAAAACTCTGTTGGGGCTGTTGAAAATCGTAAACTAAATGAGAACCGTTGGGAGTATACATTTCCAAACCGTTTCTTCCCCGACTATTTCCAATCGTATGGGATGGGATTTTTTGAGTTATTCCAACTATCGGAAGAAATAGGTGCCGAACCGCTTCCTGTTATTAGTTGCGGATTATCCTGCCAGTTCCAAAACAAGGATGACAAAGCTCATGTAGCCGTAAATAATTTAGATCCTTATATTCAGGATGCACTCGATTTAATTGAATTCGCCAATGGAGCTGTAACTACGAAATGGGGAAAATTACGTGCCGATATGGGACATCCGGCTTCTTTTAATCTGAAAATGATAGCTGTGGGGAACGAACAATGGGGAAAACTTTATCCCGAACGTCTCGAACCGTTTGTAAAAGCAATCCGAAGTAAATATCCGGCTATTAAAATAATAGGTTCGGCGGGTCCAAGTCCGGATGGAAAAGACTTTGAATTTGGGTGGAGTGAAATGAAACGACTGAAAGCTGATTTGGTAGACGAGCATTATTATAAAGATCCGCAATGGTTTTTGGCTAATGCAAAACGCTATGATAATTATGACCGAAAGGGACCGAAAGTATTTGCCGGCGAATATGCCTGCCACCCGCAAAACCGGAAAAACAATTTTGAATCTGCACTTTGCGAAGCTGCTTTCATGACCGGCTTTGAACGTAATGCCGATGTGGTTTATCAATGTACTTATGCACCGCTTTTTGCTCATGTTGAGGGATGGCAGTGGAAGCCTGACCTCATTTGGTTTGATAATCTACGTTCCGTAAAATCGCCTAATTATTATGTTCAGCAGCTTTATGGAATGCATGTTGGAACGAATGTACTCCCTACTGTTGAAAATAAATTGCCGTTGGCCGGTCAAGATGGAATTTTTGCCAGTTCGGCGCTCGATAAGAATAAAAATGAAATTATTCTGAAGATTGCCAATACATCCAAAGAGCCTCGCAAGGTCGTTTATACTATTACAGGTTTAAAAGCTTCCGAACGAAAAGGAACGCAAACCATCTTTGTTTCTTCCGATATGGATGCCGAAAACACCTTGGATAAACCGGATAATGTTGTTCCAACCGAAAAAGAAATTCGTATTTCTGGAAATAAGTTAGAGGTGGATCTTGCTCCACAATCATTTAATTTATATACGATAAAATTATAATTAGAAGTCGTGATATCGTTGATTAGCTAAAGCAAAGAATAAATCTGCCTTTAATCATTTTGCTATTTTCATCCTAGAGTTGATTCTATATATTTATAAATCGACTTTAGGATGTTTTTTTTCGACTAAGCGTCTAAGATATATAGGCATAATGGTTAGGATTTTATGCGCTAAAGTTTGCTTATAAAAACCTGGTGTTATATAGAAAAATAAATTTGCTTTTCTTTTTTCGTCAAAATATACAATTGTCCACTCAAAAAAAACATTTGTTTACGGTGTCGAGTCCAACTATTTATACATTTGCATCCGAAACAATAAAAGAAACATATAGTATTCATTAAATAACAGAAGTTATGAAAGCACACAATTATCCTTAGTTTATTTCGAAATTATTCTTTAATGTCTATATTAAATTAATAAATACGAAAACTCACAAAATCTAAAAAAGTATGTACAAAACATCAAGAAATGGAGCTGCTGATGCAATTTTGTGAATTGAAGGAGTGCTTGATTGGAAAAAGATCTAACTCCCTGTAAACGATTAAAAGCAGAATAGTCGAATTTCAAATATGGCCTAAAACCAGACTACTATTCCTGTTATGAAACAAAATCAACGTGTAGGGTGTAAACCTGACACTTTAATTATATTAATATAAATAACAATTAATTCTAATTTCATGAAAATCACTAAATTAATGAGAGGCATACTATATGTACTTCTCGCGTCGTTTAGCTTAGTTGGGTGCGATAAATTGGACAGCTTTTCAATTGATTCCCCCTCTGACCTGCTAAACAGGATTGACTCTATTGCAGCGTCAAAACCGAATACCGGTGACACAACATATGTCGACATCGCTACGCCGATTGTCGGAGCTGAAGATAACAGTGCTGGTTGGTGGGCTACATTCTCTGATTACTACACCATTCCTTCCAACAAGCTATTACATCTGGAATTTATCAACTACAGCTCAGGTGCACATAGCTACAATAACTGGGATCTTGTTGTTACAAATGCTAAACGCGATTCCAGCACTTATAAAGAATACTTTGTTCTCCGCTCTGATAATGCTGGGTGGGGTAACAGTGATTATAATTCAAGTCTGGTTACCAATAACTATCCCGACACTGATGGAGATGGAGATATATGGAACGACTTTATCACTACAATGCAAGGTGCCCATGTTTCAATCGACATTGATCATTCCTCTTTCGGAACTGTATATGTAACAGCCACTGCCGTTGGAACCAATGGCACTACGCTGGTAGAGACATATCAACAACCTGTGTCAGCCACAGACGCTATCAAAGCTTTCTTAGTTTGCGATGGTAGCCATTATGTGATGAAAAAAGCATACCTTTTACCCTCGAAAGTTACAACTGAACCCGAAACACCTACAGAAAAAGTAACTTACAGAGCAGACATGACTGCAACCATTACATCAGCAACAAATCAGGTGTATAATTATTCATTCTTTGCTAAGGGACTTCCTGAAGGAGGTTTTGGTTCATTCTTGATCGCCGATGGTGGACACATGGTAATGAATCCTACTGAAACTTATTATTGTGCTCTTGCTGACATAACAAATACTGCAGCATGGTTTTATCCCTATTCTGCGTCAACAACTGTTGGCGCCGTAGATAATAGTACATCATGGTGGAGTGCATTTACTAATTACACAGCAGTAACGGGCGAAGGATATTTCCACTATAAGTTTGTAAACTATTCAAGTAAAGCCAACGTGTGGAATAACTGGAATCTTGCTTTAACTAACGGACAAAACCGTCAAAGTACCAATTATAAACAATATTTTATAGTACGTGCTGATAATTATGGTTCGGGTACATATTATTCGGGAGACAATCTAACCAATAATTTTAACTTTAACAACTTTATAACTGAAATGGACGGTGCTACTGTTGAAATTTCCTTAAAAGTTTCTGTAGAGACCTCAAAAGCGACTAAAGTCAGTAAGGTTCTGAAAAGCAAGGCGTTGAAACCTGGAGAAACTATAAAATAGCACACCAAAAGTGTATTAATCACTAAGATAAAATCGATATACAATGAAATATACATATTTATTCCTATTAGGATTGCTGGCGCTAGTAGCACCGGCAACATATGCAGAAAGTACCGGCAATACCGACCAGATGTCAATAACTCAACCGGGCAATATAACAGTAAAAGGCCAAATTGTTGACGAAAACGGAGAGCCGATTATTGGCGCATCCATAAAACAAAGTGGTACAACGAATGGTACCATAGCTAATCTTGATGGAGAATTCTCTCTTTCTGTTCCTTCAAATGCTACGCTGGTAGTATCATCTATAGGATGCAAAAAGCTGGAAGTAACCATTGAAAATAAAACAAACCTTGGAAAGATTACTCTAATTTCTGATTTGAAAGAGCTAAGCCAAGTAGTAGTAATAGGTTATGGCACACAGCGGAAGGTTGATCTCACAGGCTCTGTGGCCATTGTCAACACCGAAGATTTGAAAAAAGTATCTAACTCAAATATCTCTACCATGCTGGAAGGAAAAGTACCCGGTGTCCAAATTACAAGTGACGGACAACCAGGGGCCGATCCGACTGTCCGTATTCGTGGTATCGGTTCGTTTGGTAGTACCTCACCTCTATATGTAGTAGATGGAGTAGCCATGGGAACAACTATACGCGACTTCTCTCCAAATGACATCGAATCTCTTCAGGTACTGAAGGATGCTTCAGCTGCTGCCATTTACGGTTCACGTGCAGCCAATGGTGTGGTTATCATAACCACCAAGCAAGGTAAGAAGAACCAACCTATGAGAGTAGACTACAGCGGTTACACTGGTTTTGACAAAGTTCAAAAAGGTGTGTATGATGTAATGGACTCCAAACAATATGGTCAGTACATAAACACGGCTTACGGCAATAGCAACATGAGTGTTCCCGGTGGATACGATCCTACCAACGCAAACTATTTATATAATACTGACGGCAGTGCAAAAGTGAATACAGATTGGTTTAAAGAAGCATTCAAAACCGGTATTCGTCAGAACCATAATATTAATTTGTCTGGAGGTGGAAATAACAGTACTTACAACATCTCTCTCGACTATTATAAACAAAAAGGAACAATGGTGGGGGCAGGTCCAAACTATGAACGTTACACTGGACGCTTCAGTAATACGATGAATTCCAAATTTATCAAAATCAAAACAAATATCGTGTATAGCCATAGTATTCAAGACAATATGGCTCTCAGTAATGCCAACGAGTATGTACAGGGTCTATATGGTTCACAATATCCCGTAATGGCTTCGGTGTTGTTGACGCCTCCAACGATCAAGGCTTACGATCAATCAACGTGGGTGCTTGATGATAAAATTTCGGCTGCAACAAATTACACAAACGACTCGTACGGTTATGGTACTTATTATGACAATATACATGGCGACTTGCGTATAACAAACGTGCTGCTGGAAAATAATTTAATAAAGAGGAACTCAACGGTTGACCGCGTTGTTGCTTCTGGTTCTGCAGATGTTGACCTACTGGATATGATTGGACGGAAGAACAATAATCACAAGTTAAATTACATTGTTAACGTGTCTTACAGCCGAACCAATGCAAAGGACTTTACATTCGTACCTGCCTTTATACAGAGTACAACCAACTACCTAGCAAAGAGTGACGAGAACCTGTCAGAGGGATATCGCAGTTACAGTGATGCTCTTATCGAAAATACGTTAAACTACGATGGTAAGTTAGGACTCCACCACATCAATGTACTTATTGGTCAAACATTTGAGCGCGAACTCTATCATACACTTACAGGTAAAGGTGTTGATATGACAGAACCTTACTTTCTGCAGGTTAGTAACGCCGCTACAACATCATCTGCAAGTTCTGAAAGCGAACACGTATTGGCCTCATATATCGGTCGTCTAAATTACGACTATGATGGAAAATACCTACTTTCAGTAACTGGACGTCGTGATGGGTCAAGCCGTCTTTCAGCAGGTGACCGTTGGGGTTGGTTTCCATCCGTATCAGGAGGTTGGCGCCTGGATCGCGAAAGTTTCTTTCCTATAGCCGGATCAATTATGAACCTGTGTAAAGTTCGCGGAAGTTATGGTGTACTTGGTAATGAGAACATTGGAGAATACCAATACATGGATGTCATGTCGAGAAGTAACTATACTTATAGCTTTGGAAATACCAAAGTTACAGGATCTGCAATATCCAACTATGTAAACACAGCCATCAAATGGGAAAAGAAAAAATCTCTTGATTTTGGTGCAGACCTTGCTTTTTTCAACAATCAGTTGGAATTTACCTGCGACTGGTATAAGTCAACATCGAGTGATCTACTTTACAGTGTAGCAGTACCAGACAATGCCGGTGCTACCAACTCAACCGTAACCATGAACGCTGCAAACATGGTAAATTCAGGCCTTGAATTCCTGGTTGCTTATCATAATCACAAAAACGCTTTTAAGTATGACATCTCGGCAAACTTATCTACCACTAAAAATAAAGTAACTCAATTAGGCGTTTCAAACGAACCCCGTACAGATGGTTATTGCCGCACAGAGGTAGGACGTGAAGTTGGTTCATTTTATGGTTATGTTTCCAATGGTCTCTTCCAGTCGCAATCGGAAATTGACAACCAGGTCAACTCAAAAGGAACACATATCACTCAAGACGGAGCCCAACCAGGTGACGTAAAATACGCAGACCTCAACAACGATGGTAAAATTACCGCAGACGACCAAACATATTTGGGTCGCGGAATTCCAAAAGTGAATTTTGGATTTAACGTTCGTGTTGAATGGAAAAATTTTGATTTGAGCGTATCATCTTATGGTGCTGCAGGAGCCAAAGCCGTAGATTATGTTGCCGTAGCTTTGAGCAGCTCATACGGAGCACTCAACAAGAGCACTGAACTATTAAATGCATGGACACCGGACAACACAAACACTACCGTGCCTCGCGTAGCATACAAATCAACCGGTTCAATCACCAACGATCTGTTCAGCCAACGCTTTATTCAGAATGCGTCGTATTTTAAAATTGCAAACGTAGAATTGGGCTATAACTTCCCTGACAAATGGTTTGGTAGCTATATTAGCGGCGTTCGCATATACGCATCGGCTCAAAACCTGGCCACTATGACTAAATATAAAGGTTATAATGTGGACTTTTCAGGAGGAACATTCACTCCGGGTTACAACTATTGTTCGTATCCAACACCTCAAACAATGATGTTTGGAGTACGCGCTTCATTCTAATAATATAATCTGAAATAAGAGTATAATATGAAAAATATAAATAGAATTATAATTATGTTGGTGCTTGTTATGGGCATGACTGCCTGTAACGACCAGCTTAACATTTCGAACCCGAACAGTCAGACAACTTACGATTTTGGTAATACCGAGTCTGATCTTAATGAGGCAGTTATTGCATGTTACAACCGTATTCGTCTCGAAGGTACATTCGCCCGCGTTGGTTACACGCTGGATGCAGTGCGTGGCGATGAAGTTTGGAACTCATCTCAACAGTGGTACTTGGAGTATGACAACCTCAACTCTCCGGGTACTATCGAAATCGGAGACGAATGGCCATGGCGTGATAACTATCATGTCGTAAACCGCACAAACTTTGTATTGTCGAAAGTTGATGGTGTTAAGATGTCGACAGACTCTTACAATCAGATTAAAGGTCAGGCGCTCTTCTTACGATCATTGGCATACTATGAACTGGCAACCTATTATCAAACTGTTCCATTGATTACAGACTATGCATCTTATTCAGACATCAACACCATGTATGCAGCCAACAATACTCAGGACGAGGTGTTTGATCAAATAGAAACCGACCTGACAACTGCAATGCAGATATTGCCATCGCGTAGCAAAGGTGGTGAATGGGCTCAGGGACGTACTACATGTGGTTCTGCTGCCGGTTATCTGGCGCGTGCACTGATGTTCCGTCACAAATATACCGAAGCCTATGCTGTACTGAAAGACATCATCGCCGGTAAATACGGAGCTTATGCCCTTATGGCAGACTATGGCGATAACTTCAAAGAAGGCGCCGCTTATGAGAATAACAAAGAGAGCCTTTTCGAAGTACAATTTATGGACTATGGTACAGGTGGTACCGATCAGGAATGGACTCCTGTAAATATCAGTACTCAAGCAACTCAGGGGCATGCTGTAGAGAGCAACTACGCTTCCCAACAATTGGGCAGCTGGGGTGACCTTGCTGGATCACCATGGTTATATAATCTGTTTAAAAAAGAAAATTCTACAGATGGCCGTCTCGATCCTCGTTTATACTGGACATTGGTAACCTACGAAAGTGATTATGGCAATTATAAAGGTGCTAAAACTGCGGCTTATCCGAATGGAGATCCTCGTAGCAACACAGTTTATCAACAAGATCTCACTGCAACTCCGGTGTCGAACACAGCACAGGGCGGTATATCAATCGCTAAATTCACCAATGCCAGAACTAATATTTATAATACGATTACGACTGGTTTGAATTGCGGAATCAACCTGCGCCTGATGCGTTATAGCGATGTGTTGTTGCGTGCTGCCGAATGCGAAAATGAAATCAACGGTCCAACTCAGGCTGCTATCGATTACATCAACATCGTACGTCGACGTGTTGCACTCAAAGACCTGAAATTGTCTGACTTCACATCGAAAGATGCTCTTTTTGAACAAATAGCAAATGTTGAACGTCCGAAGGAGTTTGGTTGCGAAAACGGACGCGGTATCGACTTGCTCCGTTGGGGATTCTTCTACAATACGGATCGTCTGAATCAGTTGGTTGAACATGCTTATTATAAGCTCGACGGTAAAGCCAACACAGATGAACTAACAGCTGCAACTGCAAGTACCTCATCATTCAAATATTACTCTAAAGGACATGAATATTTCCCAATACTTCAGGCTACTCTTAATGCCAACCCGCACCTTACAGGTAACTCGGCAAACAAGAGTGAAGATAACGGACTTGCATTCTTAGCTAAATGGGCTGTTCATCCTGTTGTAAAATAGGAATCAATTTCTTAAAATAGAGACTTCCTTATCAACGTATTTTTTGAATGTTGATAAGGAAGTTTTTAATCAGTCCTAATTGTTATCGGACTTGTATATTTACAATACAGAAGATTGATTCTCGTTATATTTAGAGTCATCAACATACATCATTTGTCATTTACTTATTATTTTCTTATTATGAAACTAAAGTATTTCCTGATTTTAGTAGTCGGTATATCAGCTCTGTTATTTGTAGGGTGCAAAAAAGATGAATCAACCATAACCGGTGGTACAGATGGAACGGATACAGTAAAGACATTCAGCATTCCTACTTATGCTGACGATTATTCCTCCATATCCTCCTGGTCGAATCGAGACGAGTGGAATCTGGCAAATGTACACGATCCTTCAGTTGCCTACTACAATGGCTATTATTACATGTACGGCACTGATGCTTCCTATGGAAATGCAACCGAAGGGCATGGACATTTTCAAGGGAAACGCTCAAAAGATTTAGTTAACTGGACTTGGATAGGTGGCCCTTTCTACGATCCTCCAACATGGGTTGCAGACTCGCTCACCGCCATTCGCACTCGCATGGGGCTCAGTACCATTGCTAAAAGCGATATTCAATACGGATATTGGGCACCCGTAGTGCGTAAAGTCACTGTTGGCGGAAAAGAGATCTTGCGGATGTACTACAGCATAGTGATCGACAACTACATCAAAACCGGTAAAGCCAATACCACTGCTAATTTTGACGGTAGCTGGACCGAGCGTGCTTTTATCGGTATGTGTGAATCGACAGATCCCGCAGGAGCTGTGTGGGCTGATAAAGGTTTCGTTACCTGTTCATCATCCGATCGAGGCTTAGATTACAATAGAGCGAATACATCGGATTGGAGTGCCTATTTCTACTACAACGCCATCGACCCTACTTATATCGTATCCCCTGAGGGAAAACATTACCTGATACATGGTTCTTGGCATAGCGGCTTCGCTCTGTTAGAACTTGATCCAACAAGCGGAAAACCTATAAATAAACTAGGTAATCCATGGGCAAGCACTACAAGTGATCTTACAAGTAGATATGGAGTGAGAGTAGGTACACGTGCTGCTTCAACACGTTGGCAAGGCAGCGAAGCTCCCGAGGTAATATATAAAGATGGTTACTACTATTTGTTTATGGCATACGATGGCCTCGATGTACCTTACAACACACGCGTGGTGAGAAGTACCAATATCGAAGGTCCGTATTTAGACATTACCGGACGCAACTTTACAAGCGGAGATGGCGACTGCTACCCGATTGTAACACATCCTTACAAATTTAACCTCAGCAACGGTTGGGTAGGTATATCACACTGCTGCGTATTTCAAAAGCAAGATACCAACGATTGGTTCTTAATGTCACAAGGACGATTGCCAGTTAACGTAGGTGGCAACGCTTCCTCCAATGCTATTATGATGGGGCATGTTCGTCGTTTGGTATGGTGTCCGGCTTCTACCAGCGAACCAAACAACCTGTGGCCAATAGCATTGCCCGAACGTTACGCCGCCGTACCTGATTACGGTACCATAACCAAAGACTCGCTTACAGGAACATGGGAGCACATAAACCTTAAATACAGCTATGGCGTACAAGATATCGCCTCTGCGCTAACCCTCAATGTCGACGGTACTATGTCGGGAGCTTTGACAGGTAATTGGAGTTATGATGCGGCAAAAAAGCAACTAACATTGGGCAACGTTGTTGTTTGCGTTGAACGCGAAGTTGATTGGGAAGCCACCCCACGCCGTGTAACACTTGTGTATGCTGGAACCGAAAAAAATCTAAACGCAACATATTGGGGCAAAAAGAAAAAATAGTCGTTCCCTAATGAGTGTATAACTGCAAGATATACAATAAAATAAAATGACAAAACTTTTATATAAAAGTTTTGTCATTT
>Ga0209540_10001242_pt1 | contig 19988 bp, 15 predicted proteins | sample BarGraIncu01121A_FD_184501 | JGI IMG/M metagenome (GOLD analysis project Ga0209540, IMG submission 184501) | Arctic peat soil microbial communities from Barrow, Alaska - Barrow Graham LP Incubations 011-21A (SPAdes) (version 2) | ecosystem: Environmental > Terrestrial > Soil > Wetlands > Peat... | reverse complement strand
AGAGGGTCGGGGGTTCGAATCCCTCAACCCCCACAATAAAAAAGCGTTAGGTCTAATCCTATGCGCTTTTTCTTTTCGTGTTCGAACAGATTTAGTTTTCTGACTCAAATATGCTTATATGGAATTGTAAAAACAAAAAGCGTTCCTTTACCCGATTCTGATTCAACTGCGATAGTACCTCCCATGAGTTCAACGTATCCCTTACAAATTGAAAGCCCTAATCCGGTACCACTGTATTGCCTTGATACAGCGCTGTCGACCTGAAAAAACCTGTCAAATATCCGCGAATGATACTCTTTTGGAATTCCAATTCCTGTGTCTTTTATGTAGAATTCAAGAAATTTAGCCTTCAGAACGTAACCAAAATCCACGTGCCCGTTTTTTGTGAACTTTATAGCATTATTTATTAAATTTGAAAGTATCTGTATAAGCTTTGTCTGGTCTGCAATAATAATAGAATCTAAGTCAGTTAATGTCGTTTTAAGAGTTATTGAAACATTATTCCCTTTCCCGATAATGATGAACTGCTCATTGAGACTTCTTAACGCAGAATTAAGATCGAATTCTGTCAGATTTACTTTTGCCTGACCGCTCTCAACATTTGCTATATCGACAATGTCATTTATTATCGAAAGCAGCTGGCTCCCGCTCTGGAAAATTATATCGATATACTGATGCCTTTCTTCTTCTGTCAGATCAGGTTCATTCAGCAGTGTTGAGAAACCTATAATCGCGTTCATAGGAGTACGAATCTCATGTGAAACATTATGCAGAAATGCAGTCTTCAACCGATCGCTCTCCTCTGCTTTTTCCTTCGCTGCAATAAGATCCGTCTCTGCCTGCTTTCGTTTGGTAATATCACGGAAACTCCAGACGCGTCCTACGCTTGTTCCTCCTATTTTCTGTGGCCTGGAATAGCTTTCGAAAATCCTTCCATCTGTAAAATCCAGTAAATCAGAACTTGTTGCTTCAACATCAGAATACAGGTGTTTAACACTTTCAAAAAAAGTATTCGGATTGATCAACTGCCCTTTTACAAATTCCAATGCATTATTATCTTCTCCCGCGATCAACAATTCAGGTGGAATGTTCCACATGTCGACGAACTTCTGGTTGAACTGGACAATTTTCCCTGATGACTCTACGACAAGAAGGCCATCCTCAGTTGATTCAAATGTAGCTTTTAACAGTGAAATGTAATGATCAAGTTCAAATGAAGCCTTTTTCCTTGAAGTAATATTCTCAATCATGACAAGGAAGAACTGTACTTCCTCATTTTTATCGCGGATAATGCTCACTGTTGTTGATCCCCATATTATAGAACCGTCATGTCTTATATACCTCTTTTCAGTAAGATAAACAGGTATCTCGCCGGCAATAAGTTTGAGAAGTGAAATCTCATCATTACTGAGATTATCGGGATGTGTAAAATTTCTGAATGTAAATAACTTAAGTTCATCTTCATTGTAACCTATCATATTGCAAAAGGCTGAATTTGCCCTGATTATACCAAAATCTTTACCAGTCATCAACATTGAAAAAGGACTCTCCTCAAATATCTTCCTGAATCTGTCTTCACTTTCTCTAAGCGTGTTCTCAACCCTTTTACGCTCTGTAATATCCCGGGCTATAGTTTGATAATATTTTGATCCTTCAATCATTACCAAACGAGAACTGATTTCAACCGGGAATGTTGTATTATCTTTCCGTATATGAAGAGTTTCAAATGTTGCAGACTCATTTTCTTCAACATTATTAAGGTTTTCCCGAAGCTTTGATAAGGATTCCGGTGCCCGGATCTTTTCAAGTTTCATACCTATGAACTCATTGCGTGTATACTGGTAGAATTCCAGAGCACGATCATTAGCCTCAACTATATTTAAGTCCTTATCTATTAATAATATAATATCATTAGCAAATTTTAATATATAGTCGAAATGTTTAACAAGTGCGCGCCGTTCCACTTCAGTTTCATATTTTTCCCGGTAGAATACAAGACGTTGATCCCGAATCAGAAAACCGAGAAATGAACCCGAGGTTAAAATGACAAGAATAAGCATGATCATGATCATTTTTATCTGACTGGTCAGAGATGACAATATCTCCTCTCGATCAATCTTTGCCACCATATACCAGGGAGTTCCTGGAATCTTATTCATTGCCGCCACAACCGGAACATTCCTGTAATCTATTCCATCAATCGTACCGGTTATATTTTTCAATGCCATTGATGCCGGCAACTTCTCTTCTGATAAAGGTCTTTTTAGAATCAGTTCAGTATTCTTCAGGTGCCGCAGTTCATTCAGGTAAACAATTTCATTGCCATCCCTTCTTATTATAAGAGTTTCTGCACTTTTACTGGGAGTCGGCCATGATTGTATAAGCGGATACAGAATCTGCTGTGGGTCAACCCTCAGTGCCAGCAGACCTAAAACAAGAGTATCATTCGTACTTCGATCAATAAGAGGTATGATCAGATCGAGATGAACAAACCTTGCAAGATCGGCTTTGTGCAGATCAGTAAGAACAACTTGACGCTGTTCAATAATACCTGGTAACAATGGTTTCAGATGGTCACCAATCAATGTATCCTGATTTGGGAAAGCCACTCTTACATTACCGAATGTATCAAGGAGCAGAACACTTTTGTAATCAAAGGTTTGAGTAAGTGATTTTAGACTCTGCTGAATTTCATTACGTAAAGGTTGTTTTGTGGGGTTCTTAAGAAATTCAGAAAATTTTTTAACCAACAAGAGATTTTCTCCGAGGAACTTTCCATCACTAATTCTCTCCAGCCGCCATTGAGTGATCTGTCTGATTTTAAGGTAGGATATTGCAGAAAGTTCTTGTTGTTTTTCAGTTAAAATAGCCTTTTTCTGATAATTATAATATATTAAAGCAATTATTATTGCACTGATTGTAATAATAAAGAAAAGAACCAATAAAGGCCATGCGACAGGCGGCTTTTTTCTTTGTGTTATCATTATTCTTCTCTTTTAATAATCACAGAAGCAAAAATTGATGTAAGAAGAATTAAAATAATTATTCCGAGAGATATGTATATTGATATCTCAAAATGGAAAAATGAGGCAAGCATTTTCAGCCCGACAAAGGTAAGAACAAATGCAAGTCCAACTTTCAGAAAACGGAAATATCCCATCATTCCGGCTATGGCAAAATAAAGTGAACGCAAACCAAGTATAGCAAAGATGTTGGATGTATAGACGATGAATGTGTCCTTACTTATCGCAAGTACTGCCGGGATGCTGTCAACAGCAAACAGAAGGTCAGACGATTCAATTATCAGAAGTACAAGGAATAATGGCGTAGCAAACATCTTCCTGTCCTGAATGATAAATAATTTGTCTCCATGAAGCGATTTGGTAACAGGAAGAAATCTTCTGAAGAATCTCACAACCGCATTTTTTTCAGGGTCAACCTCAGTTTCCTGCTTAAATAACATTCTTATTCCGGTAAAAACTAGAAAACCGCCAAATATTATAACAATCCAATGAAACCGGTTGATAAGTGCTACTCCTGTTATGATAAATATACCTCTCATTATCAACGCTCCAAGTATACCCCAGAATAAGATTTTATGCTGATACTGACTATTTACAGCAAAAAATGAAAATATAAGAATAAAGACAAAAATATTGTCGACACTCAGAGAGTACTCAATCACATAAGCGGTAAGGAACTCGAGAGCTTTAATCCGACCAAAATCTTTATCCAGATAGATAAACAAATCAAACAAGAGAGCAAGAGATATCCATACGCAACTCCATATAATTGCCTCTTTAACAGGTATTTTATGCGTGTGTTTATGGAAGACACCCAAATCAAGTGCAAGCATTATAAATACGAAAACATGGAATCCAATCCAGAAATAAATGCTTGTTCCCATTAATTTAACATTAGCCTGCAAACTTATGAAAATATTTCTTTAATTCGTTGTCGTTAATCCATACAGCTTATGGGTATAAAACTAATCAGTCGTAAAGAATTCGTTACCAAAGCATTAACCGGGATCGCCGGAATGACTCTAGTAGCAGAAAACATTACAAGCCTCATTCCTTCAATACCCCGGATGAGAGGTGTAGGCAATACTGGTATTACTGTAAGTCCCATCTGTTTCGGGGCTCCGAGAACTAATGATATATCATTAATAAAATATGCCCTCGAAAAAGGGATTAACTATATCGATACCGGACGCGCTTACGGGAACGGGAATAATGAGCAACTAGTAGGCAGGGCAATTGCAGGAGTCAGGGACAAAGTTGTCATTCAGTCAAAGATAAGGCTTGAAGAAAATGAGTTGCCATCAAAAGGGAAAGGGAAAAAAGGAGCTGCAGAAATAAGGGATGCACTGTCTGTGAAATTTGAAGCCAGTCTGAAGGCGCTTAACACAAACTATATTGATGTAATGCTTTATCATGAAGCGCTTGATGAAAACCTTCTTTTTCATCCTGAAACAATGAAGTTCTTTGCAGATATGAAAAAGTCAGGTTTTATAAAAGCACATGGATTTTCTACACATAATGATTACATGAACCTTCCTGAACGAAATAATACGGAGAGGTTTTACGATGTAATAATGATACCTTTTAACCATAAGGGTGCTTTTGTACATTCAATAACAGGTAAATACAGTGAATGGGATCAGTCAAAACTTATTTCAATTCTAACTGAAGCTGGTACCAAAGGCATTGGAGTAATTGCCATGAAAACATGTTCGGGGGGAAAATACTCCCCATCAGCTGGGATTGAGCCAAGTTACAAGGAAGCAGTACTATGGGTTCTTAAACATACTTTCATTAGTTCAGCTTCCATAGCCATGGTCAACTTTGAACAGATTGATGATCATGTTTCCTGGATTAAGGATCAGGGATCTTAATTTTTTATTCTATTAGCTTCATTTTCAATAAAAAAGCACCTAACTGGAGAAGCATATTTTTTATCTATGTCTGGTATTCCATTTCCGTTGGTATCCCTCATTGAGTTTAGAAATTCGATAAGAGCAAGCCATTCCTTTCCCTCCTGAACTCCATCTTGCATCTCATCAATATCTATTACCATGTTTTTCAAGTCCTTAATCTTCGTTCCTGCAGCATCTTTCGGGACGACGTTTATAAGACCAAAGCTCATTTTTTTGATAATGCCAATGAATTCAAGCATATAAGAATCAGCAGTTATTGAATAGAGAGATTTATTCTTTTTTGAAAAATCAACATTTACTATGCTTCCATCATTATGGACTATTTCAATCATTTTAATTTTCCTGAACAACCCTTTTTCAGGATCATAGTTAACTCTCATCCCTGAATAATAGCAATATTCATCAGGTTTAGATTTGAATGCTACCTGCAATATTTCAAGTATGCTCTTTAACTCCCGGCCGGTTACAAACAATCTTGAAAGCGCATAACCGGGGACTTCATCTTTCCCCGAGCCCAGAGGCATTACCCTGAAAATATCTGGAGCAGTCTGTATTCCCGGCAGTATTTTGTCGAATATCATGCCGGCCGCCACCATGCTGATATCTGTACCTTTGCTATTGTGTTTATTTACATAAAAACGTATTGCATCGGCAATGAGTGGCCCTATGTTGCTATTCATATAATCTCCTACATCATTCCCCTCAAGTCTGAAATCTGTTTCAACTACAGGTTTTCCATAATCCATCCCCAGAGGTTTAAGTATTTCAAGATTGATCTTTTCTTTTTGTTCTTCAATAAGTCTGTTTATTTTTTCATCACCTGCTATTTTATCATCGACAGGGATAAGTTTGTAACTTTCGACTTTAAGTTTTCCCGGTGAATATGATAATGACAGGCACCCTACATACTTACCGAATTCCCCGGTCTGAATAATTGGAATCCCGTTTACTATTACCGGCTGATCCAGTCTGGTATGTGTATGGCCTCCGATTATTAGATCAATACCTTTTACTGACCTTGCCAGTTCAACATCTTCTCCCCCCCATTCGCCATTCTTTTCCAATGATACTCCTGAATGAGAAATGCATATTATTATGTCACATTTTTCGGTCCGAAGCTCTTTCACCATTTTTCTCGCAAAAGAGGCTTGTTTATCAAATGTTACGGGAACTGCTTTGGGTGCCACCTTGACAGCATCTTTCCCAATTATTGAAAAAAAACCAATTTTAATGCTATCCCTGATCAATATAAGCTTTCTGCTGAGAATGTTATCTGAAAGTAGTTTTTCAAGAGCATCGTCTCCCTTATCCTTTTTATCAAACTTTGCATTTCCGATAAGTAATGCGGGTATCTCTCCATTTTTAGCAGATATACTAATCACTGAAGCCAGCCAGTCGGGACCAAATTCATATTCATGATTCCCTAATCCGGCAACGTCGTATCCCATCTCCTTCATCAGACGAAGCTGAAATCCGGTCTTTTTTTCAAGACTTGGGAAAAGAGTGCCCATCAAAAAATCACCTGCATCAAGAACCAGGGTTGTTCCCGGGTTATTTTTCTTTTCATTTTTAATTATGGCCGCTATCCTTGCAAAACCACCCACTGTTTTATCGTCATTCACAGTCAGTGGCGAATATTCTGATTCGGGTGAATAACCGATAAGCCGTGAATGAAGATCATTCGTGTGCAGAATGGTTATCTTCTTTCCTGTCTGGGCTGTGAGTGAAAGAGCTGAAATGAACCATATAAAAGTCATGAATGTCCTTCTCATAAAAAGAAATTTTGAGTAATTACAAATCTAAATAAATAAATCCTTACATGCATGTGCTATATGACTTCAGCCACTATAAAAGTACTGCCGCCGATAAAAATCAAATCGGTCCGTTTTGCCATTTTTCTGGCATAATCGAGTGCAGTTGCAACATCAGAAAAACTCCCTCCTTTTAGCCCGTATTTAACAGCCTCCTCTTTAAGAATTTCTTCATTGAGCGCCCTTGGAACTGAAGCTTTGGTGAAGTAATAAAATGCATTGGTCGGGAAAAGAGCCAAAACTGATCCGAGATCTTTATCATTGACAAAACCCAGAATTATATGTAAATCCGATTTTGGAATACGCTTTATCTGATCCAGTACATACTCCAAACCTTCTTTGTTATGGCCTGTATCACAAATAGTTAAAGGAGCTGTATTCAATATCTGCCAGCGGCCATAAAGACCAGTATTTAGAATAACCCTCCTGATACCCTGGATAATAATTTCCCCCGAAACCTTAAATGGATCTTTCAAAACTTTAAAAACAGTGAAAACCGCCTGAAGATTCTTTGACTGGTAATCACCTCCCAGCAATGTCTCACCTTGAATATGGTTATTTGTTGAAATTTCAGTTATCAGATATTTTCTTTCATCACCAAGACTGTCATTTTCTTCAAGAACACACGAATAGCTTTTATCAGCAAACCAGATCGGAGAATCACATTCTTTCGCTTTACTTATAAAGACATTTTCTGTTTCCGGTTGTGATTCGCTTATAATGACCGGGGTTTCCCTTTTTATAATTCCTGCTTTTTCTCCCGCGATCTTTTCAATTGTATTTCCAAGCAGATCCATATGATCATGACCTATGTTTGTGATTACAGATAAGACAGGATTTATAATATTTGTAGAATCGAGCCTTCCACCCAAACCAACCTCTATAACTGCAATATCAACATCACATTCAGCAAAGTAATTAAAAGCCATAGCTACAGTCATTTCAAAAAAAGATGGTTTCAATGACTCAATAATACCCTTGTGTTTTGTAACAAATGTTATAACATCCTCTTCAGGAATCATCTCCCCGTTCACTTTTATTCTTTCCCTGAAATCTTTAAGGTGTGGGGAAGTATATAATCCTGTTTTATGCCCGGCTTCCTGTAAAACTGATGCAATCATGTGAGAAACCGATCCTTTGCCATTTGTCCCGGCAACATGAATTGCAGGGTATTTAAGATGAGGATTTTTGAAATAATTGTCGAGTAAAATTGTATTTTTCAGGTCACTCCTGTATGCAGCTTTTCCAATCCAGTGATAGGCAGGAAGCTGGCTGAAAAGAAACTCAAGAGTCTGGGAGTATGTCATATTATAAGATTAATGAAATCTGGCATTAGCAAAACTATTAAAAATTCGACAGCTATAGGCCCCCTTCCCGACCTTCTCCCATGTGGGAAGGAGAAAAACAAACCATCCCTCCCAGGCGGGATAAGAAAGGTGGTAAAATGCAAAAGCTGATGTCTATTCGCATACAAATTAACAAACTTAACAGTTACATTACAATTTGTACCTTAAAATAGTTATTTTTGCAGGTATAATTTTGTCCGCCAGTTAAGATGTAAACCATTGATATTAAATCGTTAACGATGAAAAAGAAACACAACAAGAAACTCTTTATAATTGATACTAACGTTTTACTGCACGATTATAAATGCATTTACAATTTTGAAGAAAATGATGTTATTATCCCCATAGTAGTTCTGGAGGAGCTTGACAAATTCAAACGGGGTAATGATCTCATCAACTTCCATGCACGTGAGTTTACACGGGAGCTCGATAAACTGTCGGGTGATATGTTACTTACCTCAAATATCCCGCTTGGTGAAAACCTCGGGAATATGCATATAGAAACAGGCAGGGACTTCTCCGAGAAGGTCAGTCAGTCTTTTCCCGAAAGAACAGCCGATCACAGGATCCTTGCAATTGCCGATTATGTGTGCAATGCAAATAAGGATAAAACAGTCGTACTGATTACCAAAGATATAAATCTCAGGATGAAGGCCAAGTCGCTGGGTATTATTGCCCAGGATTATGAAAATGATAAAGTAGCCAATATAGATGATCTTTACAAGGGAATCAGGATACTGGAAGGAGTTAATCAGGAATCAATCAGTAAACTCTACGAAGTCCCCGAAGGTGTAAGCTCCGGAGAATTCAATCTTGAACCAAATCTGACAGGACACCAGTTCTTTATCATGAAAAATAATGGGTCCAGTGCACTTGCTCATTATAATCCAGTAAATAAATCCCTCAGCCGTGTAATTAAACAAACTACTTACGGCATCGATCCAAGAAATGCTGAACAAACATTTGCAATCGAGGCTCTTTCAAACCCCGACATTCAGCTCGTCTCATTAACCGGAAAAGCAGGAACAGGAAAAACGCTGCTGGCTCTTGCAGCTGCCCTGCAACAACACAAAAGATACAAACAGATCTTTCTTGCCCGACCGATTGTTCCGCTGGCTAATCGCGATCTTGGATTTTTGCCGGGTGATGTCAAAGAAAAAATGGATCCATATATGCAACCTCTTTATGATAATCTCACTGTTATAAAGCACAAATTCAGTCACCAGAGTCCTGAGTTTCTAAGAATAAATGACATGATGAAAGAGGATAAACTGGTAATTACACCACTCGCATATATAAGAGGCAGGAGTCTTTCAAGTATCTTCTTCATCGTTGATGAAGCTCAGAATCTTACACCGCATGAGATTAAGACAATTATTACCAGAGCCGGAGAAGGAACAAAAATGGTCTTTACCGGGGATATCGAACAGATAGATTCTCCTTATCTCGACACTGCTTCAAACGGTCTTAGTTATCTTTCTGACAAAATGAAGGATCAGGACATCTTCGCTCATGTAAACCTTGTCAAAGGGGAACGTAGTTTTCTTGCTGAACTGGCAAGCAAGATATTGTAAGACAAAATTAAAACTCAACAATTCCCCTCCTGGGAGGGGCAAGGGGTGGGTTAATTAAGTAATAAGACAATATAATACTATAATGAAAACAAATTCAATCGGACTGGCTACGTTATTGATAACTACCATGTTATCAATTTCATATGTTTCAATAGGTCAAGTAAAGGGAAAAAGCGATAAGGACTCTGGAAAAACGGAAAGCAAAAACATCGCATTATTTAATGGAAAAGATCTTAATAACTGGATTTTCAAACTTAAGGACCCATCAATTGATCCTGCTACAGTTTTCACCTTAAACAATGGAGTTATACATATCTCAGGTAATCCATACGGATATATGCGGACGAAAGAATCCTACTCTGATTACAAACTACATGTCGAATGGCGCTGGCCTGCAGAAGCAACAAACAGCGGAGTTTTTGTGCATGCACAGAAACCTGATTCTATCTGGTTAAAATGTGTCGAATGTCAGCTTCAGGCTGGAAATGCAGGTGATTTTGTGTGTATGAACGGAGCAGACATGAGTGAGAGGACAGATAAATCGAAACCATTCGTTAAAAAGTTCGCAGCTTCTTCCGAAAAACCCATTGGTGAATGGAATACAATGGAGGTCATCTGTGAAGGAAATTCTATTAAGGTAACTGTGAACGGGATCCTGCAAAACAAAGGAACGAATGTAAACCTCTCCGAAGGATCCATATGTTTGCAAAGTGAAGGCAAGGATATAGAATTCAGAAATGTATACCTGAATACTCTAGGTAAATAAAATTAATATCAGCGATGATTAACTCTCTGTCCACGCTCGCTTGAAAATCAATTTTAATGATTATTAATAAAAAAAAAGTAGCATTTCACACCCTCGGTTGTAAACTCAATTTTGCCGAGACATCAACTATTTCAAGATCTTTTCCTGATGATGAGTTTGAAAGAGTTCCTGCAAGCTCTAAAGCAGATATATATGTAATTAATACATGTTCTGTCACCGATGCTGCTGATAAAAAATGCAGACAGGCGATAAAGAAATTTATAACTCTTTCTCCCGGTGCATTTATTGCCGTTGTTGGCTGCTATGCACAGTTAAAACCCCAGGAAATATCTTCCATCCCGGGAGTAGATCTTGTACTAGGCACAAATGAGAAGTTCAACATTTTTGATTATATAACTGGGCTTAATAAGAAACAAAAAGCAGAGATTCATTCCTTCGATCTGGCTTCGACCGATAGTTTCAATCCTTCATTTTCTCTGGGTGACAGAACACGGTCATTTCTTAAAATTCAGGACGGATGTGACTATGGATGTTCTTACTGCACAATTCCCCTGGCCAGGGGACGGAGCAGGAATCCTGAAATTTCTACTATTATCCGTGAGGCAGAGCATATTGCAGAAAGCGAGGTAAAAGAAATCGTAATAACAGGTGTCAATATTGGCGATTTTGGGAAATCAACACGAGATTCATTTGTTGGGCTGCTTAAAGAGCTGGTCAGAGTAGAGGGTATAGAAAGGTTCCGGATATCATCAATTGAACCAAACCTGTTAACTGATGAATTAATCGATCTGACTTTGCTAAATTCGAAGATACTCCCTCATTTTCATATTCCTTTGCAAAGTGGTAGTGACAAAATCCTCGGGCTGATGAGAAGAAGATACACAAGAGATGTTTTCGCTTCAAGGGTAAAAATGATTTTGGACAAGCTGCCACTGGCAGGAATAGGAGCTGATGTGATAGTTGGATTCCCGGGGGAAACAGATTCTGATTTTGAAGATACTTATTCTTTCCTTGAGGAAATTCCTCTCTCCTATCTGCATGTATTTACTTTTTCAGAAAGACCCGATACAATCGCCGAAAAGCTTCCCGCAAAAGTACTCTATAATGACAAGGAGAAAAGGAGTAAAAGACTAATTGCACTTTCTCAAGAGAAAAATGTTATATTTAATAAATTGAATGTTGGTCAGATCTCAAATGTTTTATTTGAAAAAACCTTCAGTGAAGGATTCATAACCGGATTTACATCAAATTATATAAGGGTTGAGTATCCATGGGAATCCAAACTTGCAGGAAAGATCAGAAAAGTAAGGCTTAATGATATTTCGCCGACAGGAAAAATGAGTATTGAATTAATCGGATAATCCATGATCGATCTAAAATATATTTGTGGAGAAATTGAAGAAGCTGCCAGCGAAGCAAGTGCTTTTATTCTTAAGGAATCTAAGGTATTTGATATTAGCAGAACAGAAAAAAAAGGGTTGAACGATTTTGTCAGTTATGTTGATAAGGGCTCGGAAAAAATGCTTGTGGAAAAATTGAGCCGTCTTATTCCTGAAGCCGGATTTATTACCGAAGAAGGTACATCAAAAAAAACCGGCCTTAAATATTGCTGGGTTATTGATCCACTCGATGGAACAACTAATTTTCTACATGGTTTTCATCCTTATGCAATCAGTATTGCGCTTATGGAATTCGACGAGGTTATTGCAGGAGTTGTTTTTGAAGTAAGTGGAAATGAAACATTTACTGCCTGGAAAGGTGGAGGAGCCTGGCTTAATGGTTCTAAAATTCATGTATCGGATGCCCCAAGACTGTCTGACAGCCTGATTGCCACAGGATTCCCATACAACGATTTCAACAGAATGGATTCATACATGAAATGTCTTGCCCATCTGTGTAAACACACTCATGGGATCAGACGACTCGGGTCAGCTGCAATCGATCTTGCTTATGTCGCATGCGGCAGGTTTGAAGTATTTTATGAGTATGGCCTTCATCACTGGGATATTGCTGCAGGGATGCTTATAGTCAGAGAAGCCGGAGGCCGGGTTAGCGATTTCTCAGGCAATGAGAAAAATCTTACCGGAGAAGAATTTCTGGCTGCAAACAGCAATGTTTTTTCTGAAATCCTGGAAATAGTGAGTAAATTTATGAAAATTTAAATTCTTTTCTTTGATGGCCGCCATAGGATATTATATCTTCTACGGAATAAACTGGATTATAACTCTTTTACCGTTGCCGGTTCTGTATATTTTTTCTGACTTACTATACCTTGTGCTTTACTATGTCATATCATACCGCAGGAAAGTTGTAGCAGATAATCTTAAGAACTCATTCCCCGAAAAAACCGAAGAAGAACGTAAAACAATAGAGAAAAAATTCTACCGACATCTTGCAGATCTGATTATTGAGACTTTCAAGTCTACTCACATGAGTAAGACCAATCAGAGGAAACGATTCACTTACAGTAATCTTGAAATTATAGATAAGCTCAGGGAGGAGAAGAGAGATATTATTGCAGTACTGGGTCATTATAATAATTGGGAATGGCCCACTTTGCTTCCTTATTATCTGAAATACAAAACTATCATTATATTTAAACCTCTGCAAAACAAGTATTTCAACAGTTTTATTAATAACCACAGATCAGAGTATGGCATAGTTCTGACTCCTACATCTCAGGTAATAAGGGAAATTATAAAATATAAAATCAATCATATAAATACTGTTTCGGTTTTCATTTCCGATCAGATTCCTGCAAAGGGAGATATAAAATACTGGACAACTTTTTTAAATCAGGATACCGCAGTTTTTACAGGAGCTGGAAAAATCGCTTCAAAATACGACATGGCAATTGTCTTTTTCCATGTCCAGAAAATAAAAAGAGGTTATTACAATCTTGATATAGAGCTTCTTTTTGACCATACAGCCGGACTTTCTGAAGATGAAATAACCGAAAAGCATGTCAGGAGACTAGAAGAGATCATTAGAGAAAAACCTGAGAACTGGATCTGGAGTCATCGCCGATGGAAACATAAAAAGCCGGTTGAAAATGATTAAAACGGCAATTGTAATATTAAACTGGAATGGTCTTGGCTTTTTGAAAATGTTCCTTGGAATAGTTATTAAAAATTCAACGGATAATGATACATTAGTTTGCGTTGCAGATAATGGGTCCACAGACGGATCGGCGGAATGGGTTGCTGAAAACTTCAGCCAGGTTAAACTAATATTGCTGGATAAAAACTATGGTTTTGCCGAAGGATATAACCTGGCTCTAAATCAGCTTGATGCAAAATATTTCGTTTTATTGAACTCAGATATTGAAGTTACTGAGAGATGGCTTCAGCCACTTGTCAGTTTAATGGATAACAATCAAGATATTGCATCGTGCCAGCCGAAAATACTTTCATATTATCATAAAGATATGTTTGAGCATGCCGGCGCAGCGGGTTGCTTTATCGACAAGTATGGTTATCCCTTCTGTCGCGGAAGGATAATAAATAAAGTTGAAAAAGATACGGGTCAATATGATTCCCGGATAAATGTATTCTGGTCAAGCGGGGCATGTATGATAGTAAGAAGCGATGCATGGGAAAAATGCGGTGGGTTCGATGCCGATTTCTTTGCTCATATGGAAGAGATTGACCTTTGCTGGCGTTTCAATAAAGCCGGATACCGTGTCTGCTTCATACCCGATTCGGTGATTTACCACGTAGGTGGCGGCACTCTTGCATATAGTTCACCTCTAAAAACTTATCTGAACTTCAGAAACAGCCTTTTCCTACTATATAAAAACCTACCGGACAATAATTTACGTTCTGTTTTATTCATAAGAAGGCTTTTGGACGGGTTGGCTGCAATCTATTTTCTTATGAAGGGAAGTTTCAGATCCGTAAATGCCGTATGGAAGGCGCATATGGATTATTATAAAGCTATAGATGGCCTCAGGGAAAAAAGAAAAGATGTTAAAAAACTGGAAGTAAACCATTCTGATGGACTTATTTTGAACAAGAGTATTGTTTTTGAGTTTTATGTTAAGGGCAATAAAACTTATAAAAGCCTGATATCGTAAAACTGAATTTAAATGAAGAAATATCAAATGATAGTATTTTTTTCAATAGTACTTGCAATTTACTCACTGGTAAATATTTACTTATTCTACAAAGGGTACAATGCAATCCCGTGCCTGAAAAACAACAAATTCCTCTATGCTATAACATTTTTTTTGCTTGCCGTACTTTTTATTATTGCAAAGATCCTTGAATCAAAACATTCCTCAGTTATTACCGATATCCTGAATATTATTGGAGGATTCTGGCTGGCTTTTATGCTTTATGGCTTCCTGTTTTTCCTTCTTTCGGATATAATATTATTGATTCTGAGAATTCCAGGAATTATAAAAGTTGATAGTATTATACAATTCCGGAAATGGTCGTTCATTATTATAGTTTTATCATCTTCACTTCTAATAATTGGAGGATTCATCAATGCATTAATACCGGTTATCAGGGAATATAATATCACAATAAACAAACCGGCAGGGTCAGTAAAAACCTTGCGTATTGCAGCAGTGTCTGACATTCATCTTGGGAGTATCATAAGAAAAAGAAGCTTAAAAAAAATGTCAGGCATTATTAAAGATTTGAAGCCGGATATTGTCTTACTGCTTGGCGATATTGTTGATGGTGAAATTGGTCCGGTATTAAGAGGCGATCTTCTGCAGTATTTTACCTGGCCAGCATGTATTGATGGGCTGTATGCAATTACGGGAAACCACGAATTCATCGGAGGCGCAAACCGTACAATTCCATATATTGAAAGCAAAGGGATAAGAGTTCTTAAGGATGAAATAGTAACTCTTGATGGTGGAATTCAACTTATTGGAAGAATTGACAGGGATTCATTCCGTTTTTACAGAAAAGAAAGAATGACTCTGGGTGAACTTATGCAGAAAGTTGATACCACAAAACCAGTCATTCTGCTTGACCATCAGCCATTCCATCTTGATGAAACAGCTAAGTATGGCATTGATCTTCAGCTTTCGGGACATACTCATAACGGTCAGATGTGGCCTCTTAATTACGTAACTAAGATGATTTACGAATTAAGTTATGGTTACCTGAAAAAAGGCAAAACAAATTTCATAGTGTCTTCGGGTTACGGTTTATGGGGACCAAGAGTTAGGTCGGGCAGCCGATCAGAGGTACTTTTAATAAATATAAAATTTGATGGAAAGGGTACTAAATAAAATGATTTTTTAAAGGAGATCATATACTTTTTCAAGCTTTAATCCCCGTGAACCTTTTATCAGGATTGTGTTCCCATTTAACGGCTCATCTTTAAGAAAATCAATAAGTTTATCAACATTGGTAAATGCTTTGAAACCTGATCCAGAGGATATCTTCTGAAACATAGGGCCAACAAGAAAAACTTTTTCAGCAAAGCCTGATTGAAGTACCTTCAAAACCTTTAGATGTTCCTCTTCACTTTTATCTCCAAGTTCCAGCATATCACCAAGGATAACCGCTTTCCGATCAGCTTTGAGTGTCGAAAATGAATCCAGGGCAAATTGCATACTTGTTGGATTGGCATTATATGAATCGCAAACAAGAGTATTGCTTTTTGTTGACTTTACCTGCGACCTGTTATTAGCAGGCTGATATTTTTCAACTGCTTCAACAATATCCTTTATTTCAACCCCGAGGAACAGGCCGGTAGCTACTGCTGCTTTTACATTTTCGAGATTATAGCTGCCAAAAAGATTGGTACTTAAATTATATGTATGATGGAGGTATGTTATTGATATTCCGAGATTAAGATCAGAATGAACCTGATTAACCAGTAGTTCCATACCTGTAGGATCTGAAAATGGTACTGCCCTGTTTATGAGTCTGAATATCTTTTCAGAAAGCAATGGATCTTTGTCGTTATAAAGAGCAACTCCATTTACTTTACGCAGATGTTCATACAGTTCTGTTTTTGCCTTTATTACCCCGTCGATTGATCCGAAACCTTCAACATGTGCAGTACCGATGTTTGTAATGATTCCGTAATCGGGTTTTGCAATGAGACATAATGTTCGAATTTCACCGATATGGCTGGCTCCCATTTCAATAATAAACATTTCTGAATCAGCTGGTGCTGACAGAATTGTAAGCGGCACTCCGATATGATTATTAAGGTTTCCTTTTGTAAAATGAACTTTAAACTTTTTTGACAGGATAGCAGCAAGCAATTCCTTTGTAGTAGTTTTGCCATTAGTCCCGGTAATTGCCAGAACAGGAACTTTCATCTCTTTTCTTACATGTGCTGCCAGAGCCTGTAGCTCAAAGAGACAGTCATCGACAAGGATGGTGTTTTCATTTTCAAAAAGAGGATCATCAATAATTGCGCATTTAGCTCCTCTTGCCAGGGCTTCTGAGGCAAATCTATTTCCATTGTAATTTTCGCCCCATAGAGCAAAGAAAATCTGATCTTTTCCGACTGTCCTTGAATCGGTTGAAACGCCTTTGGATTCCTTAAAAAGATTGTATAGTTGTTCCGTTTTCATACTTGTAAAAAAATGCCTCATTATGCAATCATAATGAGGCTAATATTTTCAGAGAACCAGATTCTATAAACCTGAAGGGCTGCCAACCCTTATCATTGCACACCTGAAGCCAATATCATCACGGCAGGCCTCCTGATCGAGGAATCTTCTCGTGGATGGATTGAGCCAGTATGCTCTGTCTTTCCATGATCCTCCTTTATATACGCGTGCATTATCATTGATCAGTGTAACAAAATCATTGCTGCCGGCGGCAGTTTCCTGTGCATACATCCTGAGAGAGCCTTTTTTCCCATCCTCAATTGTAAAATCGGTTCCTCCTCCCTGTGGGATAGCTGACTGAAGGTCGCCATCCCTGTAGTTTCTGTAATCGCCTTTCTGATAATTATATCTGTTTGCAACATCTGGATCTTTAACAGTATCGATAATTAAACGTCCGAGTTTATCTTTTGCAACAACTGAACCATTGGCATCACGCTTCAGATCAGTATAGACATTACCTCTGAAAGGGTTAAACCCATCTACATCTTCTGAAGTCAGCGGACGGTAAACATCCTGTACCCATTCGTTAACATTTCCTGCCATGCAGTAAAGTCCGTAGTCGTTTGGCCAGTATGATTTAACATCTACAGTAATACTTCCATTATCATTAAGGCTCCCGGCAACTCCCATAAGGTCTCCCCTTCCCCGAACAAAGTTTGCCATCATCTCACCTCTGTTCTTTTTATTTGAGTTTCTTACGTTATGACCATCCCATGGATAAATTCTTCTTTCATAAATCCTTTCCTCAAAAGTATTGCCTCTGAGTGCATATGCAGCGAATTCCCATTCAGCCTCAGTGGGTAATCTATAGCTGGGTAGCAGAACTCCGTCCTCAAAATTGGTCCGGCGTTCAGTCTGATTTGGATTAAGGCTCGGGCGCAATTGATTTACAACGCCTTCGTATTGACCTGCAAGATATGCTTCTGTATTAAAATTCTTTTCATTTGCCTGGTTTGGATCCGGATTGAGTTCTCCTTCGTCAATAAGCAATTGTTCATTGACCCTGTCTGTTCTCCACTGGCAAAAATCATTTGCTTTCACCCAGCTGACCCCAACTACCGGATAATTATTATACGAAGGGTGCCGGAAATAATATTGTACATAAGGATCATTAAAACCCATAGGGCTCCTCCAGACTAAAGTGTCGGGTAAAGCTCTTCTGTAAACTTCAGGATAATCTTTATAAACCCTGCGCTGCCAGAAAAGATATTCACGGTAGTCAACATTTTTAACCTCAGTTTCATCCATGTAAAACGATGACACAGTGACTGTTCTGGGTTTGTTATTCCAGTCAAACATAACATCCTGCTGAACCTGTCCCATTGTAAAACGGCCACCCTCGATCAGCACAAGTCCGGGACCTGTTTTCTGCTCTGCACCAAGAGCTACTTCAAATCCGCCATTGTCAGGATTATTATACTCCCAACCTGTTGAAGTGGAAACATTATCTTTCCCTTTTTTCTTAAATATACAGGAAGAAAAAAGCAAGACAGTGATTAAAACAACTGGTAAGGCTCTGAATTTATACATAACTCCTTAATTTTTATGGTATTTAAGAACACCAAATATAATAAATTTTACTAAATCTCTTTTTTTACTCATCAAATATAACTACAATTTAGGGAAATTTATTGTTTTGATTGCATTTCTTTTTTCAACATTATTTAAACTGAATGCCAGTCCTGTCTGATGCAGAAGCGAGAAAGGCAATAATTTATTCCCCGATACTGCATTAAACCGGTAATTGTAATATACGGAGATTCTCCCGGTATTGAAAGAAAACCCTGTTTGAATATTCAGGTTTTTCCCGTTATCACCTAAAATAACAGCATTAATTGACAGATATTTGCTTTCTATTGCTGCCCCAATCCCTCCGTTCACAAATCTATTCTGCACTTCAAAATAGGCTAGAGGATCGATTTTCAGATTCTGTGTTTTGCTAAGAAAGAGATCTCCCGACATATGAACGAGAAGCTTTCTTTTTAATCTTTCATTCGAATTACCGGAAGCTGACAGGTCGGGTTCTGCAAGGTGACTTATCGAAAAGCCACCTGAAAATTTACCGGCGATAAAAAGAAATCCGGCTCCAATGTCAAAGACTGTTTCCCCTGAAGATATCATCGTTTCAGAGGATGGAATTGAAACTCCTCCTACCGGATCAATCATGTCGGGCAGAATTGCATTGCTAAAATTAAAGCCCCTGTGATAGACTGAAGCCGAAAGTCCTGCATTAATAAAAAGATCCTTCGTTGCCTGCAGAAAATATGCATACGATAAGCCTCCTCTGATATCATTTATAATACCACCCAAATAATCATCGGCAATATATATTCCTGCCCCTCCGTGAAGTTTAGAAATAAATGAGTCGTAGGAAAAATAAACAGAATGAAGGTTATAATTGTTACCAGGATAAAAGTTATTATATGACAACCTCAATTCGCCATCTCCGCTGCTGCCTGCAAGGGAAGGATTACTTATCATCATGAACTGGTAACCCGGCCCGGGATCAGTCTCCTGTCCAAAGCAATATACGGGCAGAAAAAAGATGAATAACAGAATTTTTTGAAATCGTCCCAACATATTAAAAATTACTGCAATATCAACGAAATGATGTCGTTATTATTATATTAAATCACATGTTACAAAAAAACAAAATAAGTTAGCAATCAAAAAGCACATTTCTATCTTTGTCTGTACCAATGAAAAGATTTTTTCAAATATTAATTCCGCTGCTGCTTTTTTCTGCTAATTTATATGCACAGAATTTCAAAGATAGTTATTCTACCACTTCTAAACTTTCTTCAGGTACATGGTTCAGAATTGCAGTCACCGCTGACGGAATATACAGAATCGACTTTTCTAAACTTAAACAGCTTGGATTAGAGAATCCATCCAATCCAAGGATTTTCGGCAACAATTTCGGACAGTTATCATATTACAATGATGAGCCAAAACCAGAT
>Ga0209540_10001241_pt1 | contig 19995 bp, 14 predicted proteins | sample BarGraIncu01121A_FD_184501 | JGI IMG/M metagenome (GOLD analysis project Ga0209540, IMG submission 184501) | Arctic peat soil microbial communities from Barrow, Alaska - Barrow Graham LP Incubations 011-21A (SPAdes) (version 2) | ecosystem: Environmental > Terrestrial > Soil > Wetlands > Peat... | reverse complement strand
GTCTATCTTATAGGATCCATTTTAAATTGCTATCCCTTTTTTATTTGCGTAATTATCTGTTTAACATAAAGGGGCATTCGAATAAATAGAATGATTTTAAAAACAACTTAATTTTGTCAATCTTGTTGATTATTAATTATAATTTTGATAAAACTTAAGATAAAGGTATACTAAAATCAAAAGATATAAAGTACATATGATATAATGCTATTATATAAATTTATAAATAAGGGAGATTTTATGTCAGAGATACAAGGAATAATAGGAGATGTAGTATTTCATAATGAAGATAATGGGTATATAATTGCTCATTTAAATGATAATAAGCAGCAAATAACTGTGGTTGGCATTGTGCCATACATAAGTGAAGGTCAGAATTTAAAATTGAAAGGTGAGTGGGTTAAACATCCTCAATTTGGAAAACAATTTAAAATAACGAACTGCGAGGAAATAATACCTAGTTCACTTATAGGCATAGAAAAGTATTTAGCTTCAGGAGTTATTCAAGGAATTGGGCCAGTAACTGCTAAAAAAATCGTGCAGCGTTTTGGCGAAGATACTATGAATATATTAGATAATGAAATAGAAAGATTAAAAGAAATTGATGGCGTAGGACAAAAAAAAATCCAGTTGATTTTTGAATCTTATTCTAAGCAACGAGAGGTCAAAAACATAATGATATTTCTTCAAACATATGGAGTCACACCTAGCCAGTGTGTAAAGATTTATAAAAAATATGGAGCAGACTCTATAAAAGTAGTTCAGGATAATCCATACGTATTAACTGAAACCATTGCTGGAGTAGGATTTAAAATTGCGGATAAGATAGCGCGTAGCTTAGGCATTGATAAAGAGTCCCCTTTTAGAATACAAAGTGGAATTAATTATGTGGTTAATGAATTTTGTGCTATGGGAAATACTTATATGCCCATAGACAAACTATACAAGGAATCTAGAAATATTCTTGGGGTTACGGATGAAGAAATTGAGAAGAATGTTTATGATAATGTGCTACAAGGAAAACTTAAAGTGGAAAATATTGAAGAAGAAGACTGCGTTTTCACTATGCCTTTCTATTATTGTGAATTAGGTATAACTAAAAAAATAATAACTTTATCTGTGGAGAAGTATGATGAATTAGAAATAGATATAGAAGATAAAATAAAAAAATTTGAAGAAGAAAAGCATATACAATTTGCAACGTCTCAAAAGACTGCTATTTGCGGTGCTATGGAAAATAGTATAGAGGTTATAACTGGGGGACCGGGTACAGGTAAAACTACTATAATCAATTGCATTATAGAGGTGTTTGAAGAGGCAGGGATGAAGGTGTTTATGGCGGCCCCTACAGGACGTGCCGCTAAAAGAATGACAGAAGCTACTGGGCGCGAAGCGAAGACCATACATAGGTTGCTCGAGCTTGGAGTAGGAGGAGATGATGGTTCGCAGTTTTTTAAAAGTGAGGAATCACCTTTAAATTGTGATGTGCTAATTGTTGATGAGGCTTCAATGATAGACATAATGCTCATGAACAATTTATTAAAAGCTATCACTATAGGAACTAGACTTATAATTGTTGGTGATGTTGACCAATTGCCATCTGTGGGACCGGGGAATGTACTACGAGACATTATTGAGAGTAATTGTGTTAAAGTAGTTAAACTTAAGGAGATTTTTAGGCAGGCTAGGGAAAGTATGATTATTGTGAATGCTCATAAGATTAATAGCGGAGAGATGCCCATTTTAAATAAAAAGGATAAAGATTTTTATTTTATTGAAAATAATGAGCCGGAGAAAATTTTAGGTAGTATAATTTCTTTAATAAATACAAGACTTCCGAATTTTAATAAGCAGTGGGATAAGATGAAGAATATTCAAATATTATCTCCTATGAGAAAAGGAATATTGGGAATAGAAAATTTAAATGAAAAGCTTCAGGAAATATTAAATCCCAAATCAAAGAATAAAAAGGAAAAGGAATATAGAAACACCATATTTAGGGTAGGGGATAAGGTAATGCAAATTAAAAATAACTACGCTATGAAGTGGCATAAAATGAGTGCAAAAGCTGAAGATGGTACTGGGATTTTTAATGGAGATGTAGGGTATGTAGAAGATATCAATGAAGATAATGAAAATGTAATCGTGATTTTTGATGATGATAAGCGTGTAGAATACGAAGGTATTTATTTAGATGAACTAACACTTGCGTATGCTATTACAATACATAAAAGTCAAGGTAGTGAATTTGAAGTTGTAATTATGCCTATGTTTATGGGGCCGCCGCTTTTAATGAACAGAAATTTGCTATATACAGGAATAACGAGAGCGAAAAATATGGTTGTTTTAGTAGGAACAGTAAAAGCAATTGGTTTCATGAAGGATAACAACAGAAGTTTCGAGAGGTATTCCGCGCTGGGGTTTAGAATAAGAGAAATAGTAGATGCAAATATGAGCCAGGATGAAAATTGAATTAAAACAAATATTAATAGCATCGAAGATGATACGTAATAGCATCGAAGATGATACGTAATAGCATCGAAGATGATACTTTAACTGTAAAGGAGATTTTACATGGTTTACTACGCGAAATTAAACCTTAGTAAGGAAAAAAATGAAATTAGCAAAGACATTTTAAGATGCATTCTAAATGGGGAAAAAAGAATTGATGTTATATCTGCGTTTTATAATTCATCTGATATATTTTTAAAAACTATAATCACATATGCTAATGAAAAAAAAAATATACTGTATATAACTAATGAAGATGAACGTAGCATAGAAATTATTTACTTTATAAATAACTTTAGTAATTTAAGTCAATATATATACCCTGTCGAAACAAATTATAGCAGTGTGAATGAATATTTACATATATGCAATCATGAGAATGCGTTAGAGTTACAAGAAAAATTTGATTTGGTTATTTATAATGATATTAGAAGTTTCCCTAAATACAACAAACAACAGATAAGGAAAATATTATTAAAAAAATGTAAAGCTCAGGGCACTGCTATAGCTTACTGCATAGAGAATGTTTTAAACGAGGGTACTACTATTATGTTCCCATTAAAAAACACTAATATCCCAATAATAGAGCCTAGAATCATAACGACAAGAATAAATCTTAGTATAGATATACCTTTGGTAGTTTATGAATATTTAAATTGGTCAATTATATCTAATAGAAAGGTAATAATATTTACACCAGATGAGGAAAAAGCTATAGCTGTTTTTGAATATCTAAGTAATTTTAAAAAAAAGTTAAGTGAAAATATATTTTTATTTATTAGTAAGAAAAGCGATGATGCAATTCAAATAAAGTTTATGAATAAAGATAAGGGAATAATAGTAACTAATGATTTTGAAGAAAATTGTCTAGAATTTCATTCGGTTAATGTTATAATTTACTTTGCTGATGATATTAAATTTAATCATAAGCAGCTATTATGTCTATCAAGCAAGGTGGGAAGACATGAAAATTCTCTAAGGGGAGAGGCTATATTTTTGGCTAATGTTGAAACTGTGCAAATGGAGGAAGCTAAAAATATAGCTAGAAAATTTAATGAGAAAGCGTGGGAAAGAGGATTATTAAATATATAAAAAACATATTTTATTGTTTAGTTCAACTTATATATTCAGGTAACGAGGAATGCGTAATCTGCAAAGGGTTTAGCGAAGAGAGTGAAGCTTTATGTACTATATGTAGAATGAAATTAAGGCGCTGCATGGAAAGTTTTTATATAGGGAAGGGCGAAGAAAAATATCTTTCTTGGTCAGTGTTTTATTATTCCAATATAGTGAAAGAGCTAATTATTAGGCTTAAATATAAAAATGATTTTATATGTGGGGAAATTTTAGCTAAGTATATGTTAGAACTTGTAAAAGATAATAAATTACGATTTGACTTAATATCTTATGTACCTATGACTAAAAAAGGTTTGAAAAATAGAGGATATAATCAAAGTGAGTATTTTGCAAATTACTTATCAAAATTTCTAAGTATTCCTGTTATTTGTAACTTGGTTAAAACCGAGAATACTAAAGACCAAATAGGACTAAGTGGCGAAGAGCGATGGAATAATATGAAAAATTGTTTTGAAACTCAAGGAAATGAAATCATAAAAAATAAAAACATTCTATTAGTAGATGATGTCATAACTACTGGTGCTACAGCATTTCATTGTGCATGTAGTTTAAAAACAAACGGAGCAAATGATATATTTGTATTGACTATAGCGAAAAGTAATGTATAATATTTATTGTAGTAAGTTAGGTTTGTGGTTGAAAGTCGATGCCAGTCGCAGGCGAAACGATCCACGTAAGTTAAACAAAGTTTAGTGAGCATGGTGCGGCTTAGAGGTTAGTCCTGCCGTTTAGTAGACGAGAGTGTTAGTAGTGAGAAGGTAATTCTGGGTAGCAAAAGCTCCAGCAGGCGAGTGTGGGGTCAAAGACCAGGTCAACTAACTTAATATATAAAAACTCCTAATATTTTGTTAGGAGTTTTTATTTTTTTAGCAATATTAATTTAATAAACGGAGCCTTAATAAGGAATTTTAAGAAATTCTACTTTGAATTTTTTTAACATTATGTGAATTATTACTTTTAATACTTGCTATTTAGTATTAAAAGTAATAGAATTGAATCAACAAACATATAATATGCTCAAGTATGTTGTATGTAAATATTAGAGAGGGGCTGTACGTATGAAAGTTAAAGTAGTAGGAAAGAACATAGAAATAACAGAAGCCTTGAAAAATATTATAGAAAAGAAAATATCAAGATTAGATAAGTATTTTAATCCAGATGTGGAAGCTCAGATAACACTAAGTGTTCAAAAGAGTAGACATACTATAGAGGTTACCATTCCTTTTAATGGAGTTATTTTAAGGGCGGAAGAGCAAAATGAAGATATGTATACTTCATTAGATATTGTTGTTGATAAATTAGAAAGACAAATCAGAAAACACAAAACAAAATTGGAAAAGAGAAATAAAGGAACTTCCCTTAAATTTCAGGGGATACCACAATATGATAATAGTGAAGATGGTGGTGTAGATCCTAAGATAGTAAAAACAAAGAAATTTGCATTTAAACCTATGTCAGCTGAGGAAGCAGTACTTCAGATGGAGTTAGTTGGTCATAGTTTCTTCGTATATATGAGTGATGGTAGCTCAGAGATTAATGGTAATTCAGAAGTTAACGTAGTATATAAAAGAAAAGATGGAAATTATGGCTTGATAGAGCCAAAGTTATAAAATATTAAAAAAAGGGTTAAAGTAAATGTATTTACTTTAACCCTTTTTTAGCTCTAAAATATGATAACAAAAACAATTCACAAATGATTTACAAATTTTATGTAATCATATAAGTTGAATAGCAACAAGTTAAGTGGTATAATTCAAATGTATATTTAGAAAGTCTTTAAATGAATTGTGAGGATGAAAAGTATGAAATTTTTTAATAAGTTATTTGGTAGTTATAGTGATAGAGAAATAAAAAGAATAATTTCAACTGTAGATAAAATAGAAGATTTAGATGCAAAAATGGCTAATTTAACTGATGAAGAACTTAGGGCGAAGACAGAAGAATTTAAAATCGAATTAAATAAGGGAAAGACATTAGAAGATATATTGCCTGAAGCATTTGCAGTAGTTAGAGAAGCTTCATGGAGAGTTCTTAACATGAAGCATTTTAGAGTGCAATTAATTGGAGGCATAATACTGCATCAGGGAAGAATAACAGAAATGAAAACTGGGGAAGGAAAGACACTTGTGGCGACTTTGCCAGCATATTTGAATGCATTAACAGGAAAGGGCGTTCACATAATTACAGTTAATGATTATCTTGCAAAAAGAGATAGAGATGATATGGGTAAAATACATGAATTCTTAGGTGTTTCTGTTGGCGTAATTGTTCATGATTTAGACCAAACTCAAAGGCAAGAAGCCTATAATTCAGATATAACATATGGAACAAATAATGAATTTGGATTTGATTATTTAAGAGATAATATGGTTGTATATAAGGAAGAAAGAGTTCAAAGAAAATTAAACTTTGTAATAGTGGATGAGGTTGACTCTATATTAATTGATGAAGCTAGAACACCACTTATAATATCTGGAGAAGGAGAAAAGTCAACGGATTTTTATAAAGTAGCAGATATGTTTGCTAAGGGGCTAATAAAAGAAGAAGATTACACCATAGATGAAAAAGCTAGTGCTGTTATATTATCTGACGCAGGAATCGACAAAGCGGAGAAGTTTTTTCATATAGAAAATTATGCTGATGCAGAAAATATGGGAGTGCAACATCATGTAGTTCAAGCTTTAAAAGCAAACTACATCATGAGAAAAGACAAAGACTACATGGACAAAAACGGGGAAGTTATAATTGTAGATGAGTTTACAGGAAGACTTATGGAAGGTAGGAGATATAGTGATGGACTTCACCAAGCCATCGAAGCAAAAGAGGGCGTGAAAATTGAGAAGGAATCAAAAACCCTTGCAACTATTACATTCCAAAACTATTTTAGAATGTATACTAAGTTATCAGGTATGACTGGTACTGCACTTACAGAAGAAAATGAATTTAGAGAAATATATGGGCTTGATGTAATAGTAATACCTACAAATATGCCTTTAACAAGAATTGATAATGCAGATTTAGTTTATAAAACTGTTAATGGAAAATATAAAGCCATAGTAGATGAAATAGTTGAAACCTATAAAAATAAGCAACCTGTTCTTGTAGGTACTGTTAGTATAGAAAAATCGGAATTAATATCTGAGATGCTTAAAAAAAGAGGAATACAACATCAAGTGCTTAATGCTAAATATCATGAGAGAGAAGCGGACATAATTGCACATGCAGGTTCACTTGCAATGGTTACTATAGCGACTAATATGGCAGGTCGTGGTACTGATATTAAGCTAGAAGAAGGTGTTGTAGCAGCTGGGGGACTCAAGATAATTGGGACTGAAAGACATGAATCTAGGCGTATTGATAATCAGCTTAGAGGGCGTGCTGGTCGTCAGGGAGATACTGGAAGCTCGAGATTTTACATATCACTTGAAGATGATTTAATGAGAATATTTGGTTCTGAAAGGCTTAAAGGTGTTGTAGAAAAATTAGGGTTAACTGATGAAGATGCTATTGAAAGCAAAATGGTAAGTGGAGCTATAGAAAGTGCTCAAAAGAAAGTTGAAGGAAATAACTTTGATATAAGAAAAAATGTTGTTCAATATGATGATGTAATGAATCAACAGAGAGAAATAATATATAGACAGAGAACTGATGTCCTTCAAGGGGATAATATAAAAGGTCAAATTGAAGAAATGATAAAAGATGTTGTTTTTTCTGCAGTTGAATCACATATTAGCGGCTTAGAAGAAAGCTTTGATGAAGAATTAGTAAAATTAGTTGATTATCTTGAAGAAATATATCTTCCGAAGGATATGGTTTCAATAGAAGAACTTTCTAAAACAACTAATGATGAAATTAAGGATACTCTTTTAGGTATAGCTAAAAAAATCTATGATCAGAAAGAAGAGAACTTTGGAGATGAACAAATAAGAGAAGTTGAAAGAGTTATTCTTCTAAGGGTTGTAGATGGTAAATGGATGGACCATATCGATGCTATGGAACATTTGAAACAAGGTATCGGGCTTAGAGCATATAAGCAACAGGATCCATCGCAAGCGTACCAAATGGAAGGTAGCGACATGTTTGCTGAGATGATCGATAATATAAAGACAGAAACCGTTAAATACTTATTCCATGTGCAAATAGAAAAAGCTCCTGAACGGGAAATGGTTGCAAAGATTACATCAACAAATCATGACGAGACCCTTAAAAAAGAGCCAACTAAAAAAGAAACCAAACAGGGAAGAAATGATGAATGTTCTTGTGGATCAGGGAAAAAATATAAAAACTGCTGTGGTAGAGGATAGTTATATCGTGTATTTTAATTTATAGAAGGGGTAAGCGAGAATCAATTGCTCACCCTTTTATAAGGTTCAAACAAATAAGTAACAAGTATGTTAGTTTGTTAACATGCGTCTAAATATAATGAAAGAGGTGTTGTAATTGATAATACTGATAGAAGAATTATTAAGTGAATTAAACGTATTAAAAAGTAATGTAGAAGAAATTAGGGTGTCTCTTTGACGTAACATCTATGGAGAAACAATTATTAGAGTTTGAATTTACTATGCAAGAATCTAGTTTTTGGGAAGATATAAAAGCGGCTCAACAAATTACTCAACAAGCTAAGGGTATTAAAGATAAAATAGATAGATTTAATTTAGTAATTAGTAAGATAGAAGATTTAGAAATACTCGTGGAACTAAGTCAAGAGGAAGAAGACGATTCTTCGTTAGTAGAAATAAAAACTGAATTAAGAAATTTAGCTTTCGAAACTGATAGGTTTAGAATAGAGATTTTATTATCAGGTAAATATGATAAAAACAATGCTATTCTAACACTTCACACGGGCGCAGGTGGAAGCGATGCTCAGGATTGGACAGAAATGCTTTATAGAATGTATTCAAGGTGGTGTGAAAAAAAAGGATATAAGGTTGAGGCCTTAGATTATCAACCATCTGATGAGGCTGGTATTAAAGCAGTTACTTTAAAAATAACTGGCGAATATGCCTATGGATATTTAATGGCTGAAAAGGGAGTGCACAGACTAGTTAGAATTTCGCCTTTTAATGCAAACGGCAAGAGGCAAACTTCCTTTGCTTCTTGTGAAGTGCTTCCAGAGCTTACTGAGGATCAAGATATTGATATAAGGCCTGATGACCTCAGAATAGATACTTATAGATCTGGGGGTGCTGGCGGACAACATGTAAATAAAACTGACTCAGCAATAAGAATAACCCATATACCTACGAATATAGTTGTTCAGTGCCAGAACGAACGAAGTCAGCATAGTAATAAACAAACGGCTATGAAGATGCTTATGGCAAAACTTTTAGATTTAAAGGAAAGGGCTAAAAAGGATAAAATAGAAGACTTAACTGGCGATTTAAAAGACAATGGTTGGGGAAGTCAGATCAGATCTTATGTATTTCATCCATATAGTCTGGTTAAAGACCATAGAACTAATACAGAAATGGGAAATGTAGATGCGGTTATGGATGGTGATATTGATATTTTCATTGAAGAGTATTTAAGGCAAGGCAATAAGCAACATTAAATCATCTCCTGCGGAGCTGCAATATATTAGAAACCAATTGGCAATTGCTGATAAAAAATCCAGTAGAATAATTAACATATTCTACTGGATTTTTTATTGGGTAATATATTTTTGGAACAGGAAAGCAGGAAGAACCATTATTGTTAGTCTATATCAGTAGTAGATTACAAGCATAGATGTAATAATGCAAATATTTAAATATTTATTTAAAATCAGTTGACATTAACGTGACGTAAAGGTGTATATTTAGGTTATAAGGAGGTGATAACGTGGAATATACAGTGCAAAAGCTTGGACAAATTGCGGGCATTAGTACTAGAACATTAAGATATTATGATGAAATAGAAATTCTTAAGCCGGCAAGAATTAATTCATCAGGATATCGCATTTATGGTCAAGGAGAGGTCGATATGCTACAACAAATTCTTTTTTATAGAGAGCTGGGTATGCCCCTTGAAAGCATTAAAGACATAATAAACGCAGAATCCTTTGATAAAGCAAAAGCGCTGAATGAACATCGCGTTAAGCTTCTTTTCAAAAGAGAGCAATTGGACTTATTAATTTGTAATATTGATAAAACAATTGCATTAACAGAAGGGAGAATTAATATGACAGATATTGAAAAATTCAAAGGATTTAAACAGAAATTGATTGATGATAATGAAAAGAAGTATGGCACGGAAATTAGAGAAAAATATGGTGATGAGGTCGTAGATAAGTCGAATAATAAAGTTAAAGGAATGTCTGAGAGTCAAATCAAGGAGGCTTCGAGACTTGCAAGTGAAATTATTGAATTGCTTGCGGTTGCTTTTAAAACTGGAGACCCAGCAGGGGAATTGGCACAAAGGGTAGCACACCTACATCAAAAGTGGATTTGTTTTTACTGGGATAGCTACACCAAAAAAGCCCACGCTGGCCTTGCACAGATGTATGTGGATGATGAAAGATTTACCGCGTATTATGATGTAAAACAATCAGGAACTGCAGAATTCCTTAGAGATGCAATTTTAGTTTATACTGGAGTTAAAAAATAATTTTGTTTATACATGGTTGGATGTTAAGTCATAAGGCATATGAATATTAGTTTGATAAATTTTTCAAAATGGGATATAGGTGCATCAGAATTGATACCAGGAATAAGATTAAACAATTAAAAGCGATTGACATATGCCAATCGCTTTTATGATGAAATTTAATAAGCTCTTCCCCAGATAACAGTAGCTTTAGCTGGTTTTCCGCAACATAAGCAAATACCTGTATCCTCTGGTTGATCAAATGGCATGCATCTAGATGACGCACCAGCTACTTCTTTTACTTTTTCCTCGCAAGCGAGTTCTCCACACCATGGAGCCTTGACAAATCCTAGAGTTTTATCAAGAAGTTCTTTTAATTCTTCTACGGTGCTTGCATTAAAGGTTTTGTTATTTTGTAAATTTCTAGCTTTTTCAAGTAAAGATTTTTGAATATCAGCTAGAATCTCTGGAACTATTGTTTCTAGCTCAGACATAGGAACAAATATTTTTTCGCGAGTGTCGCGTCGTACTAATACTACTTGATTTTTTTCTATATCTTTTGGTCCAACTTCAAGGCGAAGCGGAACACCTTTCATCTCGTATTCGCTAAATTTCCATCCAGCCATTTTATCGCTGGTATCCATCTTTACACGAGCAAGCTTTGACAACATGTGTTTAAGCTCAGTTGCTTTTTCAATTACGCCTTCTTTATGTTGTGCAATTGGAATGATCATAAGTTGAATTGGAGCTATAGCTGGTGGCAATACTAAGCCATTATCATCACCATGAACCATAATTAAAGCACCGATAAGTCTTGTAGACATTCCCCAAGAAGTTTGGTGAACATAAGCAAGTTTACCTGTTTTATCTGTATATTGAATGTTAAAGGCTTTAGCAAAGCCATCTCCAAAGTTATGAGAAGTACCACATTGTAATGCTTTGCCGTCATGCATTAAACTTTCAATTGTATAAGTTTCACTTGCTCCTGCAAATTTTTCTTTTTCTGTCTTCTTACCTTTTATAACTGGGATAGCAAGGGTTTCCTCGCAAAAAGTTGCATATATATTAAGCATTCTTAGAGTTTCCTCTTTTGCTTCGTCAGCCGTTGCATGAGCAGTATGGCCTTCTTGCCATAAGAATTCTGAGCTTCTAAGAAAAGGTCTTGTGGTTTTTTCCCATCTTACTACAGAACACCATTGATTATATAATTTAGGGAGATCATTGTAAGATTGAATTATTTTTGCATAATGATCACAGAATAATGTTTCAGACGTAGGCCTTACGCAAAGCCTTTCTGTTAGCAGCTCATTACCTCCGTGTGTTACCCAAGCAACCTCTGGTGCAAATCCCTTAACATGATCTTTTTCTTTTTCAAGTAAGCTCTCAGGGATGAACATTGGCATATATACATTTTCATGATCTGTATCTTTAAACATTTGATCTAATATTTTCTGTATATTTTCCCAGATTGCGTAACCGTAAGGCCGAATTACCATGCAACCTCTAACGCTTGCATAATCAGCAAGTTCCGCTTTTTTTACGATATCAGTATACCATTTTGCAAAATCGTCATCCATAGATGTAATAGATTCTACAAATTTCTTTTCTTTTGCCATAATTATTCTCCTTTTATAAATAAATTTTTCAAATAAACATTTAAAATAAATACAAAAAAACCCGCATCCCGAAAAGGGACCGAGTATTATCGGTGGTACCACCCTAGTTGATATAAAAAATATCCACTCAGATTCTAAATAACGGTAGAAATCCGCTGTAACTTAATGCGATAAAACATTTCGTACAGAACTCCAAGGTAGGTTCAAAATAATCTTTTAAAAATCTTACACCAATTGATTTTTTCTCTGTGAAAAGACTTAATTTTTACTAATCCTTTTCAATGCATTGGATATATTCACTTTTAACGACAAGACACTTTAAAATTAATCATAGAATAAAAATAATAATATGTCAAGAAAACAATTTTTGAGAATTATTAACACCACTTAAGCGTTTAGCAAGAAACCAAGCTAAAATTAGTTCATAATGTAATATTATTTCAAGTAGTTCTATTTACTACTCATCTTATAAAGCGCAGAAAATATTAAAATACCAACTAAAGAGATTAGAAAACATTCTTTATAATATATAATAATAAAGCCGTCTTTAAAAGTATATTTCACAATTTCTTTTGATGCTACATCATAACACCTTTCTATAGCGTTTAAACTTATTTGATCAGAAGTGTCTCTGGGGGTGTGTATACGAGTCATATCATTGTCGCAAAAGGTTATAGCATCAATATTCTGGTCTCTAAAGCCCTCGTGGTCACTAGCATCTTCAAAAATATAATTGAAATAAATATTTTCAGCTTTGCAAGTGGTTGAAACTGATTTTATGAAAGGCGTTTTAGCTGTGTCTTTTTTTCCACCCACGATGCATAAGGGAACATTGTTATTACTTCCAATCATGTCGAAATTAAATACTTTGCTTCCCTTTATACTATCTTTATATTCATTAATAAATGCATTGGAACCTAAGCACCCGAATTCTTCTGCGTTAAATCCTAGGAAAAGAATACTTCTAGAGGGTTTTCCCAGTGAAGTTAAATACCTACTCATTTCTAACATGAAAGAAAGGCCTGAGGCATTATCTAGAGCACCGCTATATACGGTGCCGTTTAAATCCGTACCTATGTGGTCAAAGTGCGCAGAAACAATTATTGGTGGAAGAGAGCTGTCGGTGCCTTCTAAATAGCCCATAACGTTATTTATACTAGTTTCTGAGGCTTCATATGGAATAGAACAATTAACGGTGTTATTTTTGTATAATGAATATTTTAGCGTAGCAAGGGTTTCTTTAGTAACCATAATATACATGTTATACTTGGAATCATGTATAAAGGAACTTCTAAAGGATAAATCATTACCACTTGGAACAAAGAATATGAAGGGTCCATCAGCAGTATTGACCTGAAGATAGTTAGTTTTTATTAATTTAACATTGCTTTTGTTAAAAGTTAAATGATTTGTTTTAAAGTTTATCATATCTTCTTTAAAATCCTTGCTATGAACAAAACTTTTCACTACATTGCCTTCACTATCTGATATTTTTAAAAATGGACTACTTTCAATTTTTTTAGGATATATCGCTTTAAAACTTTGAAGTTCTTTGCCTTTATAAGCTACTAATCCATTGTTTTTGAATTCAGTTTTAATATAAAATGCGATTTCTTGATTTTCTAGTGTACCAGGCAATCTACCTTTAAACTGGTCAGATGAGATATATTTTATGTTTCGGTACACATTTGTAGGATTGAATCTATATAGGGTATAATACATATGTGCGCTATAAAACAATAATAAAAGACAAAGGGTTAAAAAACAAGAACATATTAACTTTTTCATTGCATTGCTCCTAAAAATTTCTATATTTTATATAGATATGAAGATGGAATTCGTGGTATGATTAAAAATGTTAATTTTAGTGATTAAATTTAAAATATAAATTATGTGAGGAGGATTGGCTATTAACCATATGATAATAAATAGACTAACGTATGGGTCGTTATTTATTTGAATGTGCCAATTATAAATAGCCAAAAAAATATGGAGAATATAAATAATAGATTAATTAAAGAATTTGCAATAACTATAAAGCAGGCGGAAAGTGTAATTGAATTATTAGATGAGGGGAATACAGTTCCTTTTATAGCTAGATATAGGAAAGAAAAAACAGGGGGACTTGACGATATAATTCTTAGGAATTTTACGGAGAGGCTTATATATCTCAGAAACTTAGAAGAAAGAAAAGCGGACGTAATACGTCTTATTGGCGAACAAGAAAAACTAACTGATGAAATAGAAAAGTCTGTAACTAAATGTGAGACGCTTACAGAAATAGAGGATATATATAGACCATTTAAGCCTAAGAAAAGAACTAGAGCTATTATTGCTATAGAAAAAGGACTTAAACCTCTTGCTGAAATTATTTTTAGTGGTGAATTTAAAGGTGATGTACTTAAGCATGCGCAGGGATTTATAAGTGAAGAAAATGGTGTAAAGAGTACTGAAGATGCACTTCAAGGTGCTGGGGATATTATTAGTGAAATGATTTCAGACGAAGCTGATTATAGAAAGTGGATTAGGGCATTAGTACATAATCATGGAAACGTAGAGACTAAGGGAAGCGCGGAGGACACTACTCCCTTTGAAATGTACTATGAATATAAAGAAGGGGTTCGAACTATACCACCACATAGGATTCTTGCTATAAATAGAGGCGAGAGTAGTAAAATACTTTCTGTTAAAATTAAAGCAGATAATGATAAAATTATTGAGTATTTAAGAGCTAAGTGTTTAAAAGGAAATGATGCCACCGATAAATATATAGAATTAAGCATAATTGATTCTGTAAAAAGACTTATATTTCCCTCAATTGAGAGAGAAATACGGTCGGAACTCACAGAAAAGGGTGAAACTGGTGCAATAGAAATATTTAAAGCCAATTTAAAGGCTCTTTTAATGCAGTCACCTATAAAAGGAAAGGTAGTGCTTGGATTTGATCCTGGATTTAGAACTGGGTGCAAAATTGCAGTACTCGATGATACTGGAAAACTTTTAGATATAGCCACAGTATACGCTACTGCAGGAAGTAAAGACGGTGTTAAAAAATCTATAGCTATTATTAAAGACTTAGTAATTAAACATAATGTTGAAGTAGTATCTTTAGGTAATGGAACTGCTAGTCGTGAATCCGAAGAGATACTCGCTCAAATAATTAAAGAACTTAAAGAAGAATGCTCAAAAGATTTATATTATGTTATAGTTTCAGAAGCTGGTGCATCTGTTTATTCGGCATCAGAGCTTGCATCTAAAGAATATCCAGATATAGATGTATCTATTCGTGGAGCTATTTCAATAGGACGAAGACTTCAAGATCCATTAGTAGAACTTGTAAAAATTGATCCTAAAGCTATTGGAGTTGGACAATACCAACATGATGTAACACCTAAAAAACTTGATGAATCCTTAAAAGGAATAGTTGAGGATTGTGTAAATGCAGTTGGGGTAGATCTTAATATTGCAACACCTTCTTTATTAACTTATATATCTGGTATAAATGCAGCTATAGCTCAAAACATTGTTGTTTATAGAGAAGAAAATGGTAAATTTAAAACTAGAAAAGAATTGTTAAAAGTTAAAAGACTGGGAGCTAAAGCATATGAGCAATGCGCAGGGTTTTTAAGAGTTATGGAGAGCAAAGAGTTTTTAGATAATACTTCAGTTCATCCAGAAACTTATATTGCTACTAAGAAGTTATTAGATTATTTAAGTTATACAAAGGAAGATTTTAAGTCTTTAAACTTTAAAGATATGGATGAGAGGTTAAAAGGCATTGATATTGGTATGGATGAGCTAGCGTTAACATTAGAAATAGGAGTTCCAACTCTTCGCGATATCATTAAAGAAATCAAAAAACCAGGTAGAGATCCGAGAGAGGAATTGCCGAAACCAATACTGAAAACAGGTGTAGTCAAAATGGAACATCTTAAACCAGGAATGAAACTTATGGGCACAGTTAGAAATGTTTCTGATTTTGGAGCGTTTGTTGATATTGGAGTTCATCAGGATGGTTTGGTACATATAAGTCAGTTATCAGACAAATTTGTAAAACATCCACTAGATGTTGTTAAGGTTGGAGATATAGTAGAAGTTAGTGTTATAGAAGTTGATGAGAAAAGAAAAAGAATTTCTTTAACAATGAAAAATCAATAATATAATATCTTGCTTTTTTCATAAGATGTGTATATAATTGAGCTATAAAAATAAATTTAATAATCTTCAGGGCGGGGCGTAATTCCCCACCGGCGGTAAAGCCCGCGAGCCGTAAGGCTGATTCGGTTCAATTCCGAAGCCGACAGTATAGTCTGGATGAAAGAAGATGTGATATGTATATAAATTCGCCCTGGCATAACTTTATGTCGGGGTTTTTATTATATCCATTCCTAGAAGATATATTTAATTAGGGGGTATTAAAAAATGAGAGACGAAAAACTAGTTAAACTTATTAAAATTTCACTTTTATCTGTTATGGCTTTTCTTTTAATGTTCATTGAATTATCAGTACCAATATTTCCAGAGTTCTTAAAAATTGATATTAGTGATTTGCCAGCACTTCTAGGGTCTTTTGCATTAGGACCAATAGCAGGAGTAATTATTGAACTTTTTAAAAATATATTACATGGAATGTTTGCAAGTAAAACAGCATTAGTAGGAGAACTAGCAAATTTTCTAGTAGGTGGATGTTTAGTATTTGTATCTGGATATATATATAAGGTACGTAAAAGTAAAGGTGGAGCTATTGCTGGTTTATTAATAGGAGTAGTGTCTATGTCAGTTTTTGCAGCCATATTAAATTATTTTGTTGTATTACCTTTATATGAGTCGGTATTAAAATTTCCAATAACTGCCATAGTAGCAGTGGGATCAAAATTAAATCATAATATTACAGATTTAAATTCTTTTATTATTTGGATGATAATTCCTTTTAACTTATTTAAAGGAATAATAATATCAGTAATGACTTTAGCTTTATATAAGAGGGTGTCGCCTATACTTCATAAAGAAAATATAGAGAGTGAATTTAAAAATAGAAACAAAATAACTAAAAAAATATAAAAATAAAAACTAGCATTTATTTGCTAGTTTTTTTGTATGTTATAGGTGACGATTCCACATAATTACCGCGGCTTCTCCGTTATCTTCATAATAATGAGGTCTAAGGCCTTCCTTTTCAAATCCATATTTTTCATATAAGTTTATAGCGGTAAAATTTGAACTTCTAACCTCTAAAGTTATTGCAGTAACCTTTTGTTTCCTGCAAATTCTAAATAAAGCTTCTACGATAATATCTCCGCCACCATGACCGCGGGCATCTGGGTGAATTGCAATATTAGTAATATGAGCTTCATCTATAATAATCCACATGCCTCCATAACCTACTATAGAATTACCCTTTTTTAATACAACATATTTAGCGAATTTATTATCAAGTTCACTTTGGAGCGATTCTAAGCTCCAGGAAATGGGAAAGCTCAATTCACTAATATTGAGTATAGATTTAATAGATGATGCGTCCATTGGGCAAATATTGAAATCGTTATTCATTTTTCTTTTGCCTCATTTTTTCTTCGTACTCCCGCTCGGCTTGGGGTTTTCGTAGGTAAATAGGCACTGAGGCATATAGATCGTCAAATGTCCCATTAGACAAAAGCTTAAGTCCTAATTCTCCAAGGGAAGTCGCTCTAGCTAGATTTAAATGCGCGGGTGCGAAAATTACATTAGGTAAATTTGCTATGAGCTTTTCTTTGAATTTTAAAACCCCATCTCCCACAAATGAAATATTACAATTTTTATGGGCAAGCGTATTTATTAGATCATCTATTGAGATATTAACATAGTCACTAATGCGGTCAAGCTCATAATTCTTAAAAGTATATAAGGCCGTATAAACATTATCTCTTAAAGCATCTAGTATTGGGCATATTACGCCGCCTGTATAGGCTAAGTTATAAGCTAAAGAATCCAAGGTAGAGACAGTTACAAAAGGTTTTTTTGTACCTTGGCTTAAGCCCTTAATAGTAGCCATTCCTATTCTAAGACCTGTGAAGGAACCAGGTCCTTTTGAAGCTACGAAGGCATCAATATCACTTATGTTCATGCCTGTATTATTAAATAATTCATCAATTATAGGCATAAGTATTTGTGAATGTTGTTTTTTATAATTAAAAGTTATTTCACCTAGAACTTTATTATCGTCAAGTATGGCACAAGTTGCAGATTCTGTAGCAGAATCTATACTCAAAATTTTCATAGTTTTATCCCCTTTATATAATCGTATCTTTTATCAGAATATTCGATGCTGATTTTTCTATAATTATCTCCGATTTGTAGATCTTTTTCTATTGTGATAGTTAAATTATTAGGTGGAATCAATTCTTCAATATAATTAGCCCATTCAATAACACTAACCCCATCACTAAATATATACTCATCAAAGCCTATAGCTTCTATTTCGTTAGGGTCATTTACCCTGTACACATCAAAATGATATAATCTTAAACGACCTGTGTATTCATTTACAATTGTAAAAGTAGGACTTGTAATATTGTCTTCTATACCTAAACCTCTTGCAATTCCCTTTGTTAAATGGGTTTTGCCAGTGCCTAAGTCGCCTATTAAGCAAATTATATCTCCAGAATTTACAAGCGAGCCTATTTGCTCTCCTATATTATAAGTTTCATCTACCGTAGTTACTAAAAATTCCATAAGTTTCACCTCACTAAATATTTTATCCTAAAACATAAAAAAAGAAAAGGTAATATAGGATATTACCCTTAATATGTAGGTTTATTTTGATTCTATTATTGAAAAGGTACACTAAATATTTATTATGTATTTTTCAATAAATTGAAAACATAAAAAAATCTTGCGTTTTCTTGAAACACATGATATAATATGGATGTATTTTAGGGGTATAGCTCAGTTGGTAGAGTAGTGGTCTCCAAAACCATTGGTTGTAGGTTCGAGCCCTACTACCCCTGCCATTTTTATATTTTTATGTTTTAAAAGTTAATAAAGGGGTATGGCTCAATTGGTAGAGTAGTGGTCTCCAAAACCATTGGTTGTAGGTTCGAGTCCTACTACCCCTGCCAAGTAAAACCTGTGAAATTAATTTCACAGGTTTTACGTTTTTTTAATGAATTTAATATTAGGCATCTAAAGAAGTTGAAGGTGCCTCGCAACTGGAGGGTTTGTAATGCATCAATATGACATAGTTGTAATTGGCGGAGGGCCAGCGGGCCTTTCAGCTGCTATTTCAGCTAAAAAACACTATAAAGGTGAAATCCTAATTTTAGAAAGAGAAAATCAATTAGGAGGGGCCTTAAATCAGTGTATTCATAATGGATTTGGTAAGAATATTTTTAAAGAAGACTTGACAGGACCGGAATTTGTACAAAAATATATAGATAAAGTTAATAAACTTAATATTTCATATAAATTAAATACTACAGTTTTTAATATAAGTAATAATAAAGAAATTAGTGCAGTGAATGAGCGCAATGGCGCCTTTAAGATTGGGGCTAAAGCTATAATAATTGCCACTGGATGTAGAGAGAGACCAAGAGGATTTTCAAATCTACCAGGTAGTAGATGTGCGGGTATTTATACTGTGGGGTGTGCACAAAAGTTTATAAATATAGAAGGATATATGCCTGGTAAAGAAATAGTTATATTAGGTACAGGAGATATTGCATTAATAGTAGCAAGAAGATTGGCAATTGAAGGAGCAAACGTTAAAGCGGTAGTCGAAAGTAAAGATTTTATTGATGCAGTTGATAAAAAACTTAGTATAACACTAAAGGATTTTAACATACCGCTCAGACTAATGTATAAGGTGATTTCTATCCAAGGAAAAGGTAGAATCAAGGGAATTACTCTTGTAAGATTAAATAGCGACAATGAAGTTATTAAGGGCAGTGAGGAATATATTTCTTGTGATGCACTATTGTTATCTGTGGACTTATACCCAGACAATGAATTAGCAAAACAAGCAAAAATATTAGTTAGTCCATTAAATGGACAAATTGAATTAAATCAAAATTCACAAACTAATATAAGTGGTGTTTTTGCCTGTGGAGCTGTAGCTCATGGGTATGGTTTTCCTGAAAATGCAGTAAACCAAAGCTATAATATAGGTATTAGTATTGCGAAATACATA
>Ga0209540_10001240_pt1 | contig 20006 bp, 23 predicted proteins | sample BarGraIncu01121A_FD_184501 | JGI IMG/M metagenome (GOLD analysis project Ga0209540, IMG submission 184501) | Arctic peat soil microbial communities from Barrow, Alaska - Barrow Graham LP Incubations 011-21A (SPAdes) (version 2) | ecosystem: Environmental > Terrestrial > Soil > Wetlands > Peat... | reverse complement strand
GTGCCGTTGGCGCCAGTAGTTCCGGTAGCGCCAGCAGCACCGGTCGGGCCCTGGATTCCTTGGAGACCCTGAATACCCTGGAGCCCCTGAATGCCCTGGCCGCCCGTGGCGCCGGTCGATCCGTTAGTGCCGTTGGTCCCGGTGGCGCCGGTCGCTCCGGTGCCGCCAGTCGAACCGGTGGCGCCGGTAACTCCTTGAATACCCTGTCCGCCCGTGGCGCCAGTTGCGCCGTTGGTGCCGTTAGTTCCATTAGCGCCAGCAGCTCCGGTCGGGCCCTGGATTCCTTGGAGACCCTGAATGCCCTGGAGCCCCTGGCCGCCCGTAGCGCCGGTTGCTCCGGTCACGCCGATTGAACCAGTGACCCCGGTTGCTCCGGTGGCGCCCGTCGCGCCGGTCTCTCCAGTAGCGCCGGTCTCTCCAGTAGCGCCGGTCTCTCCGGTCGCGCCAGCCGGGCTCTGAGCGCCGGCCGGCCCCTGGAGGCCCTGAGCGCCCTGGGAACCGGTGACTCCAACAGAACCGGTCGTGCCGATTGCGCCGACTTGCCCCCGAACACCTTGAACGCCCTTAGCGCCCTTAGCGCCCTTAACACCAGTCAGACCCTTGTCTCCTTTGCGACCCATCGCTCCTTGGTTGCCCTGCGCGCCCGGGTCACCCTGCGCACCCGTCAAGCCCTGATCGCCCTTGGCGCCAGCGACTCCAGCCGGGCCTTGTGGGCCGACGGCATTCGCCGCGCTTTGCGCGGACGGACCTTTCTCGACTGTCGTTGTCGCGCGCAAGGACGTGTGTGAAGAAGCGGATTTAAACGTGTCCGGCGACCACAGCCACACTCCGGCCAGGGATGCTCCGGCTAAGGCCGCGACAATTACCACTAGTACTAATAGTCGTAGGGGAGTTTTCATCTGCCCAACTGACGCCTTTGTTGAGTGAATCTTCGGGAAAACACCCGATTCCCCTGGGGCCGCGCGATTCTGGTTCTTTTTACACCGGGGGAATGTACAAATCGTAACCCGTATCAGGTACTCGGCAAGCACTAATAGGGGGATCTAGGAGTCCCGGCGAATCGGGATCGCAATCCGTTAAACGGCGTGGAAAGCTGGCTTCTGGCCATTTCTCGACGTCGGTCCCGGCCGCGATCCGTGGCGGCCGTCGCCGACACCATCGATTCTGCGAACGGCGGCCGCTCAGCGTGGTGTGGAGGGTTATCAAGTCGCGGGTTCTCGAAGGCGCGACGTCAGGTGGAGAAATTCCGCCCGCGACGACGCTTAAACAATCGCCGAGAAGAGCCCCCCGGAGCGCCAGGAGATCGTTCATGCCCTGCTGGGCTGCTACAATCCGCGCCCGGCGGACGCCTACGTGTCCGCTCGTTTTTCGTGTCATGAAGACCTACAGCGCAAAACCCCATGAGATCGAGCACGACTGGTATGTCGTCGACGCCGAGGGCAAGAACCTTGGTCGCCTCGCCGTGCGCATCGCCGACACGCTGCGCGGCAAGAACAAGCCCCAGTTCACGCCTCACGTCGATACCGGTGACTTCGTCGTAGTCGTCAACGCCGAGAAGATCGCGGTCACCGGCAACAAGCTCGACAAGAAGATCTACTACCGGCACTCGGGCTACCCGGGCGGGCTGCGTGAGCGCACGCTACGCGAGCAGCTCGAGCGAAGGCCGACCGAGGTGTTGCGCAAGGCGGTCAAGGGAATGCTCCCGCGCAATCGTCTGGGCCGCGCCCAGATTCGCAAGCTCAAGATCTACGCGGGCGCCGAGCATCCGCACGTCGCGCAACAGCCGAAACAACTCAAACTCGAGGACTAGGATCCAACCCGTGGCAGAAGAACAGCTTCAGTATCGAGGCACCGGTAAGCGCAAGACGTCCGTAGCACGGGTGATCCTTCGTCCCGGCGACGGCAAGACCTGGATCAACGGACGCACGATCGAGGATTACTTCCCCCGGCCCACCCATCGTCAGACGGCCATGTCGCCGCTCGTACTGGCAGGCGTAGAGGGCCGTTACGACCTGCGCGTGCGCGTACGCGGCGGCGGCTCGAGCGGTCAGGCGGGCGCGCTGCGCCATGGCATCGCCCGGGCACTGATCGAGGTCGATCCCGAGCTGCGCGTTCCACTCAAGCGCGCCGGTTATCTGACCCGCGATGCTCGTATCGTCGAGCGAAAAAAGGCCGGCTTGCACAAGGCTCGCAAGGCGCCGCAGTTCTCGAAGCGCTAATCCTCGTTGCTAGAAACCCCTAGAATGGTGCGCCTACTCCAAGGCTGCTCAGCGCGCGAGGCGATGTTCTCGTGGCGAGGCGCGAAAGGAGGATCCCGGTTTCGATGGCAACTGAGCCGCAGGTCGAGATAGCCAGCGCGAGACGGTACTTCGGCACCGACGGCGTGCGCGGTGTCGTAGGCGAGGATCTCACCGTGGAACTGGTCGAGCAGCTGGCCCGAGCCGCGACCATCTGGTCATCGAGCGGCCGCGTCTTCGTCGGCCGCGACACGCGGGCGTCGGGCGTCGAGCTCGAAGAGGCTTTCGCGCGCGGCGTCGTCGAGGCGGGCGGCGTGGCCGTGCTCGGCGGCGTGCTACCGACGCCGGCCGTGGCCCTGCTTGCGCTCGATCTGGGCGTAGTCATCACCGCCTCGCACAATCCGCCGCAGTACAACGGGGTCAAGTTCTTCGATCACCACGGCCGCAAGCTCTCCGACGCCGTCGAGCTCGAGATCGAGGCGCTGATGGAGGCGAAGACCTCCGGCGGCGGTGTGATCGATCACGTCGAGGTGGCGACCGACAGCTATCTCGAGCACATCATCGAGCGCTTTGGCTCCGATCTGAGCGGGCTCAAGCTGGCGGTCGACTGCGCCAACGGCGCCTACTCCGACATCGCGCCCGAAGCCTTCACGCGGCTGGGCGCCGAGGTGGTCGCGATCGCCTATGCGCCGGACGGAGCCAACATCAACGACCACTGCGGGGCGACCGATCTGACGCTGCTTGCGCGCACGGTCGTCGAGAACGGCTGCGACCTCGGTGTCGCCTTCGACGGTGACGGCGACCGCATGCTGGCGGTTACCGCCGCAGGCGAGCCGGTCGACGGCGATCAGATTCTCGCCGTCCTCACCCTGCACCTCGGCGTCGATCTGGTGGCGGTCACCAAGATGACCAACCTCGGTTTTCACAACCTCATGCGTGAGCGCGGTGTTCGCGTTCTCACCACCGACGTCGGCGATCGTTACGTACTCGAGGCGCTGTGGCGCGAGGAGGGATTGCTGGGCGGCGAGCAGTCCGGCCACATCATCTACCTCAAGGATCACGTCACCGGCGACGGGCTGGCCGCGGCACTCTTGCTCTGCTCGGCGCTCGAAGGACGGACGCTTGCCGAGGCGGTTGCCGTCATGCCCCGCTTCGCTCAGGTCAAGCGCAATCTCCAGATCGAGGGCAAGCTCCCGAGGAGCGCTGTGACGGAGGTGGAGCGGCTGAATAGCGAGCTCGACGGTCGAGCCCGGGTGCTCGTCCGCCCCTCCGGAACAGAGCCGGTCGTGCGCCTGTTGGCCGAGGCCGAAACGCCGGATGAAGCCGAAGATCTCTGTGGTAGGATCGAGAAGCAAGTTCGACGAGAGCTCGGCCAGTCGTCCTGACCGGGGCGGCCAAAGTGCCGGGCTTTATGCTTTTCTGAGTCGTAAGTCGCATGACCGCAGTCGATCAGTACGAGGCTCCACTCTGGGGATTGGGAAAGCGTCGCGAGCGGGGAAGGAGCTCCAGGTGTGCGGGATCATCGGATACGTCGGGGCGAGAACCTGTAAGCCGCTTCTTCTGAACGCCCTGCAACGGCTCGAATACCGCGGATACGACTCGGCAGGAATCGTCCTCCGCGAGGACGAAGGCCTCGACTACATCCGTGCGGTCGGCAATCTGCAGCATCTGGTCAAAGCCGCCGGCGGCAATGACTCCGAGTCGACGCACGGGCTGGGACACACTCGCTGGGCGACCCACGGCAAGGTTGTGGTCGAGAACGCCCATCCGCTCACCGGCTGTGACGAGCGCGAGGTCGCCGTCGTCTTGAACGGCATCATCGAGAACTATCGCGAACTGCGCGCCTCCCTCATCGAAGAGGGCCACCGCTTCAGCACCGAGACCGACGCCGAGACCGTCGCCCACCTGATCGAGCGCTACTACAAAGGCGACCTGGTCGAGGCGGTGCGCCGGACCTACCGCGAGATCGAAGGGCATTTCGCTTTCGTCGTCATTCACCGCGACAATCCCGAGTTGCTCGTCGGCACTCGCCGTCAATGTCCGCTCGTCGTCGGCGTTGGTGAAGGCGAGGGCTTCATCGCCTCCAACACCGTCGCTTTCCTGTCGGAGACCCGCAACGTTCAGTTCCCCGACGACGGCGACATCGCCGCCGTGACTCCCGACGGTGTTTCGTATACGAGCGCACTCGACGACGTCGAAGAGGTCGAGCACGAGACGATCGTCGTCGACTGGGACGAGGAGCAGGCTGAGAAGAGCGGTTACGAGACCTTCATGCTCAAGGAAATCTACGAGCAGTCGACCGCGGTGCGCGAGACGATTGCCGAGCGAATCCGCTTCGGCGAGCTTACCCTCGACGGGCTCCTTCTCTCGGACGACGATCTGCGCGGCCTGCGCCGTATCGTCATCCTCGCCTGCGGTACGGCCTACCACGCGGGCGTTGCGGGTCGCTACGTGATCGAGGAGTGGGCGCGCGTGCCGGTCGAGCACGATATCGCCAGCGAATGGCGTTACCGGAACCCGGTTCTGGACAAAAACACGCTGGTGATCGGCATCTCGCAGTCGGGTGAGACGCGCGACACGATCGACGCCATGGTGCTGGCGAGAAAGCAAGGCGCACGCACGATGGCGATCACGAACATGATGGGCTCCCAGATCACCCGCGAGGTCGACTCGGTTCTCTACACGCGCGCCGGTCTGGAGATGGGCGTCGCCGCCTCGAAGACCTTCACGGCTCAGGTCGCGCTCCTTTACCTGATCGCGCTCAAGCTGGCGCAGGTACGCGAGACGTTGCCGAAGGACGAGATCGAGTCGCTGATCGCCGAGGTACAGCTGCTGCCCGAGAAGATCGCTCAGTTCCTGCAGGACGCCGATGACGGAGTCCATCCCATAGACGACATCGCCGAGCGCCACTACGACAAGCCTTTCTTCCTCTATCTCGGGCGCAACATAGGCCTGCCGATCTGTCTCGAAGGCGCGCTCAAGCTGAAGGAGATCTCCTATATCCCGACCGAGGCCTACTCGGCCGGCGAGATGAAGCACGGTCCGATCGCGCTGCTCGACTCCGAGACTCCGGTCGTCTGCGTCGCCACCGACTCGCACGTCTACGAAAAGGTCGTCTCGAACATCCAGGAGACACGTGCCCGCGGCGCCCAGGTGATCGCCATCGCCACCGATGGCAACGAGGACATCCAGCACCATGCCGACGATGTCATCTACGTTCCCAAGACGAACGAGTACCTGCAAGCGGTGCTGGCGGTTCTGCCGCTGCAGCTGCTCGCCTATCGCATAGCTCGCCTGCGTGGCCTCAACGTCGATCAGCCGCGGAATCTGGCAAAGACCGTCACCGTCGAGTAGGAGCGTCGGTTCGAGATGACGATCTGCCACTCCTGGCCGTTGGGAGCCTGAGCGGTGCGCGTTCTGGCCGGGCTTGCCGGGGCGGTAGTGATCGTCTTCACTCTGGCCGAGTTCTTCGTTGCCTTTCTGCTTCCGCGCCGCGTCAGGCGCGAGCCGCGCATCGCGCGAGTGATTCTCGTCGCCGGCTGGCGAGTCTGGCGCTTCGTCGCGCGGCGCCTGCCGGCGCGCTCCGGCGACACCATGCTCGGCTTCTACGGGCCGCTGCTCCTGCTCTTTGCGATCGCTCTCTGGGCGACAGCCCTGATCTTCGGCTTTGCCCTGCTGCAGTGGGCCGCCGGATCGCACGTGGCGCACGGCGGCGGCTTCGACGACGATCTCTTCTTCAGCGCCGGGGGGTTCCTGAGCGCCTCGATGCAACTCTCGCCCTCGACCGGGCTTGCTCGCGGGCTCTTTCTCGGCGAGGCGGCCTGCGGTTTTGGCGTGCTCTTCGTCGCGATCGGCTACCTGCCGGCGATCTACCAGGCGTCTTCGCGACGCGAGGTGGCGGTTGCGCAGCTGGCGCCGCGCGCCGGAACGCCGCCCGCTGCCGGAGCGCTCATCGTCCGTTCGGGCCGGCGCGGCGGTTGGCCCGATCTCGACGCCTACCTGGCGGAGTGGGAGGACTGGGCGGCTGAGCTGATGGAGACCCATCTCTCCTATCCCGCGCTCGCTTACTTCCGCTCGCAGCATGTCGGCCAGAACTGGCTCGCCGCCCTGACGACGGTTATCGATGCTTGCGCCTTCGCCATCGCGGCCGCGCCGGACGAGACCGACGTCGAGTCGGCGGAGATCACGCTCTCGATCGGCCGTCATGCTCTCGCCGACGTCTCGCTCGTGCTGCGCGCCAAGCCCGGCCGCTTCGACCCGCCGCGTCTCGGCAGTGAGGACTTCGCCGCCCTCTGGCAGCTCGCCGCCGAAAGCGGGCTCGACCTGAGAGCGAAGAAAGAGGTGGAGGCTCGGCTGAGCGAGCTCCGCTGCGGTTACGAGCCGCTGGTCGCAGGTCTCTCGCGCGCGCTCGAGCTGAAGCCCCCCTCCTGGTTGCCGCCTGTAGAGAGCTAGGCAGGTCGTCGCAGATCAGCTGATGTTTTGGCCGGCCCGGCAGCGGAAACGGTGATAGCGTCGGGCAGGTGGGACGACGCGAACACGCGTGGACCGAACGACCGCAGGCAACTACCGAGGAGGAGCTTCATGACGACGATCGAGGAACCAGAGGTTCGCGCTGCACTTCCGCGTCTCAACGAGCCGGCGCCCGCCTTCGAAGCCGTCACGACTCACGGACCTCTCAGGCTGGCCGACTTTGAGGGCAGCTGGCTGATTCTCTTCTCTCATCCGGCCGACTTCACGCCGGTTTGCACAACCGAGTTCATCGCCTTCGCCGAGATCTACCCCGAGCTGCAGAAGCGCGGCTGCGAGCTGCTCGGTCTCTCGATCGACAGCCTCTATGCGCACATCGCCTGGGTGCGCAATATCGAGGAGAAGGCCGGAGTGAAGATCCCGTTCCCCGTCATCGCCGACCTCGATCGCAAGGTCGCGACCGCCTACGGCATGGTCATGCCCGGCGAGAGCAAGACCGAGGCCAGCCGCTGTGTCTTCGTCATCGACCCCAAGGGGACACTGCGGGCGATCATCTACTACCCGCTCTCGGTCGGTCGCAACATGGATGAGATCGTGCGTCTCATCGATGCGCTCCAGACAGGTGACGAGAACCACGTTGCAACACCTGCCAACTGGCGCCCCGGCGACAAGGTGGTCATGCCGGCGCCTAACACGACCGAGCTCGCAGACGAGAGAGCCGCCGAAGGTCTCGATTGCATCGATTGGTATCTCTGCAAGAAGTCGCTTTAGGGAGGCGGGAACATGCCATGCGTATGGCCGGATGGGTCGCTCAGCACCTCGGGCAGACTGCTGCTCGCGACCGTGGGCGCAGACTCGACTGCGGAAGAAGTCGCGGCCGTCACGGGGATGGCCCTCTACCGGGTTCGTAGCTCACTACGGCAGCTGCTCGCGGCCGGCTACGTCAGCGAGGAAGGTGAACGCTTCAAGCAGACCGAGCAGGGCGCCGCGAAGGTGAAGGAGGGCGGTTGATCCGCCGCGCTCGGACGCGTATCGGCGCCGGAGAAACGGCATGCGAAGCGGAAGTGAGTGCTCGGGCGGTTCCGCTGAGGATGCTCGCGCGCATACCCCCATTTCCCTGCCGGGATCAATAGACTCGCGTACGTGGCCGCGATCCTGATCGACATCGACGGCGTGCTGAGCGTCTCGAGCGAGCCGATTCCGGGAGCCACCGGCGCCGTTCGCCGCCTGCGCGAGGCCGGTCATAGGCTGCGCTTCCTGACCAACAACACCACCTGTCCGCGCGCGCGCCTGACCGAGTTGCTGCGCTCGAAAGGTTTCGACATCGGCGAAAAGGAGTTGCAGACGGCGCCGCGGGCGGCCGCCCGGGCGCTCGCCGGCCGCCGCGTCCTGGCCTTGACGATGTCGGCGATCGTCGAGGACCTCAATGGAATCGAGCTGGTCGGCGAGAGCGCGGATGCCGTGCTTCTCGGCGGCGCAGACGAGACCGAGGAAACCGGTCGAGTTTTTTCGCACATGAATCTGGCCCGCGCCTTCGCCGAGCTCGAGGCCGGAGCCGAGCTCTTCTGCCTGCACAGGAATCCATGGTGGCAGACCAAGCACGGCCCGCTGCTCGACTCGGGCGCCTATGTCGCCGGGTTGGAGTACGCGGCCGGCATGCACGCGACCGTGCTGGGCAAGCCAAGCTCCTCCTTCTTCGCCGCCGCTCTCGAGGCGCTCGACAGCGATCCCGGCCAGGCCTTGATGGTCGGCGACGACCTCGCGTCGGACATTCGAGGCGCGCAGTTACACGGGATGCGCACCGTGCTCGTACGCACGGGCAAGTTCCGCCCCGACGTCTACGAGCGCTCGGGGATTCGTCCGACCGTGCTCCTCTCCTCGATCGCGGACCTTCCCGAATGGCTGGCGACGGCGCGCTGAGGATCGGCCTCGACCTGATCGAGATCGAGCGAATCCGCTCGGCGCTCGAGCGCCCCCGCTTTCGCGAGCGCTGCTTCACCAAGGCCGAGCGAGACTACTGTGACTCGCGCACCAATCCGGCACAGAGCTATGCCGCGCGCTTCGCGGGCAAGGAGGCGGTCGGCAAGGCGCTCGGTTGTGGCGTGCACTTCACCTGGATGGAGATCGAGATCGCCGGGCGCCCGCGTCCCACCGTCACGCTCTCGGGGAAGACGAAGGCCTGGGCAGAGAAGATGGGCGTCGAGCAGGTCGATCTCTCGTTGACTCACTCCAAGGGAATGGCCGCGGCGGTTGCGATCCTGTCAATAGAGGAAGAGGACCTGAAGTGAACGACCGCTCAGCCTTCGAGCCGCTCTTCTCTTCCGCCGAGATGCGCGCGGTCGAGGAGGCCTACCCCGGCTATCCCGACTCGATGCGCGAGCTGATGGACAGGGCCGGGACGGCGACGGCCGAGGTGGCGATGCGCCGCTTCCCGGACGCGAAGACCTACACCGTTGTCTGCGGCGGCGGCTCGAACGGCGGCGACGGGCTGGTGGCGGCCGAGGTGCTGCGCTTCAGCGGGCAAGAGGTGCGGGTCATCGAGGCGAAGAGCGGAGAGAAGGAGCTGGGTAACCCCGACGTGATCGTGGATGCGCTCTTTGGCACCGGCTTCTCTGGAGCGCCGCGCGATGACGCCGCCGCGCTGATCGAGCAGATGAACGCGACCGGTGTGCCGGTCGTCTCGGTCGACATCGCTTCGGGCGTCGATGCCTCGACGGGCGAGATCGCCGGGCCGGCCGTGAACGCCGCCGTGACGGTCACCTTCTACGCGCACAAGGTCGGTCACGTCGTGGCGCCCGGCCGCTTCCGGCGCGGTGAGCTGGAGATCGTGGATATCGGTCTCACGGGCGGCGAGACCGTTTGCCGGCTGGCTGGGCCCGAGCTGCTCTCATTGCTTCCGCGGCGGAAGGAGTCCGGCAACAAGTTCATGTCCGGCTCGGTGCTCGTCGTCGGTGGCTCGCCCGGACTCTCCGGCGCCGTCTGCCTGGTCGGCGAGGCGGCCTTCCGCGCCGATGCCGGCTACGTCACCGTCGTGATCCCCCGCTCGGTGCTTCCTCCGGTCGAGCTCAACCTGATCGAAGCCGTCAAGCACCCGGCGCCCGAGGACGAAAACGGGCAGTTGACAAGCGAGGCGCTGCCGCTGATCGCCGAGCTCGAGCCGCGCGCCCAGGCGCTCGCACTGGGCCCGGGGATCGGGCGCTCGGAGGGGACGCGGGCGTTCGTGCGCGAGCTACTCGAGCGAACGACGCTGCCGGCGGTTGTGGACGCCGACGCACTCTTCGGGCTCGAGCCCGGGAAATGGGCTTCGCCGCTGGTGCTGACGCCGCATGCCGGCGAGCTGGCGCGCCTGCTCGGCAAGGACTCGGCCTGGGTGAACGAGCATCGCCTGGCCGCCGCGCGTGAGTGCGCCGATCGTTTTGCGGCGGTGACGCTGCTCAAGGGCGCCGACACGATCGTCGCTTCGCCCTCGGGCGAGGCGCTCGTATGCGAGGAAGGGACGCCTGTCCTGGCGACCGCCGGCTCGGGCGACGTCCTCACCGGCGTCGTTGCCGCCTTTCTCGCCAAGGGGCTGGAGCCCGCGCTTGCCGCAGCCGCAGCCGCGGTCGCTCACGGCCGCGCCGCGCAGCTGATCGAGCCGCAGGTCGGCGTTGTCGCGGGCGACGTGGCGCGGATGCTGCCGCGAGCGTTGGCGTAATCGCGCGTGATTGCCGAGACGACCGGCGTCTACGCCGGCTTACGCGCGACCCAGACGAACTCGAGCGAATCGTCGTCGAAGGGCTCCCGATTGAAACCACCGTACAAAGCCTCGACCTCGAGGCCGGCGACGTCTACCAGCCCTTCCCACTCGGACTTCGTCAGCCACCAGATGGGGACCGTGCCGAGCGTGGTCTCTCCGCGACCGCGTGTTATCTCGATCCGGCTGTCGGCCGCCACGTAGCGAGTATCTTCCCAAACGCCGCCCGCGCGTTCGATGCGCTTGCCGTCGAACTGCGCCGCCACTTTCGCGCTGAAGACGAACGCGTTCCAGGCGAAACGCCCGCCCGGTTTCAGAGCCGCGCTGACCCGTTCGAAGACGATCCTGCGGTCGTGCCATGTCGGCAGGGCGAAAAGCGCGCTGGCCGGGCAGATGACGAGATCGACCGGCTTCTCTATCGCGAAGTTGCGCATATCCCCCTCATAGAGATTGATCGGCAGCCCGGTCGCACGTTCGCGAGCGAAAGCGAGCATCGCGGCCGAGGAGTCGATGCCGATCACGCGCTTTCCGGTCTCGCGCGCGATCGCCGTTGCCACGCGGCCTGTGCCAACGGCGAGCTCCACGATCGGCTCGTCCGCCTCGCGTGCCAGCTCCAGGTACCAGTCGACGTCGGCCGTCATATCGTCGGTCAGCGCGTCGTAGTCCTGCGCGAACGGGTCGTAAGAGCTCATCTGATGGAGTCTGCCACGGAAAGCAGAACCGCCGGCGTGAATTTGGCGGAAACTAGATTTCGCGTCGGCTTTTTCTTCCGTAGAGCGGTACGCCGCATCGTCGCAGACGAGGGCCGTCGAGCGGAAACGCGCCCATCCTTCTACGATGGAACGGTGCACCGCTCGCAGCTCACGATCGACCTGGGCGCCGTTCGCCGCAACATCAAGCGTTTGATCGCCGCGCTCGACGGGGCCGACCTCTGGGCGGTCGTTAAGGCGGACGCCTACGGGCACGGCGCGGTGGATGTGGCCGGCGTGGCCTTGAACGAGGGCGCTCGCACTCTTTGCGTGGTCACGCTCGCCGAGGCGCTCGAGTTGCGTGCCGAGTATTCGACGGCCCGCATTCTCGTGATGAGCCCTCTCCTTCCGGTCGAGATCGCGCGGGCGCGCGAGGCGGGAATAGAGATCACCGTCGTAGACGCGGACATCCCCGAAGGCGTGCGAGCCCACCTCAAGCTCGACACGGGCATGGGGCGCTTCGGCCTCTCGGAGCTCCTCTCCGCGCCGAGCCGGAACGTCGTCGGGCTGATGAGCCATCTCGCCACCGCCGATTACGACCTCGAGTTCGCGCGCGCTCAGGTCGAGATCTTCCGCCAGGTCACCGAGCCCTACGCCGGGCTGACGCGCCACATCGCCAACAGCGCGGCTGTCCTGCGCATCCCGGAGGCGAGCTTCGACGCCGCGCGTTGCGGAATCGCTCTCTACGGACTGTCGCCCTTCGGCACCGATCCGTCCGACGACGAGCTGGAGCCGGTACTGCGCTGGGAGAGCCGCCTGGCTCAGGTGAAGCAGCTTCAGCCGGGCGAGAGCACCGGCTACGGGCGCCGCTTCGTCGCAACCGAGCCGACCTGGATCGGACTCGTGCCCGCCGGCTACGCAGACGGTTTCCGCCGCGACATGACAGGTACCGAGGTGCTCGTCGAGGGCGAGCGCCGGCCGGTGATCGGGACCGTCTCGATGGACTCCTTCGCCGTTTCGCTCGAGCGCGAGCTGCTGGTTGACACGCCGGTCGTGATCGTCGGAGACGGCCTGCTCGTCGAGGATCACGCCCGTGTAGCCGACACGATCAACTACGAGATCACCTGCGGCATCTGCTCCGATCGCCGCCGCGCGCGCCGTGTCATCGTCGACGCCTGATCTGCTCCAGTTGGTCCGCGAGGTGCTTGCCGGCGAGGAGGCCTATCTCGTCGGGGGCGCCGTGAGAGATGAGCTGCTCGGTCGCGAGCTCGTCGATCTCGACGTCGTCTGCCTCGATTCGAGGAAGGCGGCGCGCGCTTTCGCGGAGAAGAGCGGCGGCGCACCCTTTTCCCTCTCCGAACGTCACGGCGCTTGGCGGGTTACGTTCCCCGGCGGCGAGTGTGTCGATTTCACGCCGCTGCGCGGAACGCTGGCCGAGGATCTGGCGCTGCGCGACTTCACCGTCAATGCGATCGCCGAGCCGCTCGCCGGAGGCGAAGTCGTCGATCCATTCGATGGGCGGCGCGATCTTGCCGAGCGGCGGCTGAAGGCCGTCTCCGAACGCATCTTCGACGACGATCCCCTACGGCTGCTGCGCGCGGTCAGGTTCGAGCAGGAGCTCGAGCTTCGGCTCGATCGGAAATGCGAGCAGCTACTTCGTTCGCGCGCCCGTCGGGTGGGCGAGCCTGCGGGCGAGCGAATCCTGGCCGAGCTGGAGAAGCTCGGCTGGTCTGGATACGAGCGCCTCGAGGAGCTGGGCCTGCTTGTTCCCCTCGGCGGGTCGCTTGAGTCGGCGGGCCGGGTCGAGCGCGAGCTGGCCGATTCGTCTTGGCTGCGGCTGGTGACCGTCTTCGGCGAGCGCCTGCCCCGTCTTCCGATCTCGGGCGAGCTCGATCGTTATCTCGTAAAACTACTGGGCGCCCGCCTCCCCGTCGACGACTCGCCGCGTCAGATCCATCGCTTCCGCCGCGCTACCGAGCCCTGGGCGATCGACGCGCTCGCCTTTCTCGGTGCCGGCGAATACGCGGAAGGTGTTCGCATTGCGCGAGAGACCGAGCCCGACGAGCCACTTCTGCGCGGTGACGAGCTCGACATCGCTCCCGGGCCGCTGGTCGGCGAACTGCTCGATCTGATCGCCGAGGAGCGCGCCGCGGGGACGATCGAGACGCGCGAGGAAGCGCTCGAGCTGGTGCGGCGCCGGCTCGAGAGAGGCTGATCGGGCGACGCCTAGCTGCTCGCTCGCGAGAGAGGGCAGGCTGCGTTCCCGCAGGCCGGGCAGACGCGGGCTCCCACATCGATCGAGCCGAGGAGGAGCAAGAGGCAGAAGCCGCCGAGGGCGAGCGGAGAGCGCCAGAGCCAGCCCAGGGGAAGCAGGAAGGTCAAGACCAGCGGGATCGAGGTCAACGCGAGCTCCGTATTCGTGTAGCGGCCCGTTCTCAACTCTCTCCTCATCAGCCGGGAGATCGGGCCGAGGACGACATGCCCGCAGCGGTCGCGATCGGCGCACTTGCTGCAGAAGATCGCGACTGTCCCGAGCAGCGAGACGAGCGCGAGCGCCGCATAAGCGATCCCGAGCGCCGGGAACTCGTGCCAGCCGGCGAAAACCGCGATCGAGATGGCGCCCACAAACGCAATCAGACTGAGAACTCCGTAGACCCTGGCCGACATTTACTCCTCCTTTCTCGATCCTCGGCGTGTTGTTGCGGGCGAAGGAAACCCCAACCTCCTCCCCAAGGCGATCCTATCCGCGAGAATCAGATTCGTGTGTGCCAGATTCGTACGTAAAGGATCGCTTTGACCTCGAGCGAGTCGCCGGACGTGAGCGGGGAGCACGAGGAGCGGAACGAGGTCGTTCGCGCTCGATTCGCGCCGGCCGCGGAGCATTTCGCTGAGCGGGCACGCGAGCTGGCGCCGCAGATTGGCGAGCGCGCGGCGCGGCTCCTGGCGCCGCTTCACGGCGACGAGCGCGCTCTCGATGCCGGAACCGGGGCGGGTGCGCTGGCGCTCGGGCTGGCGCCCCTGGTCGGCGAGGTCGTCGGCTGCGACATCGTGCCCGAGCTCCTGGCCGAAGCCAGGAAGCTGGCCGCCGGCCTGGCGAATGTGAGCTTCAGCGAGGGCGACATCTTCTCCTTGCCCTTCGAGGACGCCAGCTTCGACATCGTCGGCACGATTCGCACGCTCCATCACCTCGATCGTCCCGAGCAGGCGCTTCGAGAGCTGATCCGCGTCGCCAAGCCAAGCGGGCGCCTGTTCATCGCCGACCAGCTGGCGCCGCTCGATCGTCGGCGCGCGCGCGAAATGGACCGCTTCGAGCACGCTCGCGACTCCTCGCACGCGCGCACGTTCTCCGACCCGGATCTGCGCAAGCTCTTCGACGCGAACGGGCTGACCGTTCTACGCGGGGAGATCGTGGCGAGCGAGCGAGAGCTCGAGGCCTTTCTCGACAGCGCCGGCTGCGAAGGCGAGGAGCGCGAGCGGGCGCGCCGGCTTGCGCCCGGCCCCAGCTTCACGGTCGAGCTGGGTTGGTACGCGCTCGAACGGCGCGCCTGATTACGGCAGCGAGCGCGGTCGGTTCGCTACTTCCACTTGACCGTGCAGCCGGCCGCTTCGGTTTCAGCGACGGGCGGCTCCTTCCCGGCCAGCAGCGCATCGATCGCCTCGCGCAGATAGCTCCTGCTCACGGCGGTCTCGTCGCGCGAGTCGTCGATCGCTCCGTGGTAGCGGAGCCGGCGCTTCTCGTCGAAGAGGAAGACCTCGGGGGTGCGCTCCGCGCCGAGCGCCTGCGCCAGCGACTGGCTCGCGTCGAAGAGGTAGTCGAAGGGGAAATCGAGCTCCTCCGCTCTCTCCTTCATCCGCTCGAACGAGTCCTCGGGGTAGCGGGCGGCATCGTTCGAGTTGACGGCGACCACGCGTACGCCCAGGTCGGCATAGTCGCGTGCCAGCGCTATAAGCCGGCCCTCCCAGGCCAGGACGTAGGGACAGTGGTTGCAGTACTGGACGAGCGCGAGCAGCTTCGCGTCGCCGTATTCGCCCGTGGCGTGATCGTTACCGTCAACGCCGGGAAGCTCAAAGGACGGGGTTTCAGTGCCGAGCGCGATGCTCATCTGAGTGCTGCCTCCATTTGCTCTCGTGAGGGAACGGGCGAGACTCGCCCGTCGGGAAGGTGGTAGATGCGGCAGGTGAGCGAGGGGTGCCCGTTCGCGCCCATGGAATCGATGTCGCGGCCGTCGACGCGTATCGTCGGCGAGCCGGGAAAGTGCAGGCGCTCGGCCTCCTCGTCGCTTCTCACTTCGGTCATCACGATCTGATCGTCGCGCCCGAGCTCGGTCAGAACCTGCTCGAGCAGAGCCTTGGCCTCGGGATGCGACGGACAGCCCTGCCAGAAGAGGAGCTCGATCACTCGCCGTCGCCGTCTTTCGGAATCTCGATGTCCCGGCCGGGATCGCCCTTGGCTATCACCCGAGTCACGGTCGCCGGGAAAAGCGCGGTGGAAATCCCCGCGATCCTCATCCAACGAGGGAATACGACCTCGCTCTTGCCGCGTTCGATCGCCTTGACGATCTTCTCCGCGATCCGCTCGGGAGTGAGCACCGTCCAGCGCATCGAGCGCCGGCTGATCAGTCTCGTCTGCGGGAAGCCCTCGGTCGCCACCGGCCCCGGGTTGACCGTGAGCACCGAGATGTCACGCGGCTTGAGCTCGGCGCGAAGCGCGCGCGAGAAGGCGAGCTGGGCATGCTTGGACGCCGAGTAGGGGCCGGCGTCGGGGACGACGGTCGTTCCGGCGACCGAGACGATGTTGACGACGCTGGAAGGGCGCCCTCGCTCGAGCCCGGGCAGAAACGCGCGCAGGCTCCATACCGAGCCGAGGTAGTTGGTGCGAATCACCTGCTCGATTCGCTCGGGACTGGCGCTCAGGAAGGATCCGTGCGAGGGGATGCCGGCGTTGTTGACGAGCAGGCCGAGGGCGGGATGGCGCTCGAGCACGCGCACAGCCGCCTGCTTGACCGCCTCCGCGCTCGAGACGTCGCAGATCTCGACCTCGGCGCCGGTCTCGGCGGCGATCTGCTTCAGTCGATCGGCTCGCCGTGCCAGTAGCACGCAGTGCCAGCCGCGCCGAGAGAGTGAGCGCGCGAGCGCAGCCCCGATACCGCTCGAGGCGCCGGTGATTACGGCCACACGCTGCTCGCTGCTCATCGCCTGACTCTCACGCTCCCTGCTTGGAGCGTAGCGGATGCCTCCGGGAGCGCCGAACTGCTCGTTGGCCGGTTCGACGCGCAGAGCACTTCTCTCTTCGCCCGCCACCGAGCCACCCGCCCGCGGGGTTGATGCAAAGTAGCGTCCCGAGCCGGGAGAAAACACACCCCGGTGCAACAATTCCGTACCTGATACGCGCCACGCCACCGATCCTCGAGCTCGTCGCATCGTCACGCGCTGCCAGAATCATCTCGCTAGACTCGGGCCGATGGCTGGGAGATTCGAAGGCAAGCGCGGGCTCGTTCTGGGCGTTGCCAACAAGCGCTCGATCGCCTGGGCGATCGCCAAGAGGCTCGCCGAAGAAGGGGCCACGATGGCCTTCACCTTCCAGGGCGAGCGCATCGAGGCGAACGTGCGGGAGCTGGCCGAGTCGGTCTCAAGCCCGCTCGTCACGTCCTGCGACGTGCGCGAGGAAGCGGACTGCACGCGCGCGGTGGCTGAGGCTGCCTCGGCGCTGGGCGGGCTCGATTTCGTCGTGCACTCGGTCGCCTTCGCCGCCGCCGAGGATTTGGAGGGGCGCTTCATCGACACTCCGAGCGACCGCTTTTGGATGGCGCTCGACGTTAGCGCCTACTCGCTGGTGGCAATCGCCCGCGCCGCCGAGCCCCATCTGGCCGAGACGAACGGCTCGATCGTGACCATGACCTATCTTGGCGGCGAGCGCACTGTTCCGCACTACAACGTGATGGGCGTCGCCAAGGCGACTCTCGAGGCGTCGATGCGCTATCTCGCCTGGGATCTCGGCTTGGGCGGCATCCGCGTCAATGCGGTCTCGGCCGGTCCCGTGCGGACTCTTGCCGCGCGCTCGATAGCCGGCTTTCCGACCATGGAGGCGATCGTCAACGAACGTGCGCCGCTGCGCCGCCCGATCGATTCCGGCGACGTTGCGGCTGCCAGCGCGTTCCTCCTTTCCGACGACGCACGCAACATCACCGGCACGATCCTCTACGTCGACTCGGGCTACCACACGGTAGGCATGTAGCCGCGTCGAGAGTCGCGCTACCAAGTCGATCGAGATAGTTACCAACCTTCACGAGCCGGCCTCGTCATAAGGCGTGATTGGCAAGATCGGATGCCCGACCTCGAGGGGAGGAAGGGCGCGTGTTTATCTCGCGTCTAGAGGCCGGTTGTCTTCTTGCCTATGTAGTGCGCGAGCGAGATGCGGCGTCTCGCTCGCGCCACTTTCTGCGTCGGCATGGCCGCGGAGCGAGTCTTCGCTAGGCTGACCGGCCGAATGGACGTCAGCGGATGAAGCTATTCCTTCCTCTAGCCGCCTGCTACATCGGGCTGGTCATCCTCGCCAACTGGCTGGCGAGTGCCTACGTCGTGGGAGTACCGCTGACGCACTACCGGGCACCGGCGGGAGTCTTCTGCATCGGCGCGGTGCTGGTGCTGCGCGACTGGATACAGCAGCTGCGGGGGCTCTACTGGACGATGCCCCTCGTCTACGTTGCCGGGCTGATCTCCTGGGGCGTCGGGGATCTGGCTGGCTGGACGTCGCTGGAGAAGATCGCGATCGCCAGCGTTATCGCCTTCACCGTCTCCGAGACCGTCGAGGCAGTCGTCTTCACGCCGATCCGGAACCGGAACCTGAGCCTGGGAGTCGCACTCTCCGGAACGATCGGGAACGCGATCGATTCCTACCTCTTCCTGATCATTGCCTTCGACGGCCTGGGCTTCTTCTGGGGCCAGTTCTGGGGCAAGAGCGAGATGATCGCGATCGGCACGTTGTTCACGATGATGCGGCGGCGGATCGTGCCGGTGGCCGCCTAGGGCATCGTGCCGGAGGCACCTCCCGCTCGATCGGCGATGCTGTAATGACTCAAAGCCGGCACATTTCGTAGTGCCTTTCCTCGATACCGTTTCCCGCCCCGTGGGAGGGTGGGGGGTGGTGGGTGGTCAAGGAGGTGCCTGTACCTCGGGCCGGCTCTTGATGGCGTAACGGTCTCGCGTCTCCTCTCGCTCGAGCCCGCAAGCTCTATCCTCTCCCTCGTGGCCGAGCTACACGGATGGCAGTTCTGCCCGCGCTGCAGCGCGAAGCTGGTCGTCGATCCCACGAACGCTGCCTGCCCGAGTTGCGGCTCGTGTTATTACGCCAACTCGGCGCCCACGGTCGGCGCGCTCTGCGAGGACGAGCTCGGCCGCCTGATGCTCGTGCGCCGCGCGATCGAGCCGAAGAAAGGTAAATGGGACACGCCCGGCGGCTTCCTCGAAGAGGGAGAGGAACCGCTCGACGGCCTCAGGCGCGAGCTGCTTGAGGAGACCGGGCTCGAGATCGAGCCGGGTGAGTTTCTGGGCGCGCTGATCGATCTGTACGGCGACGGTCCCGACGCCCAGTACGTACTCAGCCTGAACTGGTCGGCGCGCATCCTCGGCGGCGAGCCCACGGCGGCCGACGACATCTCCGAGATTCGCTGGTTCGCCGTAGACGAACTACCCGGGAAGGAAGAAATCGGCTTTCCCTGCGTCGCCGAGATCGTCGGCATCTGGCGCGGGCGCCGGAACTTGCGGCCTGACCCGGCGGAATAGAATCGTCCGAATGTCGAATGACCGCCCTCCTGTCTATTTCGAACGACATTGGGTTCCGTGGTGGGCGCTCCTGGCGATCTTCGCCGGATTCTTCGCGTTTGTTGGTGGCATCGAGCTATTGCTCGACCTGACCGGAAAAGCGAAACCACCAATGGATGCTCCACTTCTTCAGATCGCGGTCGCCGCGGCAACGGGACTTTTTGGAGTCTTGGTGACGTGGGCTTCACACGTCTTCCGCACGATCGCGGTCGATGAGTTCAGGCTGCAAATATCGGGCGGGCACGGCTTTGTTCTGCTCGAGGACATCACCGCAGTTGCGATCGCTCGCGGAAGCGAGGTTCGTCGGCTTCGGGACGACATGAGTCTCGCTCTGAGTCCGGGAGGGCTTCTAATACCCCTTGGCGGCGCGGCCGGTGCGGTGGGTACCGGCATGGTCGGAGTATCGGCGATCGCGATGGCGCGATACGCACGATCCATGATCGCATCGTTCTGGATGCACGAGGACGTCGTCGCCTACGCCCCTCAGGACTCTACGCCGCTCTGGTTGATCGGCACGCGCCACCCGGAAGAATTGGCCGCTGCGATCAAGCGGGGAGCTGGCCTCGCCGGCTGACGGCTCGGCGCTTCCTACCCCTCGTTGAGGCCGAGCAGCCGCTCCAGCGAGCCCTTGGGCTGGGCACCGACGGCGGTACTCGCGGCCTGGCCGTCACGGAAGAGCATGATCGTCGGGATCGAGGAAACGCCGAACCGCTGCGCCAGCGCCATCTCCTCGTCGATGTTGACCTTCACCAGCTTGATGGCGCCCGCGCGCTCCTCGACGATGCGATCGAGCACCGGCGAGACGGCATGGCAAGGCCCGCACCACTCGGCCCAGAAGTCCACCAGTACCGGCTTGTCGCTCTTCATGACCTCCTGCTCGAATGTCGCCTCAGTCACGGCATTTGCCACTCCGCTCACCCTTTCCTCAAATTGTTTGCCTTACTCACTTGCTAGAACGCCGACCCATGCAGTATTCATCCCGGTCTTATCAATAGAATCTCGCCCGCGTGGACAGCATTTTCTCATCCCTACCGGCTAAGCCCGACCATAGCGCGCTCG
>Ga0209540_10001239_pt1 | contig 20014 bp, 20 predicted proteins | sample BarGraIncu01121A_FD_184501 | JGI IMG/M metagenome (GOLD analysis project Ga0209540, IMG submission 184501) | Arctic peat soil microbial communities from Barrow, Alaska - Barrow Graham LP Incubations 011-21A (SPAdes) (version 2) | ecosystem: Environmental > Terrestrial > Soil > Wetlands > Peat... | reverse complement strand
CCGCGCCAACAGCCTCCTCGCGCACCCCACCTTCGGAATCGGCATGGTCTCCTCCAGCCAGACCGGCAAGATCGAAGTGGTGTTCAAGGCGGGACGCAAGCTGCTGCGCAGCGCCTGCTAAAAAAAACAGGGGGATGGACCCAGTCGGTCCATCCCCCTTTCTTACCCCAAAAGCCGCACATCGAGACCTGTTTCGCTCCCCGCTTCAAAGTCGATCCAAAAAACCTCTTAGCTCCCATCCGCATCATGGAATAAGACCGGTAATATTCAGCACCAGTCGACTAATCACAAGCAGCCCAAAGCATAAAGCCTCACCACAGAGGTACACAGAGGTACACAGAGGTACACAGAGGTACACAGAGGTACACAGAGGTACACAGAGGTACACAGAGGAAAATCTAAACCTGATTCATGTTTAAAACAAAAAGAGCAGTAGCCTTTGTTTTAAGATTTCCTCTGTGTTCCTCTGTGCCCTCTGTGGTGAGGCTTTTGATTGTTTGTAACCTTGCTGAATAGTTACGTCATTTCTTGACCCGAAAGCCCGCCTTCTCCCAAGTCGCCTTCTCGGGGGCGCTCCCCCTTGGCCTGCTGTCGACCGCAGCCCCCTTGGTCGCCCGCTCCGGCTCGGCCTGCTTGATGGAAAGCGAGATCCTTTTGCGCTCCGGATCCGCCGAGAGCACCTTCACCTTGACGATCTCGCCGACCTTCACCGCGTCATTGGGGTCCTTCAGGTAGCGCTGCGACAGCTGGCTTACGTGGACCAGGCCGTCCTGGTGCACCCCGATGTCCACGAACGCCCCGAACGCCGCCACGTTGGTCACCACCCCCTGCAGGATCATCCCCTCCTTCAGGTCCGAGATGGTGGTGACGTCCTCGCGAAAGCTCGCGCTCTTGAACTGCTCCCGCGGGTCGCGGCCCGGTTTCTTCAGCTCCTTCAGGATGTCCCGAAGCGTCGGGAGACCCACCCCTTCGGTGATGTAGCGCTCCACCTGGATTCCCGCCGAAAGCCCCGGGTCCGCCACCAGCTCCGCCACGCTTTTCCCCAGGTCCGCCGCCATCGCCTCGACCACGCCGTAGTTCTCCGGATGCACCGCGGTGTTGTCCAGCGGGTTCTCGCCCCCCCTGATCCTCAGGAACCCGGCCGCCTGCTCGAAGGCCTTGGGGCCGAAGCGCGCCACCTTGAGGAGCGACTGTCGGGTCGGGAAGGCGCCGTTTTCGTCGCGGTGGCGCACGATGGCGCGCCCCTGGTTCTCCGAGACCCCGGCGACGTAGGACAAAAGAGCCCAGGAGGCGCTGTTCAGGTCGACACCGACGAAGTTGACGCACGACTCGACCACCGCGTCGAGCGCCTTCTTGAGCGCCGCCTGGTTCACGTCGTGCTGGTACTGGCCGACGCCGATGCTCTTGGGATCGATCTTCACCAGCTCCGCCAGCGGGTCCTGGAGCCGGCGCCCGATGGAGATGGCGCCGCGTATGGTGAGGTCGAGCTCGGGGAACTCCTCCCGGGCGATGTCCGAGGCGGAGTAGATGCTCGCCCCGGCCTCGTTCACCATGACGGTCTCGGCCTGGACCCCCGCGCTCCTCAGCGCCTCGCGCACGAAGATCTCCGTCTCGCGCCCGCCGGTGCCGTTTCCTATGGCGATCAGGCGCAGGTCATGAAGCTCCACGAGCCGCACCAATTCCGCACCCGCGGCCTGCGCCTTGGCTCCGCCGGTGTGCGGGTAGACCGTCGAGTGCGAAAGGAAGCGCCCGGTCTGGTCCAGCGCCGCGAGCTTGCAGCCGGTCCTCAGGCCCGGGTCGACGCCGAGCACGCGCCTTCCCCCCGCGGGGGGGAGCAGCAGCAGGTTTCTCAGGTTCTGCGCGAAGATCGCGATCGCCGCCTCGTCGGCCCGGCTCTTCGCCTCGAGCCGCAGCTCCACCTCGATGGAGGGGGCGATCAGCCTCTTGTAGGCGTCCGCGGCGACCGCCTCGAGGGTCGCCCGAAAGATGCTCTCCCGGCCGATGAGCCGCAGCTTCAGGCGGCCGAGGATCTCCTCCTCAGGGGCGAGCAGCACGAGCCTCAGCACCGCCTCCTTCTCGCCGCGCCTCATGGCGAGCATGCGGTGGGACGCCACCGACTTCATCGGCTCGGAGTAGTCGTAGTACATCTTGAACTTCCCCTCGCGGTCCACACCCTCGGAAAGGAGGGTCGAGGCGAAGATCCCCTGGTCCCGGGTAAGCTCCCGCACCAGGGCGCGCGCGTCGGCGTCCTCGCTCAGCCGCTCGGCTATGATATGGGAGGCCCCCTCGAGGGCCGCGTCGGCGTCCGCTACCCCCAGCTCGGGGTTCACGAAGGGGGAGGCCGCCTCCCGCGGTGAGCCGCTGGAGAGGAGCTGGGCGGCGATCAGGTCAGCGAGCGGCTCCAGCCCGCGCTCGCGCGCGATGGTCGCCTTGGTCCTTCTCTTTGGCTTGAAGGGGAGGTAGAGGTCTTCGAGCTCGGTCTTCTTGCGGCAGGCCTCGATGCGTGCGGCGAGCTCGCGGCTCAGTTTCCCCTGCTCCTCTATGCTCTTTAGCACCGTCGTCTTGCGCTCGGCGAGCTCCCGGTGGTAGGCGAGCAGGTCCTCGATCTGCCGGATCTGCACCTCGTCCAGCTCGCCGGTCTGCTCCTTTCGGTAGCGCGCGATGAACGGGACGGTCCCCCCCTCGTTCAAAAGGGCCACCGTCTGCAGCACTCCGGCGCGCGGCAGGCCGCTTTCCTCGATGATGATCGCAAGTATCTGCGGATTGTCTGCTATCGCCATGTCTCGTCTCCCTTGAAAAAACTCTATTTCCTACACCCTTTGGGCGCTTCCGGCAAGCAATTTCCGCTGCACCAAGCACGCCGCTTGACCGGGCCGAGGGAATCAGTTATCCTGACGGAATTTCACACATGAGGCTATTATGGTGCGTCCCAGCTGGGATGAGTATTTCATCGAGATTACCCGCCTTGTCGCGAAGCGCTCCACCTGCCTCAGGCGCCAGGTGGGGGCGGTGATCGTGAAGGACAAGAACATCCTCGCCACCGGTTACAACGGGGCACCCACCGGGACCTCGCACTGCCTGGACGTCGGCTGCCTCAGGGAAAAGCTCGGCATCCCGTCCGGCGAGCGGCATGAGCTGTGCCGCGGGCTTCATGCCGAGCAAAACGCCATCATCCAGGCGGCGAAGCACGGCACCTCCATCGACGGGGCGACCCTTTACTGCAACACCATGCCGTGCATCATCTGCTCCAAGATGGTCATCAATGCCGGGATCAAGCGGGTAGTCTACCTTTCGGGCTACCCGGACCAGCTCGCCGAGGACATGATCCGGGAGTCCGGCGTGATCGTCGAGAAGTTCGAGGGGGAACCGACATGAAGTGTCCCTACTGCGCCTTTTCCGACAGCAAGGTGGTCGATTCCCGCCCCGACAAGGGGGGTGCCACGATCCGGCGCCGGCGCGAGTGCGAGTCGTGCGGCAAGCGCTTCACCACGCACGAGCGGGTGGAGGAGGTGCTGCCGCTCGTCACCAAGAGGGACGGCCGGCGCGAGCCGTTCGACCGGACCAAGCTGATCGCCGGAATCCAGAAGGCGTGCGAGAAACGGCCGGTTTCCGTCGAGACCATCGAGAAGCTGGTGGACCGGATCGAGACCCGGCTGCAGGAAAGCGGCGAGAAGGAAGTGCCGAGCACCACGTTCGGCGAATGGGTGATGGCGGAGCTGCACGCCGTCGATCAGGTGGCCTACGTCCGCTTCGCCTCCGTGTACCGCTCCTTCAAGGATATCAGCGAATTCATGGTGGAGTTGCAGGACCTTCTCAAGAAGTAGCCGGAGCCGCATGCCAGAGATACACCTTAAAATGATGCGCGCAGCGCTCGCCCTTGCCAGGCGCGGCCTGGGCAAGACCTCACCAAACCCGGCGGTCGGCTGCGTGATCGTGCGCGACGGCGCCGTCGTCGGCCGCGGCTGGCACAAGAAGGCGGGCACCCCCCACGCTGAGGTTCATGCCCTGAACCAGGCGGGAGAGCTCGCCGCGGGCGCCGACGTCTACGTGACGCTGGAGCCGTGCGCCCACTTCGGCAAGACCCCCCCCTGCGCCCGGGCGCTGGTCGCAGCAAGGGTGGCCCGGGTCTACGTCGCGGTGGTCGACCCGAACCCGCTGGTGGCGGGGAAGGGGATCCAAATCCTCAGGGATGCCGGTATCGAGGTGCACGCCGGGCTTCTCGAGGGGCCCTGCCGTGAGCTGAACCTCCCCTTCATAACGTGGATCGAGACGGGCCGTCCCTTCGTGATACTGAAGAGCGCGCTCACCATGGACGGCAAGAGCGCCACCGCTGAGGGCGACTCGCGCTGGATCACGGCCGACCGCTCGCGCCGCGAGGTGCACCGGCTGCGCGGGGTGGTCGATGCCATCATGGTCGGGGTCGGAACCGTGCTGAAGGACGATCCTCTCCTCACCTGCCGGGTGCCGGGGGGGAAGGACCCGGTCCGGATCGTGGTCGATTCGACCCTGAGGGTGCCGCTGCACGCGGCCGTTTTTAACGCGCACTCCGCTGCCAGGACGCTCGTCGCCACCTGTTGCCGGGACGAGGCGCGGCTTGCGGCGATCGCCTCCCACGGCGGCGAGGTCCTTTCCTGCGCCGAGCGCGACGGGCGGGTCGATCTGACCGATCTCTTCGAGCAGCTCGGGGCACTAGGGATGCAGTCCATTCTCCTTGAAGGCGGGAGTCACCTGGCGGGTGCGGCGCTTTGGGCCGGGCTCATCGACAGGTGCATGATCTTTCTGGCCCCGAAGCTTGTGGGTGGCGCCGGCATGGGGCTTTTCGCGGGCGAGGGGGTCTCGATGATGCAGGACGCCCTGCGGCTTGAGGGGATGACCGTGAAGCGGATCGGGGTCGACCTCCTGGTGCAGGGGAGACCGGTGCAAAAACAGGGGTTAGGGGCTGGGGACTAGGGGCTAGTAAAAAACCCTAGCCCCCTAGTCCCTGCTTTACAAGGGGTTCACATGTTCACAGGTCTCATAGAAACGGTCGGCGAGCTGGTCAGCGTCGAGAGAAGGGGCGCCTCGGGGAGCCTGACGGTGAAGACGGCGCTCCCCCAGGAAGAGATCGCCATCGGCGCCTCGATCGCGGTGAACGGCGCCTGCCTCACCGTGGTCCGCAAAGGGGGCGGCACGCTCACCTTCGACGTCTCCCCCGAGACCATCGACCGGACCGCTCTGCGGAACCTGAAGGGTGGCGCTCCGCTCAACCTGGAGCGGGCCATGCGCCTTAGCGACCGCCTGGACGGCCACCTGGTCTCGGGCCACGTGGACTGCGTCGCCACGGTCTCCGAACGGCGCGAGACGGCCGGCAACATCGTGTTCTCGTTCCGTTTTCCAGCCCCCTTTGCCAAGTACATCGCCGCCAAGGGATCGGTGGCGATCGACGGCATCAGCCTGACGGTGAACTCGGTCGGCCCGGACTCCTTCAGCGTCAACGTGATACCGCACACGGCCGCCAGGACCACCCTGGTCAACAAGCGGGTGGGTGACGAGGTGAACATCGAGACCGATCTCATCTGCAGATACCTGGAGCGCTTGCTGGCGGGCAGGGACACCAAAGAGGGCGGGGTGTCGTTGGAACTGCTTGCCAAAAACGGCTTTATGTGACATAAATTCTCATTTGATCACGAGTTAGAGGGGTTAAAGGATATGTCTGTAGCGAGCATAGAGGAAGCCATCGAGGAGATCAAGGCCGGCAGGATGGTGATCCTGGTGGACGACGAGGACCGGGAAAACGAGGGCGACCTCACCATGGCGGCGCAGTGCGTGACGCCCGAGGCGATCAACTTCATGGCGCGTTTCGGCCGGGGCCTGATCTGCCTGACCATGACCGGCGAGCGCTGCGACCGGCTCAACCTTCCGCCCATGGTTCAGAGCAACACCTCCTCCTTCGGCACGGCGTTCACCGTCTCCATCGAGGCGAAAAAAGGTGTCACCACCGGGATCTCCGCGGCTGACCGCTCCCACACCATTTTGACCGCGGTAGCCCCCGGCGCCACCGCGTCCGACCTGGCGCGTCCCGGTCACATCTTTCCCCTGAGAGCCAAAAACGGCGGCGTCCTGGTGCGCGCCGGGCAGACCGAGGGCTCCGTCGATCTGGCGCGTCTGGCCGGGCTCGAGCCTGCCGGGGTCATCTGCGAGATCATGAACGAGGACGGCACCATGTCCCGCATGCCGGATCTGAAGAAGTTCGCCAAGCAGTACGGCATCAAGGTCTGCACCATAGCGGACCTGGTCGCTTACCGCATGAAGCACGAGTCCCTGGTGAGAAGGTCCGTCGAGGTGGCGCTGCCGAGCCATTTCGGCAGCTTCCGGGCGGTCGCCTTCGAAAACGATATCGATCATCTGGAGCACCTGGCGCTCGTCAAGGGTGACATCCGCGGCGACCAGCCGGTCCTGGTGCGGGTCCACTCCGAGTGCCTGACCGGGGACGTCTTCGGCAGCATCAGGTGCGACTGCGCCGACCAGCTGCATAGCGCCATGGAGCAGATCGAGGCGGAAGGCGTCGGCGTCATCCTTTACATGCGACAGGAAGGGCGCGGCATCGGCCTCACCAACAAGCTGAAGGCCTATGCGCTGCAGGACCAGGGGCAGGACACCGTGGAGGCGAACCTGGCGCTCGGCTTCAAGGCCGATCTCCGGGACTACGGCATCGGGGCGCAGATCCTGGTGAACCTCGGGGTGAAGAAGATCCGGCTCATGACCAACAACCCGAAGAAGCTGGTCGGCCTCCAGGGGTACGGGATCAACATCGTCGAGCGGGTGGCCATCGAGATGGCCGCTTCCAAGAGCAACGTGAAGTATCTGAAGACCAAGCGCGACAAGATGGGGCACCTGCTGGAAAACATATAGAGACAGGGTAGAGACGCATTGCATGCGTCTCTGAACCAACCGGCCTTCCACTGATTTGAAAGGCGGAGACGCATGCAATGCGTCTCTACAAGCTGTGTCCTGTGAGCTGGGCGAAAGGGTGCCCGGCTTTACGATTATTTCTTAACCTTAACCTGTGAGCCCGAGCGAACGAAAACCTCGACCTGCTTCACACCCGGAGTGCTCTATGCCAAAATTCATCGAAGGAAAACTGAACGCCGAGGGGCTCAGGTTCGGTATCGTCGTCGGCCGTTTCAACAGCTTCATCGGGGAGCGGCTCCTTGAGGGTGCCCTCGACGCCCTGATCCGTCACGGCGCGGACGAAGCCCAGATCACCGTGGCGAGGGTGCCGGGCGCCTTCGAGATACCGCTCGTTGCCCAGAAGATGGCGCAAAGCGGCAACTACGATGCCCTGATCTGCCTGGGCGCCGTCATCCGCGGCTCGACGCCGCACTTCGACTACGTGGCCTCCGAGGTCTCCAAGGGGATCGCTCACGTCTCGCTTGCGACCGGCGTGCCGGTAGCCTTCGGCGTGCTCACCACCGACACCATCGAGCAGGCGATCGAGCGGGCCGGGACCAAGGCCGGCAACAAGGGTTTCGATGCCGCGATGACCGTCATCGAGACCGTGAACCTGTTCAAGGAGATGAATTAATTGAGTACACGTAGAGATGGCAGGGAACTGGCGCTGCAGGCGCTTTACTCGAAGGACCTGGTCCCGCAGGACGCAAACTTCACCCTGAAGCGGATCATGGAGAGTTTCAGCGAGGGAGAGGAGCCGACCCTCGAGATCCATTCCAAGGCGTTCGCCTTCGCCGCCGAACTGGTGAATGGCGTGATCGCCCACCTCCCCGAGATCGACGGCCGCATCGCGGATAAATCGAAGCACTGGAGCATGTCGCGCATGGCGCGGGTGGACCTGAACATCCTGCGTCTCGCGGTCTACGAGTTGCTGTACCGGCCCGATATCCCTAAGAACGTCACCATGAACGAGGCGATCGAAGTGGCGAAGAAGTTCGGCGCCGAGGATTCGGCCTCCTTTGTCAACGGGATACTGGACGAAATCGCCTCCAGCGTCACGGACAAGGAATAGGAACGTGGTGGTAAAAGCCGTCCTCTGTTTCGAGGGGCGGCAGGCCTCGATCCTAAGGACGAACCGTATCGGTCTGACCCGGTTGTTATGACAATCTAGCACGCTGTTGCTTATTTGCCTGTAGCTGTGAAATACATTCGCGAGGGTATTATGAAAGAGATAAAGCTAGGCCTGCTCGGCTTTGGCACCATCGGGGCGGGTGTAGTCAAGCTCCTGAAAGAAAACTGCACCCTCCTCGAGGAGAAGACCGGCGCACGGATCTCACTGAAGGCGATCGCGGACCTGGACATCACGACGGACCGCGGTGTAAGCGTCGAGGGGATCACGCTGACCCGGAATGCGGACGACGTTCTGACCGACCCGGAGATCTCCGTGGTGATCGAGCTGATCGGCGGCTACGAGCCCGCGCGCAGCTTCGCCCTCAAGGCGATCGCGCACGGCAAGCACCTGGTCACCGCGAACAAGGCGCTCCTTGCGGTCCACGGCGAGGAGATCTACGCCGCGGCCAGGGCGAACGGTGTCGAGGTCCTTTTCGAGGCGGCGGTGGGCGGCGGCATCCCGGTCCTCTCCGCCATCAAGGGGAACATGTCCGCGAACCGCTTCTCCACGGTGCTCGGCATCGTGAACGGTACCTGCAACTACATCCTCACCCGCATGACCCAGGAGGGGGCGGACTTCGCCGACGTGCTGAAGAGCGCCCAGGAGCTCGGCTACGCCGAGGCGGATCCCACCTTCGATATCGAGGGTGTCGACACGGCGCACAAGCTCTGCCTGCTCCTTTCGCTTTGCTTCGGCACCAGGATCGACCTGAAGGATATCTACTCGGAGGGGATCACCTCTATCTCGTCGGAAGACGTCGACTTCGCCAAGTCGTTCGGCTACCGGATCAAGCTGTTGGCGATCGGGAAGAGGGACGGCGACCGGATCGAGGCGCGGGTGCACCCGACCATGATACCGATCGATTACCCGCTTGCCGATGTGCATGGCGTGTTCAACGCCATCCGGCTCACCGGCGATTTTCTCGGCCCCGTCATGTTCTACGGCAGGGGTGCCGGGATGGACGCGACGGCGAGCGCCGTGGTCGGGGACGTGGTGGACCTTTGCCGGAATATGGAAGCCGGGATTTCGCGCCGCTGCGCGCCGCTTGGCTACCTGGACGAGAAAGTGGCCCAGCTTCAGATCAAGCCGATTGGCGAGATCGTCAGCAAGTACTACATCCGTTTCCAGGCGCTCGACCGGCCCGGCGTGCTGGCGCGCATCGCCGGCGCGCTCGGTGCCAGCGGGATCAGCATCGCGTCCATGGTGCAGAGTGCCCGGAGCGCGAGCGAAACCGTGCCGATCGTCATCGTGACGCACGAGGCGCGTGAGGCCGATGTCCGCCGCTCGCTCGCCGAGATCGACGGCTTCGACGTGATCCGCGAGAAGAGCAACTTCATCCGGATCGAGGACAATCTGGAATAGTGCGGGAATAGCTGATTTTGGAATAGTCTGGGGAAAATGGAATTGCAACAGAAAAGGGAATAGCAAAGAGAAGGGGGCGCGTAGCCCCCTTTTTTTATGGTTGGTTCAAAAACACCGGCGGTAAATTTCCAAATTCAAAGGCCTCACCACAGAGGAATCACAGAGGAATCACAGAGGAAATCTAAATCAAAAGCTCAGGACTCGAGGTTTTAACCAGTCCTCGTTTAAAACTAAAACCATTAGCCACGGAGGAAATCTGAGTAAATCTGAGAAAAGCCAGCGTCAAGGTTAAACAAAACCGGTTGGACACAGACACTGGACGAGATTTGTACAGCTTAAAGGTATTTCTCCGAAGTTCTCAGATGTTCTCCGTGGCCAATGGTTTTTGCTAGCCTCGTTTCTGCTTTTCCTCTGTGTACCTCGTGTTTTTCCTCTGTGTCACTCTGTGGTTAGGCCTTTTGCACTGTGGTTAGGCATTTTGCTCCATTAGGATAGGCTTGCCGCCTTCTTCTCGTACCCCTCGACGATCGCCAGGTAGTGCGCCTCCAGCCCCTGCGCGGCCTTCTCCTCTGCCCTTTGGTACCCCTCGACGATGGCGCCGCGCATCTCCGCGGGAATCACCCGCTCCGCCAGCGGATAGAGGATCTCATCCTCCTTCGAGATATGCTCCCGCAAAAGCTCCAGGTAGCCGCGGGCATTGGCCACGATCGCCTCGGTCTGCCCCGCCTCGCCGTTCAAGGCTCGCGTGGCGGCCTCCTCCATCCCGCGCACGAAGGCGCGCCCCAGATCGTGCTCCATCAGCATGGCGGCGACCGGGCTGTTCGCCCGCGGCATGCCGTTCTCGATGAGCGCCTCGAAGAGGACATCCTCCTCCTTGGCGTGGTGGAACCGGTCGGCGTAGTTCCTGATGAAGTCGACGCCGTCCAGGTAGAAACGGTAATCGCTGAAGGAGCCCTGCTCGGTCAGGAGCGCGTTTTTCTCCAGGAGCGCCAGCATCCTCAGGATCAGCTGGTGCTCGTCCTTGAGCCTTCGGGTGATATCCTGCTTCATGACTAGCTCCTCCTCTCACCGTTGATGCCGATCACTGCCGTCTCCAGCGGAATCTCTTTGCCCGAAAGTGCCAGCGCCTGCCTGACTATTGCATCGAGGCCGCGGCAGCAGGGGACTTCCATGATCGCCACGGTGATGCTCTTCACGGTGTTCTGACGGAAGATCGACGCCAGTTTTTCCACGTAAGGGGCGGTGTCGTCCAGTTTCGGGCAGGCTATCGTCACCGCTTTACCCTTCAGGAGATCGCTGTGGAAGCTCCCCATCGCAAAGGCGACGCAATCCGCTGCGACCAGGATGTCGCTGTCCTGAAACCAGGGGGCGGTAGGCGGGACCAGGTGCAACTGCACCGGCCACTGCCTCAGTTCGCTTGCCGCCTGCTCACTGCTGCCGACCTGCGCCGTTTCGCTTCTCTCGATAACCCTTGCTGCGCTCCCTGGGCAACCACATGCTGAATGTCCCATTTCGATTCTCCTCTGTTTATATAGCCGGTTAGTTTAATAGTAGCTGCCTTGAACCGTGAAAGGTGAAAGGTGAAATAAACGTTTAGGCTCAATCAACTGGCGCATTGATCCAGATGGTTGTTGATCTCTTTTTCTATGGCAGCTTCGTTCTCTTTGGAGAGCCCGTGGATCGCAACGACGTCCTTCAGCAGGCAGATGCCGACCTTGCAGGTGACGCAGCCGATCTCATAGCGGTTCAGGATTTCTCCTGCCTCCGGGTATCTTGCTATTACATCCTGGATCGCCGTGTCTCCCAAGCCGTTTTTGAATTCCATTGTTGCCTCCCGTGCTCTTTCGTTGAACTGAAGATAGCCCAGTCAGGCAGATATGTTTATGACGTGGGTCAAAATTGTCCGATTGTCCGGATCGGGGCAAAACGCCGAAACCGCAAGGAACTATTGACCTGTGTGCTAAATTGCGTACACTGGTGACTGGAAAAGATACTATATTCAGCCGGAGGTGACTGCCTATGGAGCCGGAACTCGGGTCGCAGATAAAAGAGCTGGAGCAGTCCTTGCCGCCACTTTCACCGGAGCAGTCCCTGCTTTTGGAACAGGCCGCCCTGGAGCTTGCCCTTTCCGGCATCACTGAACAGGTCCTGAAGGCGGGAGCGCAGGCGCCGGACTTCACGCTCCCCAACCCGGTGGGCACCCCGGTGAATCTCGACACGGCACTTAAGAGCGGCCCGGTCGTGGTCACCTTCTACCGGGGCATCTGGTGCCCGTACTGCAGCCTGCAGCTTCGGGCCTATCAAAAGATCCTCCCCGAGATCATCAGGCTGGGCGGCTCCCTCGTGGCCATCTCTCCCCAGAACCCCGACAAATCCCAGGCGACGCTCTTGAAGAACTTCCTGCAGTACGAGGTGCTGAGCGATCTCGGCAACGTGGTGGCGCGCCAGTTCGGCCTGGTCTACCAGGTCCCCGAGTGGGTGCGTGCCCTCTATATTTCCTTTGGAACCGACCTTCCCGCCTTCAACGGCGACAGCTCCTGGGAGCTCCCGATTCCCGGCACCTTCGTCGTCGGGAGCGAGCGGCGCATCCTGCTCGCCTACGCGGACAGCGACCCGCGCAACCGTCTGGAGCCGGCCGCCATCCTGGAGGCGCTCGAGGTTGTGGCGGAAAGTAGGGGCTAGGGACTACCAGCCCCTAGCCCCCAGTCCCTAGTCCCTAGTCCCTAGTCCCTAGTCCCTGCAGTTAAGAGGTGAACAGAAATGACTAAAAGAATTGCAATTCTCACCGGCGGAGGCGACTGCCCCGGACTTAACGCGGTCATCAGGGGGGTGGTGAAGTCCGCCGTCATCGGCCGGGGCTGGGAGGTGATCGGCATCGAGGACGGCTTCGACGGTTTTCTCCATCCGGAAAAGTGCCGCGTCATCGGCCTCTCCGACGTGCGCGGCATCCTCCCCCGGGGCGGCACCATCCTCGGGACCACCAACCGGGGCAACCCATTCTCCTATTCCATCATGCGCGAAGGGAAGCTGGAACTGGTCGACGTCTCGGACGAGGTGCTCTCCCGGATCGAGCAGCTCGGCATCTCGGGACTGGTCGTGGTCGGCGGCGACGGCTCCCTGAAGATCGCCCTCGAACTGATGAAACGGGGCGTGCCGATCGTCGGGGTCCCCAAGACCATCGACAACGACCTCCTGGAGACGGACGTCACCTTCGGCTACAACACGGCCCTGGAGACCGCAACCGACGCGCTGGACCGGCTCCACTCCACCGCGGAGAGCCACCACCGGATCATGGTGCTGGAGGTCATGGGGCGCTACGCCGGCTGGATCGCTCTGGAATCGGGGATCGCGGGGGGAGCGGACGTGATCCTGATCCCGGAGATCCCCTACGACATCGAACGGATCTGCACCGCGATCATCGAGCGCGGGCGGCACGGCAGCCGCTTCAGCATCATCGTCGCGGCGGAGGGGGCCTACCCGAAGGGCGGGGACCGCGTCGTCAAGGAGGCCGCCGGAGGAAGATCGGTGGTGGAGCGCCTGGGCGGGGTGGGCGAAATGATCTCACGCGAGCTCGGCGGGTTCCTGGAAATGGACATCCGCGTCACCGTGCTCGGCCACCTGCAGCGCGGCGGCTCCCCCTCGACCTTCGACCGCTGCCTCGGCTCCCGGTTCGGCGTGAAGGCGGTGGAACTGATCGAGATGGGGGCCTTCGGACAGATGGTCTGCCTGAAGGGGAGGCACATCACCTCGGTCCCGATCGAGGACGCGGTCAGAAGCCTGAACCTGATCGATCCCGGAGGGGAGATGGTGCGGCACGCCGAGGCGCTCGGGATAATGCTCGGCAGGTAAGGATACAGTTGACTTTGCCTAACCTCTGCCTTAGACTGCAAAAAAATCCCGGGACGGCGGCGCTCAAGCCGCTGCAGGGGTGCAAAGAGGTGGCTTAGTTATGAAGAATCCTATTGCCGACGCCAACCGGAGCCAGCTCTACGCGCTCATCGGCTTTTTTCTCGGCATTTCCGCTCCGGTCGGCTGGACGGTGCTGCGCCTTGTCCTCTTCTCCGATCCCGCCCTCCCGCTTTCGGCCCAGATCTTCTCCGACATGACCCAGAGCGCCCAGGGGATGGCGCTTTACGCCTACATGGGGGGCGGCACCGCCTGCGTCCTCGCCTTCTTCGGCTTCTTCATCGGCCGGGCGGTCGACGAGCTGCATCGCAAGGGGGGAGAGCTGGACCTGCTGGTCCAGGAGGTCGATTCCCAGAAGAAGCTGTTCGAGAACCGCTACAAGGTGCTGGACAACAACATCAAGAACTTCCACAAGATCGGCAGCAAGATCCAGAAGTGCGTGCGCAAGGACGACGTGCTCGCCCTCTGCGTCGAGGGGCTGCACGAGGTGCTCGGGTACGAGCGGGTGAACGTCCTGATGGCGGACCCCGAGCGCAGGCATCTCTTCTTCGCGGCGTCGGCCGGCAACGAGGCGCCGGTGGGCCCAGAGGTCACCCTCCCGCTCGACAACCGCTCCGGCGTGGTCTACAAGAGCTTTCGGGAGAAGCAGGTCTACTTCATCGAGGACATCACCCAGTACCCGGCCGACTATCTGCTGCAGCCCCCCTTCGACGCCATCCAGCCCCTGCGCTCCACCTGCTTCATCCTCTGCCCCATCGTGCTGAAGGGCGAGACGATAGGCGTCTTCGGCCTGGACAACAAGAAGAGCCACCGCGCGCTCAACGACACCGACGTCGATACCATCAGGCTCTTCGCCGACCAGGCGGCCGCGGCCTTCATGCGCATCAGCCTGCTGCAGTCGATCGACCAGCTCACCCTGGAACTCGGCAAGACCTTCTCGGAGCTCTTGAGTAACCGGGAGAATTATTCCAAGAACCTGTACCGCCTAAAGAGCGCCGCCGACTCGCTCGCCAATGGTGCCCTGAAGATCGACTCCTCGGCGCACGGCGTGATGGAGTCGGTGGACGGGGCGAGCGTCTCCGCGGCCGAGATATCGGTCGCCACCGACCAGATCACCCGCAACATGGATAACCTTTCCGACTCGGTGTACAAGTCGGTCTCCGCCATGGAGCAGATCACCTCGTCTCTCAGGCAGGTGGAGAATAACGCCGTGCTCTCCCACGGGCTCTCCAGCAAGGTGAAGGAGCAGGCCGAGCTAAGCCGCGAGGTGGTGCGCGAGACGGTCGATTCGCTGGCCGAGATCCAGCATTCCGTGGAACTCTCCTACGAGGGGATGAAGAGGCTCGACGCGAACAGCAGCCGGATCGAGGGGTTCGTGAGCGTCATCAACGACATCACCAAGCGGACCAACCTCCTCGCGCTGAACGCCTCCATCATCGCGGCCCAGGCGGGCGAGTACGGCAAGAGCTTCGGCGTGGTGGCGGACGAGATCAGGAACCTCTCGCTGCAGACCGGGCTCTCCACCGGCGAGATCACCGGCATCATCGACGAGATCATGACCGAGTCGCGCAGGGCGGCCGACAACGTGGCGGCGACCAAGGAACTGGTTAGAAAGGGGGTCAAGCTCGGGCACCAGACCGGCGCCTCGCTGGCGAGCATCCTGGAGAGCTCCCACGACGCCATGGACATGACCCATCAGATCAAGCTCGCAACCGAAGAGCAGTCCCACGCGGTGCAGATGGTGACGCAGTCCATCGAAGACGTGAGTTTCATGACCATGCAGATCTTCAAGGCCTCCAAGGAGCAGGCCCTGGCGACCAAGAGCGTGGCGCGCGCACTGGAGGATGTCAAGGGGATGAGCCACGGCATGGCCGCCGCGGCGGGGAGGCAGACGGTCGACGGCGCCGAGATCAAGGGGGCGGTCGAGTCGGTGACCAGGATGGCCGACGCCATCTTCGACGGCATGGAGCAGCGCCAGGAGGAGAGCGGGGCGGTGGTGAAGGAACTCGAACAGATGAGGGCGAGCGCCCAATAAAAAAACCTGATTAGCGCTGGTCTTTCGCTGTTCCAGTTCCTCCTCCTTCAAGGGGGAGGTCAGGAGGGGGATGGGGTTCTTTTCCCCTTGAAGGGGAGGGAGTTTCTCCAGCGGAAGATCAGCGCTAGTCTGGATAAAAAAAGGTGGACTTGTCCACCCTGATTGTGCTAGATTTCTAACGGTGTTTTGGCCCGCTATACTCAAGTGGAGCCGCAAGGGACGCCGGAACAAAAGAGACATACCACCTGGATTCTGCGAGGAACCGGTACGGGAAGCGATAGCTGATGAACGATTGAGGCACACGTGTGTGCGCAGGCGTACATTCGACAGCGTCTTCCATATCGGAGGGCGTTTTTTTTTGCCGTATACCGGCCGGCATCGCTTGGAGTCTGTCCCGTGTGTCCCGGATCTCCCTTGCTTCCCTCTGGTTTTATTAGACAGTCTCGAGGTTCTTATGAAGAAGAAAACCGTTCTCGATTTCCAGAAGATGAAGGCGGCAGGGGAGCGGATCGCGGTCCTTACCTGTTACGATTTTCCGACCGCGGGCATCATGGACGCCTGCGGCATCGACATGATCCTGATCGGGGATTCGGTCGGCGTCGTCGTAGCGGGCTACGACAACACGCTGCCGGTCACCATGGAGGAGATGATCTACCACACCAGGGCGGTGCTGCGGGCGCGCCCGCAGGCGCTGGTGGTGGCGGACCTGCCCTTTCTCTCCTACCAGATCGATATCGCGTCCGCGCGGCTCAACGCCGGGCTCCTGATCAAGGAGGGAGGCGCCGCCGCGGTGAAGCTCGAAGGGGGCGCCAACGTGGCGTCCACCATCGCCGCCATCTGCGACATGGACATCCCGGTCGTGGCCCACATCGGGCTCACCCCGCAGTCGCTGCACCGTATGGGCGGCTTCCGGGTGCAGGGGAAGAGCGAGGAGCAGGCGGAAAAGCTGATTGCCGACGCCATCGCCGTGGAGCGAGCCGGAGCCTTCGCCGTCGTGCTGGAGGGGATCCCGATGGCCCTGGCGGGGAGGATCACGGCGGAGCTTTCCATCCCGACCATCGGCATCGGCGCCGGCCCCCTGTGCGACGGGCAGGTGCTGGTGCTGCACGACATACTGGGGCTCTGCGACAAGTATTCGCCGAAATTCGTCAAACGCTATGCCGATCTGAAACCGCTCATCAGCGAGGCGGTCGCCAGTTACATCGCCGACGTCAAGGGCGGCATCTTTCCCGAGGAGAAACACTCTTTCACATGATACTGATAGAATCGGTGGCACAGATGCAGCAGTTCGCACGGGAGCATTGCGGCGAGATCGCCCTGGTTCCCACCATGGGGTACCTGCACGAGGGGCACGCCTCCCTCATGACGGAGGCCAGAAAGCGCGCCGCGACGGTCGTGGTCAGCATCTTCGTGAACCCGACCCAGTTCGGGGTGAACGAGGACCTGGACAGCTATCCGCGCGACCTGGAGCGCGACAAGCTCGTGGCGGAGGCGGCCGGCGTGGACGTCATCTTCGCCCCGCAGGCGGCCGACATGTACCCCAAGGGGTACCAGTGCTACGTGAACGTTGAGGAGATCACCACCCAGCTGTGCGGCGCCAGCCGGCCCGGCCATTTCCGCGGGGTGACGACCGTGGTCGCCAAACTCTTCAACATCGTCGCCCCGAAGGTCGCGATCTTCGGCAAGAAGGACTTCCAGCAGCTGGCCGTCATCAGGCGCATGGTGCAGGATCTCAACATGGACCTGGAGATCGTCGGCATGCCGATCGTGCGGGAGTCCGACGGGCTTGCCCTGAGCTCCCGCAACAGCAAGCTGGATCCCGGGCAGCGCGCCGGCGCGCTCTGCCTGTCCCGGTCGCTGGCGGCCGCGCGGGACGCTTTCCGGGGCGGAGAGCGCAGCGTCGAGGCGCTCAAGCTGGCGGCAGTTGCCCCGATCCGGGCGGAGAGCGCGGCAGAGCTGGATTATCTCGAGTTTCGGGACCCGGAGACCCTGGTCCCGCTGCAACAGGCGGATGAGAGAACGCTGCTTGCACTGGCTGTGCGCATCGGCGCGGTACGACTAATCGACAACTGCATACTTGGGGAGGAATAGACCAATGGACAGAAAGATGCTGAAGAGCAAGATTCACAGGGCGACGGTAACCGGTGCGGACCTGCATTACGAGGGGAGCATCACCATAGACCGCGAGCTGATGGAGGCCGCGGACATCATCCCCTACGAGGCCGTCTGCATCTGGGACGTGAACAACGGGAGCCGTTTCGAGACCTACGCCATCGAAGGCGAGCCCGGCTCCGGCGTCATCTGCATCAACGGCGCGGCCGCGCGGATGGTGGCGCCCCAGGACCTGGTGATCATCGCCAGTTTCGTCAGCATGTCGAACGCCGAGGCACTGGTGCACGAGCCGAAGCTCGTCTTCGTCGACGACAAGAACAGGATGCTCGACACCCGCAAGGAAGTCGCCGGGCAGGGGAACCTCAAGAGCGTGCACTGGAAGGGCTAGAGAACCCGGTACCCCTCATCCTGCCTTAAGCTTTTGCTTACCCTCGCCCTCCGGGAGAGGGTGGCCGAAGGCCGGGTGAGGGGTTTTGCGGAGGCGGGGGGGAGTTGTCAATTGCCCCAGCTGTGTTACAGTGGCGTGGTGCTTTTCAACCTTTCCGGATTATGGAGGCCGCACGCATGCAGATATACGCCGCGTCATATGTGCTGCCGATTTCGTCCCCCCCGATCCCCGGCGGGGGCATCGCCGTGGAGAACGGTCTGATCACCGCGGTCGGCCCGGTCGCCGAACTGCGCGCCGCGAGCGGCGCCAAGGTGACCGATCTGCCCGGCTGCGTCATCGTCCCCGGCCTGGTGAACGCCCACACCCACCTGGAACTGACCCATTTCCCGGCCTGGAAGCTGCGTAAGGGTCTGGACTACCTCCCCAAGACCTACGTCGAATGGATCGCGCAGGTCGTGAAAATCAGGCGTTCCCTGTCGCCGGAGGAGGTCGGGCTCTCGGTCCGTGAGGGGCTGCGCCTCTGTATCGAGTCGGGCACGACGGCTGTGGGCGAGATCCTCAGCGACTACTCCCTGGCGCCGCTCTATGGCGCCTCCCCGCTCTCCGGAAGGCTCTTCCTGGAGGCCATCGGGCACGATCCGCTCCAGTGCGACGCCCTTCTCGAAAGGCTCGAGTCGTCCCTGCAGGAACCGCACGGAAGGCTGCTTCCCGGCATCTCCCCGCACACCCCGCACACCGTCTCGGCGCATCTCTTCAAGGGGGTGCAGGGGCTCGCCAGCAGGCTCGCGGTACCCAAAGCGGTGCACCTCTCCGAATCGCTCGAAGAAGTCTCCTTCATGTACGACAGCAGCGGACCCATCGCCGAGGTGATGTTCCCGATGGCGCGCTGGGAGGCGTATCTTCCCGCGCCGATGCGGGCCACCTCCGCAAGCTACCTCGACGAGCTCGGCGTGCTGGATTCAAGCACCCTCGCGGTCCATGCCGTGCACATCACCCCCGCCGACGCCGCCCTGCTGAAACAGCGCGGGGTGACCGTCGTCCTCTGCCCGCGCAGCAACGACCGGCTCAACGTCGGTTGCGCCCCGCATCACCTCCTGAAAAGCGCCGGGATCCCGCTGGCCCTGGGCACCGATTCCCTGGCCAGCAACGACTCGCTCTCGCTTTGGGACGAGATCCGCTACCTGCAGGAGCACGCCTGCGACACCTTCAGCGCCGAGGAACTGCTCGCCATGGCGACCCTGGGAGGAGCGCGGGCGCTCGGCATCGAGGCGCAGGCCGGGTCACTGGAAGTCGGCAAGAGGGGCGACTTCCTGATCTTCTCCGGCTGCGATTCCCCGCCGGGACAGTCCCCGTGCGCCGGCATCCTGGAAAAGGGAAGATTGGAGCAGGTCTACCTTGCCGGCCGGTCGCTTCCCAGGCCCCCAGCGCCACCTTTTTAGCCCTGTCATTTTTCGGGGCAATCTGCTAATATCACTATCTATGGGTGAAAAGCTGATTTGCAACAACAAGAAGGCGTTCCACGACTACTTCATCGAGGAGCGTTTCGAGGCGGGTCTGGTGCTGCAGGGGACCGAAGTCAAGTCCCTGCGCTGCGGCAAGGCCAACCTGAACGATTCCTTTGCCATGGTCAAGAACGGCGAAGCCTTCCTGCACAACTTCCACGTACTTCCCTACGATTTCGGCAACAGGGAAAACCATGAAGCGGACCGGATGCGCAAGCTTCTTCTGCACAAGGCCGAGATCGTGAAGCTCTTTTCCAAGATCAGGGAGCAAGGTTACTCACTGATACCGCTCCGGATCTACTTCAAGGACGGCCTGGTGAAAGCCGAGTTGGGACTTGCCAAGGGGAAGAACAACTACGACAAGCGCGACACGTTGAAGCAGAAGGATATGCAGCGCGATATGGCCGCCGGCCTCAAAGAGAGAAGCCGCAGCGTCAGAGACAGGGACTAAGAGACCGTTCAACGTTCTACGTTCAACGTTAAGATCCAAAGTTAAGAACGTAGAACGTAGAACGTAGAACGTAGAACGTAGAACGTAGAACGTAGAACGTAGAACGTAGAACGTAGAACGTAGAACGTAGAACGTAGAACGTAGAACGTAGAACGTA
>Ga0209540_10001236_pt1 | contig 20046 bp, 19 predicted proteins | sample BarGraIncu01121A_FD_184501 | JGI IMG/M metagenome (GOLD analysis project Ga0209540, IMG submission 184501) | Arctic peat soil microbial communities from Barrow, Alaska - Barrow Graham LP Incubations 011-21A (SPAdes) (version 2) | ecosystem: Environmental > Terrestrial > Soil > Wetlands > Peat... | reverse complement strand
GAAATAAGATTTAATGTGGTATGATTAGGTTATATAATTTGGTATATATTACTTGATTAATTGCATTTATATTAAGTTAGTAGTAGATTAATTATAACAGAAAATTAATAAAATTATATTATCAATATATATAGTTATCGAAAATTTTTATATTTTTATTATAGAGCATTAAATGATATGAAATTTTATGTAAAGGACTGAGTTTATGGCAATAAGAGAGTGGAAAAAATTCCTAATTCCTTATGAACAGGGTGTAGAAGAGTTGAAAGTAAAATTCAGAAGTATAAGGAGAGAATATAGACGCAAAAATGATTATTCACCAATAGAATTTGTTACAGGTAGGGTTAAAGAAATATCTAGTATTCTTGAAAAAGCTAATAAATTCTCTATCCCACTGGATAGAATTGAATTTGAAATGGAGGATATTGCTGGAATAAGAATAATGTGTCAGTTTGTAGATGACATTGATAAGGTTGTAAATTTAATACGCGTAAGACGTGATATGCAGATAGTTTATGAAAAAGACTATGTTGCCAACGTAAAAGGTAGCGGATATAGAAGTTATCATATGATTATAAAGTATCCTGTGAACTTAGCTGATGGTCAAACTGAAATATTAGCAGAGTTTCAAATTAGAACACTTGCAATGAATTTTTGGGCTACGGTGGAGCATTCTCTAAATTATAAATATAAGCATGACATACCAGAGTATATAAGAGAAAAGCTTAAAAATGCTGCAGATGCTGCATTTCAGTTAGATGAGCAAATGCTAGAAATTAAAGATGAGATTAAGGATGCACAAAAATTGTTTGAGGTGAAATCTAATTTGGTATCAGATATAATGAACAACATCCTTATGTTATCGTCTCTTGGAAAACTAGCGGATGCAACTAGATACAGGGAGCAATTAAATAAGCTACTAGAAGAAGGAGAAGTGTTCGAGCTTAGCAGTTTACTTCGAGCAACTCAAAAAACCTTAAATATGTATAAAGCTTAAAAAATTATAATTATAAATAAAAAAAAGAGTAGAGCGTGCTTGCAAAACACGACCTACTCTTCTTTCTAATGACGAATATTCTGCTCTTAATTATTGATCGTAGCAACTTATGTTGCTTTTTACTAAGAAGCTACTATATTTACTAGTCGCCCTTTAATTACAATAACCTTGCGCACAGTTTTGCCTTCTAAAGCAGCTATTACCGTATCATCCTTAAGAGAGATTTGTTTTATAGTGTCCTCGTCTAAATCGGAGGCTATATTTATTCTAGATTTAATTTTACCGTTTATTTGAATAGCTATTTCTATTTCGTCTTTAATAAGAGCGCTTGCATCAAATTTAGGAAAGCTTTCATTAAATACAGAGTAATTCATACCTAGGGTTTCCCATTTCTCTTCAGCGAAGTGAGGAGCAAATGGAGCTAAAAGTTTAAGGTAATCTACTAACACTTCTTTTAAGAACTTACTATTTTTATTTTCACCATTAATATATTTTAATATAGCATTTGTAAGCTCCATAAGTCTTGCAATAGCTGTATTAAATTGAAGTCTTTCTGCATCTTCGGTAACTCCTTTTATTGCAAAATTCTTCCAGTAATTTAATTCTTTTTCAGCCGCGCCTAGCGAGGCATCAGTATTACTTTCTTTTGAAATAACGCAGGTGCCGGTATCGATTGCTTTTTCTATTCTATCAACGAATCTTCCAATAGCTTTTATACCGTCATCACTCCAAGAGCCACCATCAGCATAACTAAAACCAAACATTAGGTACATTCTAAATACATCGGAGCCAAATTCTTTTATATACGCATCTGGAGAAATAGTATTGCCTTTTGATTTACTCATTTTTAATCCGTCTTCACCTAAAATTAATCCTTGGTGAGTAAGAGATAAAAATGGTTCATCAAAATCTAAATATTCCATATCTCGAAGAGCTTTGGTGATAAATCTTGCATAAAGAAGGTGCATACATGCATGTTCAGGCCCACCTACATATTTGTCTACAGGAAGCATTTTATTTACTAAATCGCGATCAAAAACTTTTTCACTGTTTTTGTTATCAACATATCTAAATTGGTAGAAAGAAGAACAAACGAAAGTATCCAAGGTATCAACTTCTCTATGAGCTGGTCCACCACATATGGGGCAAGTGACATTTACAAAATCATCACATTTAGCTAAAGGAGATTCTCCATCTGGCGTAAATTCCACATTGTATGGTAATTCTACAGGAAGCTGATCCTCAGGTACAGGAACAGTACCACATTTATCGCAATAAATTATTGGAATAGGAGATCCCCAATATCTTTGCCTTGAAACTAACCAATCACGAAGTCTGAAGTTTATTTTCCCAGAGCCTAGATTCATGCCCTCTAACTTTTTAACAATTGCTTCTTTTCCGTCATTTGTAGATAAACCATCAAACTCTCCACTGTTTACTATTATTCCATGTTCCGTATAAGGAAGATCCTCAGGGCTTTCTAGCTTACTTTTAAAACCAATGATTACTCTTTCAATAGGTAAATTATATTTAGAAGCAAAGGCGAAATCTCTATCGTCATGAGCAGGAACAGCCATTACTGCGCCAGTACCATATGTGTTTAAAACATAGTCAGCTACCCAAATTGGAACTTTTCGTCCGTTAATAGGATTAATAGCATAGGACCCAGTGAATACACCGGTCTTATCTCTTGATATGGATTGTCTTTCTATGTCAGTTTGTTTCCTAGCTTCATATTTATAGGATTCAACAGCGGACCTGTATTCGTCCTTAGTAAGCACGTCAACAAGTTCGTTTTCGGGAGCTATAACAACATATGAAACACCATATAGAGTGTCCACTCTTGTGGTAAACACGCTAAAAGCTACCTCAGAATCTACTACTTTAAAATCAACGTCAGAACCAGTAGATTTGCCTATCCAATGTTTTTGCATTGCTTTAGTTTTTTCAGGCCAATCTAAGGTATCAAGTTTTTGTAATAGTTCCTCGGCATAATCAGTGATTTTTAAGAACCACTGAGTTAAATTCTTTTTAGTAACCACAGTGCCACATCTCTCACAAGAACCATCCCCTAATACTTGCTCATTTGCAAGCACTGTATTACAGCTAGGGCACCAATTTACAGGTGCTTTTTTTCTGTAAGCAAGGCCTTTATCAAAAAGTTTTAAGAATAACCATTGAGTCCATTTATAATAATCTGGGCGACATGTTACAACTTCATGATCCCAATTAAACATTGCGCCCATGGCTTTTAATTGTTTTTTCATATTACTAATATTTTGCTTTGTAGAATCCTTTGGATGTACACCTGTTTTTATTGCGTAGTTTTCAGCAGGTAGCCCAAAAGCGTCGAATCCCATTGGCTGGAATACATTATAACCCTGCATTTTTTTCATTCTAGCCCAAGAATCTACAGGACCATAGTTAAACCAATGTCCAGCATGTAATTGACTTCCAGATGGATAAGAGAACATCTCAAGTACATATAGTTTTTTATCAATTTTGTTGTCGTCAAATTTGTATAAATTAGTTTCTTCCCATTTTTGTTGCCATTTTTCATCGATGGTCGTATTGTATTTTGCCATTAATATTCCTCCTCGATATGCTTTTGCGCTTAATCATTTGTAATTAGATTTAGCATCTGTATGTAAAAATATGTTAAATACGAAAATAAAAAAAACCTTCATCTCAAAAAAGAGACGAAAGTAATATTCCGCGGTACCACTCTAGTTAGGCATAACACCTCACTTATGAATATAACGGTTTTAACCGTACTTGTTTTTTTACAAGTAAGCTCTTACTTACAAGGTAAGTTCATAGGCAAGTTCATATTATATCATTACTGCTTTACACCTAAGGGACAAAAAGTCAGTATGTTTGACCCTACAACAGTTCTCTTTAAAATGATATAAATATTACTACTCCTAATCAAAGCTATTTATTATAGAAAATTTTGTTTATTATTAGGTTATTATCAATTATAATTTAAAAAAAAAATTGTGTCAAGACCGTATTCATTATTTAAATTTCTTTAGAAGATGTTTATTAGCATAGGATATAAAGGAAGTAAGAGCATAGTCATATACTATGAAAGCAATCTCCATAACAAAAACAAGTAAATATATATTTACATTTACATTAGGAATTTTTAATAATACCAATTTATATACATTTATAATTGTAGCGGAGGTTATATTAAAATACAATAATTTTAATACAATTTCTAGAGGTATATTTCTTAATTTTTCTATAAAATATTTCACAAAGCCATAGGAGCCAAAAATTAATATATAGGCTACGCTTATAAGCTTTGATGGTATAATAAGTAAACTAAGCAATGAAACAGCGCTATATACTACTATGGTATTTTTTATTCCGGTAACCATAATAGAAAGAGGAATAATGCAAGAAGCTAAACCTAATATAAATAATTTGTTTGTTGGGAAAATCGAGGAAAAGTATAGTAATATTAAACTGAGTGCTGCGAATATACCACCCTTAGCAATATGGTTAGATTTCATAAAAATCATCTCCTAAATTAATATGATTAACAGCAGGAAATAAGATCTCCGCCTAAACATTCACAAATAGTATCTGCACACCACAAGTTAAGACACATATTACCCATACCAGAATCGTTGCCGCGCCTACCATAATAGTTATCTCTATAATTTGATGTTCGCGTATTTAGGCCATTGAAACTACGTCTGTATTCAATATTATTAGGCTCTTGCGAACAAGCGTTGCTAATAAAGGTATAAGCACTATCATGCCATCCTTTTTTTAGGTGGACCATTCCCATTAAAAAATTCCACTCAGCAGTTTTTGTATTCATAGAACTCAATTTTTTCTCTGCAGAGGGGATATTTCCACTATTTAAATCCATTCTTATAGATTGATATATATTATTACTCGAGTAGTCATCATTTGGCTTAAAACCAGAATTACTTTGAGAATTATAACTGCTAGATGAGCCGTTGTTACTCGAAGAACTACTGTTTTTCATAAGTGAATCATAAGCTTCATTTAGTTCTCTCATTTTAACTTCTGCTAAATCTTTTAAGGGATTATCACCATACTGATCAGGGTGATATTTCTTTGCCAGTTCTCTATATGCTTTTTTAATATCTTCTTTAGAGGTGCCTTCTTTTACACCAAGTATTTCATAGGGATTCTCCATCTTTATATTCCACTCCTTTTAAATTATAAGTATTTCATTCATTAATAAGGCATCTTCAAAACCTTATCCATTTTTTCCATTAGTCCCAGTTCTAATATATTATATAATATATCTTCATTTTTTATTAAAGGTAATCTATTTAAATATTTTAAACATTGCTCAGCGCAGGTGGCTAATAGAAAATCAATCCTTGGTTTTATACATTTTGAAAAGCTTTTGAAATCCAATTTATCTGTATTAAGCAAGGAATTTATAGCATTAAAAGAATTGCTTTTTATGTCCTTTTCTAAATCGTCATAAGCATCTATAATGTATATCCATTTACCTAAATTATATCCAAGCCAATATAAGTCATTTTCAAAATCAGCTTCCTTATAATAAAAGGATATTATAAAACCCGTAAGATCAGCAAAAACATGTGATAATTCATCTATGGATAGATGCTCATCTATTACAATACCCTCATGGCATACTTCAAGAGTATTTAGTAATAAAAGCTTTTCTTTTGTATAATCAATTACTTCATTATATACTTTTTCTGATTTAGATAAATAGTTCTTTAAGAAGATCGAAAAAACTTTGCTTTTTATTGTTTTATTATCGTAAACATCATCCATTAACTTATAATAGGCTAATGTAATATTGCAAAAGGCAGCATAATCTAAGGCTTCATTATTATTAATCATAATTCTTTTTTTTAGTGGATGAATTAAGCATTTAAATTTAATGAAATTGTATTTATTTTCTGAAAGCGAGTCTAATAGTATTGCCAAAAAAGTCATATCATAATTTAAAGTGAGCCTTGGAAGGTTACCAAAATTCTTTTTAATGGAGTTACATAGGCCACAATAATAAGCTTTAAATTTTTCATAGTCTTTTATCTTCATTTCCATTTTACATGGAGTTACATATCCAAACATTATAGTCCTTTCAAAACTTTTTTTGAATTTAATATCTCGTAAATAGTTTTAGAGGTAGTATCCTCTAAACGGTAACCTAATAAAGTTACAACTTCTAAAATCTCGGTTTCATCCTCGCCTTCAATTTCTATATAAGGGAATGGACAAAATTCTTTCTCATTTATATCTATTTCTATAAGTGTATTTTTATATCTATAACTTTCTCTATATTTTTTAATAGATTGTATAAGGTTTAGGCCTAAGGATTCAAATATACCCTTAGCAGAAGTTTCATCTTTAATTTCGGTTTCAAACTCATCCATAATTTTGTACTTTTCTTGACTTATAAGTTTTTTTGTAGTTATGTAATGCAACGTAGAATTTGTTAACTCGTCTTGTACTGTACGTATTCTTGCATAGCCTTTGTTATTTAGTAGCCTTTTATCCAAGAAATCATAAATATTATTTATTTGGTTTTCCTGTTTTACTTTTATAGCATTTATGCTTAATAGTTTTCTGCGAATTTCTGACACATCTATATCTATAATTCTAGTTTCTATTTCCTTCAAAGTGATCCTCCTTATAGTACACTTATATATAATTATCAAGTGTAGCTTTACTCATTAATTGTGATTATATCATAATTAAAATAAAGTAACATTAAGAATTGATTAAAATTATATATTTCAATTGTAGTTTATAGGGGGAAAACATATAATATTTTATTAAACACCTAAAGGTAATATCAATATATAACTTTGTTATAATTACAAATACATAGTATAATAGTTAGGCATATTCAAATAAGTAAATAAGCTTCATTAACTATTTACTTGTTTTTATGTGCTTTAGATAATTAAGGTGGTGTTTTTTTGGAATACATAAAAGAAATTAATATAAATGAAGCTATTATTCATGTTTTAGATAACAATGCAGATGAACCTATATTGAATGAATACGCATTAGACTTAGACGAGGAAAAATATAGTTTTCTTCTTAAACATATTCAGAAGTGTTTAAAAGATGAAGAATTAAAATATGGTGTATTTAATATAGGTATCAATATAGTAAAAGATTTATCACAGGAATACTTGAATGGTGAGAATAATTTATTGGTTGTATCTAAAGAATTAGCAAAACGGATGTTTGCTTTAATGAGGTCTATGGGAAGTATTCCTTCTTGTGATTTGGTAATAGTTTCTTTTAGTACTGAATTTGGACCAATACTCGGCATATTTAAAATGGATTATATTAAAAATTATGTTCACACTATTGAATTTGTGGATAATAAGTTAGGAATTGATATAATATCTCAAGTTACAGGCCTACCTGGAAGTTCTCAAAGGATACAAAAATATGCTTTTTTGAAACCAATTAGAAAAGAAAATAAATTTGATTTAATGGTTATTGATAAAAAGAGCAAGGTGAAAGAAAATGAGGAAAATAATTCAAATTACTTTATTAATGATTTTTTAGGGTGCAGTATTATCGAAAATGAAAGAGATGTTACTAAAAACTTTGTGAAGGCAGCTGAAAAATTCACCCAAAACAACTTTGCAGAAAATGCAGATCAAGCAGAAGTTGTTAGAAGTACTATAAAAAGAAAACTTAGAGAAGAGGATAATATTGACGTCATTGAACTATCTGAGCAAATATTTCCTGAAAATAATGATAATAAGGAAAAATTTGTTGAGTTTATAGCAGAACAAGGAATTTCAGAAAATATTAGTCTTGATAAGGAATGGATAGATAAAAAATTAAAAAGAGTAAGACTCAAAATCGATAAAGATATAGATTTATATGTAGATACCGAAACGTATCATGATAGTAGTCGTTTTGAAATACAAAGGAATGGTGACGGAACTATTAATATGGTTATTAAACATGTAAGTAATTATGTAGAAAAATAGAAAGTAATATATACTTTTTTTTGCGCACAAAACAATTGTTATTTTCCTATATAATAAAAAACAAAACTAAAAGACCCCAGTAATAATATATACTGTGGGTCTTTTAGATGTAAATAATTAATTTGAATTATTTAGATGAATTAGCAGAACCTAAAACATTTGTAATTTTACCCTCTACTAATTTAGTTATGTTGTTTCTAGCTTCTCCCAAGTATTTTCTTGGATCTATCTCTTTTGCATTTTTAGCTAGTATTTTTCTTATTGAACCAGTCATTGCAAGTCTTAAGTCTGTATCCATGTTTATTTTACAAACAGCCATAGAAGCAGCTTTTCGAAGCATCTCTAGTGGTATTCCTTTAGCACCTTTAATTTCTCCACCAAATTCATTACACATAGCAACATAATCTTGATCTACAGCAGATGCTCCGTGAAGAACTATTGGAAAATTATGAAAGCCTGCATCTTCTAATTTCTTAGTGATTTTTTCTAATCTTTCAAAATCAAGTTTAGCTTCGCCTTTAAATTTATATGCACCGTGACTTGTTCCAATAGCTATAGCTAAAGAATCAATACCGGTTCGTTTTACATAATCTACCGCTTGTTCTGGATCAGTATAAGTTGCGTCGGCTGCAGAAACGTTAACAGAATCTTCTATTCCGGCAAGTTTTCCAAGTTCAGCTTCAACTACAACACCTTTAGAATGAGCATAGTCAACCACTTCTTTAGTTGTCCTTACATTTTCCTCATAATCAAAATGAGAACCATCATACATTACTGATGTAAATCCAGCGTCTATTGCAACTTTAACTTGAGCCAAATCAGAACCGTGATCTAAGTGAAGAGCGATATCAAGACCAGTATCCTCTATAGCTGCCTCAACCATTTTTCTTAGGTAAGTTGGTCTTGCATATTTCATAGCGCTACCTGATACTTGAAGTATAACAGCTGACTTGTGAGTTGCACAAGCGTCGATAACACCTTGTATTATTTCCATGTTATTGATGTTAAAAGCACCAATTGCGTATTTTCCGTCGGAAGCTTCTTTGAACATTTTAGTAGTAGTAACTAAAGCCATATTAATTCCACCTTTCAAATTTTGTTATAGGGACGTATATTGTCCCTGCGGGACTTTTGTGATATATTATAATTATAAGCTATAATTGGACTATTTTCTACCCTTTTACTATAAATGATTTTCATAAATAGAAAAAATTAAAAAATATTACTTAAAGAAACTTTTTCATGATACTTTATATGATTTATATGATGTTTCAAAACATGTACAGTGGCTAGGCCCTCAGACCTATCTTTCATTTTTATATATTGGGTTAATTTTAAAACCTCTGTATCTATATAATCTAAGTCTTCATGATGTGTATATAAGGTTAAAAATTTAGAGGTTTTGTTCCACTCATTTATATAATTTAGTGATAAATTATATGCATCTTGGTACTTCTCTTTAATTATATAGCTTTCTAGTGTAGAATTCAAATTTTGCAAATGAGTGCAACTGCGGTTAATATAATTCGATGATAAAAATATTCCAACAATCATCATAACAAATAAGGTAAAGGCTATCATAACGTTTTTCATTTTATATTATCTTTCCCTTCCTTAAGTTGATAATAGAACTTATTATTAGAGTCAAGCATTCCTATGAAAAGATCATTAGCAAGGTCAATTTTATTTCGCTTTAGTATATTGTTCAACCAAGATTCATCTTTTTTTAAAAGTTCTAAATTTTTATAATTTATATTTCCATCCATAATTAAAGGCACGGGCAATGATTCTTGAGTTATGGTTATATTTAAATCATCCTTAGTTGCATTTGATTGACCTGTTTTTGGAAGTATGGATAATTCACCACTAGTTTCTAATATAGCATACTGAATATCAGATAAGTTGAAGTAACCTTTTAATCTAAGTTCTTCTAATAAATCATTAATATTAAATCTTTGATATCTGAGTTCTGCGATATCAATCTTTCCATTTTTTATTAATATACTTGGATTGCCTGTTAATATTCGCCTAGCCTTTTCACTTTTGATTTCAATATATGATGTAGCTACTTGGAGAAATAGTAGGGTGATTATTGGTATAATCGCATGTATAAGAGGTATCCTTATATCCTCCATGGGATAGGTAGCAAGATCAGAAATCATTAATGCAATTACCAGCTCAAAAGGTTCAAGCTGACCAATTTGCTTTTTTCCCATCATCCTCATAATAAATATTACTGCAAAGTATAAGAAAAAAGTCCTGATTACTAGAATAAACATAATATCACCTCTTTACTATATAATGTATATGTTTTGTTTAAATAGAAAAATTATAAGGGGTACATGATACATTTTTTAAATATTAACGTATAATAGTAGTAATCACTAAAAAATAGGGGATGATTGCATGAGTAGTTTCAATATAGAATTTAAAGATGGTAGAAACATTTTAGTTGAAGAGGGGACTTTATTAAATAATATAATTAAAGAAAATAATTTATTAAACGATTTGCCAGTAGTCTTAGGTAAACTAAATAATAAATTTTACGAGCTAGGATGCACAGTCACGAATGATGGTAAATTTGAGCCTATAGATATTACAAGTAGAATTGGAATGATGACATACGTTAGAACCCTTCAGTTTGTACTCATAAAAGCAATTTCTGAATTGTTCCCTAAAGCTAAAATTTCTATCCAGCATTCTTTAAGCAAAGGATTGTTTGGAGAAATTCATAAAGATTTAGCATTAGATATTGATGATATATATGAGATAAAAAGTAGAATGAGTGAAATAATAAAAGCGGATATTCCTATAAGAAAAATAGCATTTTCAAAAGCAAGAGCTGTAGAAATTTTTATGGAATATGACATGCAAGATAAAGTTAAGCTTTTAAAATATGTTACAGCAAAAGAAATAAAACTTTATGAAATAGATGGTAGATATGACTATTTCTATGGCCCTATGGCATATTCAACAGGAGTTGTAAAGACATTTGATTTAATGTATTATGAGCCGGGTTTTATATTAAGATATCCAACGTCTGATGAGCCAAATAAAATTCCTAAATTTCAAAAACACGAAAAATTAGCTAAAATATTTTATGAGGCCGCACAATGGGGAGAAATACTAGGGGTTGGAAGTGTTGGTGCACTAAATGATGAGGTAGTGAATGGTGATATTGTTAATCTAATTAGAGTGGCTGAAGCACTTCATGAGAAAAAGATCGCCTATATTGCTGATATGATTCATAAGCAGGAACAGGTGAAATTAGTGCTTATAGCAGGACCTTCTTCTTCAGGAAAAACTACTTTTTCAAGAAGACTGGGTATTCAAATGAGTGTAAATGGATTAATACCAATATTTGTTTCACTAGATGATTATTTTCTTAATAGAGAATTCACTCCAAGAGATGAACATGGCGAGTATGATTTTGAGTCTATATATGCTTTAGATTTAGAACTATTCAACAAGGATCTGGAATTATTACTTCAAGGTAAAGAAACCGAAATACCGAGTTTTAATTTTAAGACAGGGAAAAGAGAATGGCTTGGAAATAAAATTAAAATACCTGAAAATGGAGTTATGATTGTAGAAGGAATACATGGATTAAATGAAATTTTAACTTCATCTATACCTAAGAGCAGTAAATTCAAAATATATATTAGCCCTCTAACGCAGCTTAATTTGGATGACCATAACAGAATTGCTACAACAGATGTAAGAATGACAAGAAGAATAGTTAGGGATTATTTATCTCGTGGATATGGGGTAGAAGAGACACTGAAAATGTGGCCTTCAATAAAACGTGGAGAGGAAAAAAATATTTTTGTGTTTCAGGAGCAGGCAGATGTAATGTTTAATTCTAGTTCAGTTTATGAGCTTTGTGTGCTTAAGAAGTTTGCATTAGCTGAGCTTAGTAAAATTGGTGAAGAAAGTCCAGTGTATTTTCAGGCAAGCAGATTAAGGAGCTTTCTAAATTTCTTTAAAGATGTAGACAAAGATTTAGTACCAGATAATTCAATAATCAGAGAATTTACTGGTGGAAGTTGTTTTTATAAATATTAAATCATCATGTATACGCTTAGCTAAATAATTACAAAAGAATAAGGAGAAAAGAATGAAAAATTATAGCGCGTTTGACATAATAGGTCCAATTATGATAGGGCCATCAAGTTCCCATACAGCTGGGGCAGCGAGGCTTGCAAAGATTGCTTCTATAATAGCAGGAAAAGGTATAAAATCAGTTAAATTTGTTTTACATGGGTCTTTTGCTAAAACTTATAAAGGTCATGGAACTGATAGAGCCTTAATTGCAGGAATTTTAGGAATGGATCCTTGGGATGATAGACTGAAAAATTCCATGGCCATAGCTAAAGAGCGAGGGCTCATTATAGAGTTTGATTTCGAGGATTTGGGAGATGTTCATCCTAATACAGTAAAGTTTGTTATAACAAAAAAAAGTGGAAGAATAGTTGAAATTATTGGTTCATCTGTTGGTGGAGGAAATATCCTAATTTTTGAAGTCGATGGGCAAGCAGTTGAATTTACAGGTAACTCTCCGACAATTATAATTAGTCATAAAGATACTCCTGGTATGATAGCGAAAGTAAGTACCATATTATACAATGAAGATATTAACATAGCATTAATGAAGGTGTATAGAAATAGTAGAGGATTAAAAGCTGCTATGGTGTTTGAGACAGATACCATTGTTCCGGATAATGTTCTTGATAGGATTAAACACATGGAAAACATTTACAATATAAGAGAAATATTGCCGGTACCACAGTCATAATATAGATAGGAATGTTAAGGAGGAAATAATTGTGTTTGTAAACAAAGGAATAAACCTTATACATTTATGTGAGGAAAAAAGTATACCTATTTGGGAATATACAATAATGTGTGAACAAGAAGAAAGTGGATTTGCGAAAAGCGAAATTATTGAAAAGATGAGAAAAAATCTAAAAATAATGAGGGAAGCCGCAGAATATGGTCTTACAAATGAAACTAGATCAATAAGTGGGTTAATAGGAGGGGATGCGATTAAATTAAACAAGTATTCTGCAACTGGAAATACTCTGACAGGTGAATTTATGATAAAAGCAATGGCGAGAGCTGTTTCTTGCTCAGAAGTAAATGCAACCATGGGTAAAATAGTGGCGGCTCCTACAGCTGGTTCTTGCGGAATACTTCCTGCAGTAATCATTACAGCAGGAGAGAAGTTAAATAAAACGGAAGATGAGTTAATTAATGCATTATTTACGGCGTCAGGTGTAGGAATATTAATAGCTAAGAATGCTTCGCTTTCAGGAGCTGAAGGTGGATGCCAGGCTGAATGTGGGTCGGCTGCTGCTATGGGCGCCGCGGCTATTGTTGAAATGATGGGTGGTACCCCGACTATGGCAATGGATGCCGCTGCTATTGTAATAAAAAACATATTAGGATTAGTATGCGACCCTGTTGCGGGACTAGTTGAAGTACCTTGTGCTAAACGAAATATAGCAGGAGCTGTAAGTGCTTTAACTACTGCGGATCTTATTATGAGCGGTGTTACAAGTAGAATACCTTTCGATGATGTTGTGATTGCTATGTATAATGTAGGAAGGCAATTACCTTGCGAATTAAGAGAAACGTCTATGGGTGGCCTTGCAACGACACCTACAGGCATCAAATTGGCAAAAGAAATTTTATTAAAATAGGAAAGAAACATATATTACCACAAGTTAAGAGAGGGATATCCGAAAGGGTTATCCCTCTCTTTTTCAAGTAACATTTATACTCATAATGAATAGAATAATAAAGAAATAAATTAATGATAGTCGGGTGTTTTAAATGAAAAAAAATTATATTTTTATGATTGGTGTAATTGTCTTAATGTTTATAAGCACCTCTTCAAGTTTAGTAAATACAATAATATATTCTATAGCCATAGTTCCATTAGCTATGTTACTGGGGGAGCGAACCACTAGTATATCAGATTATATAGGGCAAAAAAAAGGAGGGCTTCTAGCAGCTACAGTGGGGAATGTTCCAGAGCTTATGATGGGGATATGGTCAATAAAGTATGGAATGATACCTATGGTTCAAGCTTCTTTAATTGGTGCAATTATAAATAATATGCTTTTAGGTCTTGGAATTGCGGTAGTGTTCGGAGGATTTAAGTACAAGGAACAAAACTTTAATAGGATAATAGCACGTACAAATTTCAATATGTTATTATTGGCATTGTCGTCTATGGTAATTATAGCAACATTAAATAGCTATTCTGTAGTTAAGAATTCTGTGCTTATATCCATAAGTGTGAAAGTTGCTTTTTTACTTATATGTATTTATATTTTAGGATTAATATTTTCATTATATACTCATAACAATCTATTTGTTGTAAGCGTTCATAAAGAAGAAGAAGAAGAAGAAAAGATTATTATAAATAAGAAGGTTATTGAAAGTGCAATAACTTTGATTTGCATATCTATATTACTTTATTTTATAAGCGACAAACTAATTTATAATATTAGAGATTTTACAAAACACTATAATATATCTCAAACCTTCATAGGAATCATTTTAATCCCACTTTTAGGGAATATAGGAGAAAATGTTTCTACTATAATGTGTGCAATGAAGAATAAAGTAGATATGAGCATAGAAACAGCTATAGGGTCAAGTATCCAAATTTCACTTTTTGTTACTCCCGTGCTTGTAATATTTTCTTGCTTTATGGGTTTAAATATGACGCTTCTATTCCCAAATTTTCACATAATAATGTGCAGTATTGCAGTAGGTATGTCGTTTTTGGTTTTTCGGGATGGAAAAACATATTGGTTAGAAGGTAGCATTTTAATTACTACCTATATCATAATTACTTTAGCGTATTATTACATTGTGTAGGTGAATTCAAACAAATAACAAGTCACTGGGCGAGTCGATTCTCTCCTAGTATTTATTTCCGTGTGCCCAAGCATAATTTAATTTATATAATAATATAATTAAACTAAAAGGTGATTATTTGGCACGTAGAAGAGTAATTCAGAATTATTATAACGATATAAATAATTTAGCAGATATTTTAACTAAACTAGTTAGTTCATATCGTCTATTAATTGGCGGAGCAGATGAATTAAATAAAATTGCATTATCTAAAAAAAGTGATGTCAAGGATGCACTTAAAAGAGCTGATGAGGTGGGAGACATTATTGATGAAACAATAAAGGTACTAGATGATGCAAGTTTTAACTATATGTCTTACTGCAAAATAAAAACTGAAGTTATGAAAGCCAAAATCCAAATAGAGTTTATAGAAACAGAGATTGACGAGGATCTAAGATTAAAAGATTAAAAATAATAATATTAATTTTTAAGATACAATTACTGGTTTTAAATGATATAATAATTTTTAAGATTAGTTTCATACGTTTTGATATAGTAATATATATAAATATCTAATTGTATAATAATAAAAGATAACAAAAGATTACAAGAGATAACAAAAGACTGTATATAAGGAGGTTAAGAAGATGAAAAATGATTCTGAATTAACGCCGGTAGATGTAGCGGAGATGCTTAAAATCACAAAGAATACTGTTTATGAACTGGTGAAAAGAGGAGAAATTAACTCTTATAGGGTTGGTAACAAGATAAGAATAGAGATGAAGGATATAGAAGAGTATAAGAATAAATCTAAAAAACACCAAAATAACAAACAAAGAAATGATGAATTAGTTAATTCTTATACTCCACTTGAAAGTCCATATCAGGAAGAAAAAATCAAAAAAAATTATGGTTTCGTTATTTGTGGTCAGGATATTATGCTTGATATAATATCAAGACATTTACAATATCACATCAATGGAGTTCAGGCACTTAGATCCTATAGTGGAAGCTATAATGGGCTATATGATCTTTATCATGGAAAAGTACAAATTGCAACAGCTCACTTATGGGATGGTGAAACAGGGCAGTATAATATCCCTTATGTAAAAAGAATGCTTCCTGGAATACCAACGATTTTAGTGCATCTTGCTAATAGAATGCAAGGGTTTTATGTTCAAAAGGGTAATCCTAAAGGAATAAAAGGATGGGAAGATTTAAAGCATCCTGGAATTACTATAATGAATCGGGAAATAGGCAGTGGGACAAGAATATTACTAGATGAGCATTTAAAAAAGCTTGGGATAAGTGGTAATAGTCTAATTGGATATGATAGAGAGTGTTTTTCTCATTTAGCTGTTGCAAGTGCTGTTGCAAGAGGTGGGGTTGACGTTGCTATAGGAAATGAAAAGGCTAGCCAGCAGGTAGCGGAAATTGATTTTATTCCACTACAAACAGAAAGTTATGAGCTTGTTATTAAAAAAGAGGATATTAATAAGCCGCATTTCCAGGCTGTTCTTGAAATTCTTCGCTCAAGGGAGTTCAAGCTAGAACTAGAGGGTATTGGTGGATATGATTTAAAAGATTTGGGAAAAATAACTGGGGAAACATAATAAAATAAAGTAAGTGATTTAGCGTTTAAGCTGAATCACTTACTTTATTTATGATAACTAAATAATAAAAGAGTTGAAATTTTCAATTAATTAAGTTACAATAATAAACAATAAAACATAACAAAACATAACATAAAGGTGCAATTGAATAAATTTTAGATATAATTTGTTGTGTTTTGATTAAAAATGTTGAAAAATATAGGGGGAAAGAAAATGAAAAAAGGAATACGATCTTTATTAGTTATGTTTATTATGGCATTTACATTGATAGTGGCAGGATGTGCTCAGAAGGCTAAAACTTCAGAAACACCAACCACTCCAGTAGCTCAAAAACAAGTTACATTAACAATTTCAGCTGCGGCAAGTTTAACGGAAGCAATGGGTGAAATAAAAGCACTTTATAAAAAGGACAAGCCAAATGTTACAATAAATTACAATTTCGGTTCATCAGGAACGCTTCAGCAACAAATAGAGCAAGGGGCTCCTACTGATTTGTTTTTCTCGGCGGCTACAAAACAAATGACTGCACTTCAGAAAAAAGGATTATTAATTGACAAAACCAAGGTGAATTTATTAGGGAACACAGTTGTGCTTATAACTAAAAGTGATTCTACATTAGATATTAATGATTATAAAAATTTGGATAGTAGCAAGATTAAGAAGATTGCTTTAGGAGAACCGAAAACAGTTCCAGTAGGACAATACTCAGAGGAAATATTGACAACTTTAAAAATTCTTGATAAAGTAAAAACAAAGGCTGTTTATGGTAAAGATGTTAAGGAAGTTTTATCTTGGGTAGAATCAGGAGATGCAGATGCAGGAATTGTATATGGAACTGATGCAAAAACTTCTAAAAAAGTAAAGGTTTTAGCAACAGCTAGCAAGGAGTTATACAAGAAACCAGTGGTTTACCCAGTAGCTGTAATTAAGGCTAGTAAAAACATAGATGATACTAAGGCGTTTTTAACATATTTATCTAGTGATAAGGCAAAAGAAGTATTTGTTAAATATGGATTTAGTTTTTTAAAATAAGTTAGGAGTTGGAGTGCATGTCAGAATATTCACCGTTATGGATTTCCGTAAAAACCTCTATAACAGCTACGTTTATAGTATTTTTCATTGGAATTTACGTAGCTTGGTTTATGGCTAGATATAAAGGACGCGCAAGAGGATTATTAGATGGAATTCTGACATTGCCAATGGTACTTCCTCCAACGGTTGTAGGGTTTATATTACTTTTGATCATAGGAAAGAATTATCCTATAGGAAGGCTGCTGAGTGGATTTGGAATTAATTTAATATTCACATGGATTGCTACAGTTATAGCTGCAACTGTGGTGGCTTTTCCACTAATGTATAGGACATGCGTAGGTGCTTTTAGTCAAATTGATGTTAATGTTATTAATGCAGCCAGAACCTTAGGAGTACCCGAGTGGAAAATATTTTGGAAGGTTGCAGTGCCACTAGCATGGCCGGGAATTGCGGCGGGAACAGTATTAGCATTTGCAAGGGCCCTTGGAGAATTTGGGGCTACAATAATGATTGCCGGAAGCATTCCTGGTGAAACGCAAACAATTCCAATTGCAATATATTTTGCAGTGGTAGCAGGAGAAACCGGCAATGCTATTAAATGGGTTATATTAATATTCATAATATCTTTAACAGTAATGGTTGCTAGTGATAAATGGTCCCAGAAACAAATGTTCTTAGTATCCGCTGCAAGGAGAAAATAATTATGGGTTTAGATATAAATATAACGAAAAAACTACCAGGTTTTGAACTTAAAGTTAATTTCAAGGCAGAAAATTATATATTAGGATTTTTAGGAGCATCTGGATCAGGGAAAAGCATGACACTTAGATGTATAGCGGGTATTGAGACCCCTGATAGTGGCAGAATAGTATTGAATGGTCGTGTGTTATTTGATTCTCAAAAAAGAATAAATATGCCCATTAGAAAAAGAAAAGTAGGATTTCTTTTTCAAAATTATGCTCTGTTTCCTAATATGACTGTAGAACAAAATATTGGTTTCGGGCTAATTAAAAGCATTTCTAAAGTCGAAAAAGCTAGTAAAATAAAAAAGAAAATTATAGATCTGCAGCTCACTGGAATGGAAAAAAGATACCCATATCAATTATCAGGAGGACAACAACAGAGAGTGGCACTTGCAAGAGCCCTTGTTGTAGATCCTGAGATATTACTCCTTGATGAACCTTTTTCAGCGCTGGATGAGCATCTCCGAAGTAGAATGATTTTGCGACTTATGGATGATCTTAAGGATTTCAGGGGGACGTCGATTTTTGTAACACATAACATGGAAGAGGCATATCAATTATGCAATAACATAATAATAATCGCAGGGGGAAGCATTGATGCTATAGGGCAAAAGGATACTATATTTAATAGCCCGCCAACACTTTACGCTGCAGAGTTAACTGGATGTAAAAATATTTCAAAAGCTAGAAAAATTGGGGCAAATATAATAGAAGCTATTGACTGGGAATGTAGAATTACCTTTAATTATGAAATACAAGGAGATATAACTTATATAGGAATAAGGGCTCATTATTTAGAAAGTAGTGAAGAAAATGAAGGTATAAATACTTTTAATTGCTGGGTGGTTTTTACTAGTGAGGCTTTATTTAGGATAAAAGTATATCTTAAATTTAGTGAGCCTATAGGAGATGAAAAAAAATATCATATAATGTGGGATATTTCTAAGGAGGAGTGGGAATTAGTTAAACGAAACCCTCTTCCCTTAAAAATAAGAATTAATCCAGAGAAAGTTATACAGATTAAATAAATGGTCGTTTTATTTATATAATTATAGGCATTCCCAATAGGGAGTGCCTATAATTTTTTTAATTATATTATGTTTCTAAAATAACTCCATATCTTGTTACTTAACTTTTATTTTTACAGAGTTCCTACTCGTCTAAAATTTTAAGATGGAAATGCATAACTGTACTAAAATACATACAATTGTACCAAACATTACATAACGGTATATAATCAATGTTGCAATTCGAAATATATAAAATGAAGTGAGCTTTATTAAGCTATTTATTAAAAAAAATGATTTTCTGAATATAAAATCATGCAAAATTGGTATTGGATAAATTAAATATAGAATTTTGTACAGGTATAACAATATGTATACAGGTAGAAATTAACGAACTTAACGCGAGGCATAGCAAGAATGACATCGTTTTCTGTGAACGCAAATTAAATAAATTAGTTAGAATAAAATTGATTGAATAAATAAAAAAAGACATATATACTAAATAGGACTTGCATTTTCTTAAAAATGATATTACAATATAAACAACATACAAATTGAATATGTTTAAAACAATTTAAGCTATATTAGCACAAGCATCAATAAAATCAGCTCGCATAAGTGGAGCATCTAAAACTGTTTCACATTTATACAATAGATATGTATTTAGAAGGAGGGGTTTGACAATGAGACAAATAGCGATTTATGGAAAGGGTGGTATTGGGAAATCTACCACAACTCAGAATTTAACAGCAGGTCTTGCACAAATGGGAAAAAAAATTATGGTGGTTGGATGTG
>Ga0209540_10001235_pt1 | contig 20051 bp, 18 predicted proteins | sample BarGraIncu01121A_FD_184501 | JGI IMG/M metagenome (GOLD analysis project Ga0209540, IMG submission 184501) | Arctic peat soil microbial communities from Barrow, Alaska - Barrow Graham LP Incubations 011-21A (SPAdes) (version 2) | ecosystem: Environmental > Terrestrial > Soil > Wetlands > Peat... | reverse complement strand
ACCAACCGCCTAGGACTTGCCGCCGTGCGCCACATTGCGAGCCTAGCAATCGATTATAGTACTCCTGAAGCCCATTGCCGATCTATAGCAAATGGTTTCCCTTCGATCTCCGGTGGTTCATTGCGCTCTATTGGTGTAGACCCCTACCTGGAGGGGGTAAGCGATCTGTTCGTGGCTGACTGGAAAGTCGCCGAGCAGCATCTCGAGAAAAACTCAGATATACTGAGCGTCTATCAGCGAGGATGGGCTCTTTGGTGCGAAGGCTCCTCGGTAGAGGCACTGAAGGCATGGATGGCGTATGGTTCAACCATTGCGCTGAGCTTTCGTGACATTGGTGAGCATCTGTTCTATGCGGGCGACCCGCAGTCTGCTCTATCTTGGCTAACAATGTCTTGGAACTTAGTGTCCGACTCTGCGGCGACCCAAACCCTGCTAGGCAAGGCCTACGCGAATCTGGGCAATCCTGGTAGGGCCGCCGAGATGTATAATCGCGCTATTGAGGTAGGGGGAGCAAACGCTGAGGCATATACCGGCGCAGCGATCGCCGAGTACAAACTTGGACAGCGAGGCGCCGCTAAGGCGCACATACAAGAAGCTATCCATCTCGAGCCAGGCAGCTGGTTGAACTGGCAAATTCTGGGAGGGATCTTGTTGGATGAGAAAGCCTGGCCGGCGGCCGAAGTTGCTTTTCGGACGGTCATCACTCTTAATCCATCCTATGATGGAGCTTATGCGTCTTTGGGGACAGCGCTCGCACAGCAGAGACGGTTCGATGAAGCACAGGTCGCGCTTCTCGCCGCCGTGCAGCATACGCATGACCGGGTGCTGGGAACCCGCTATCTTATCGCGAGTGCGAAGGCGGGATCGCAAGCGGGCAAGATCAAAGAGGGGATTCGCTCCTTAGAAGAAGCGTTGACCGATGATCGCGCGAACATCGATGTGCTGGAGGCATTGGCCGAGTTGTACGCTCTAAATGGAGACTGTGAGAAGCTCGTCGGCGCTTACGAAAACCTGAAGGTGCTGGCCCTCGAGCAAGGTCGAGAAGTACCTCATCTGAAAACGCCCTGCGCGGTGAGGTAGCAGACTCTTATGTTTGAGACTCTTTTCCTGTTAGGAACGGCAACATTGGCGCTGAATGGTGTTCGGCCGATTACTTCAAGTTTCGCACTCAGCGATCTGTTTTACTTCGCCGCTCTGATAGCTCTGGTTCACGATGGTCTCTTTCACCAGAAGCCGGTTGAGGAATGGTTACCTCTGCACCCGTTTTGGATTCCCACACTGCTTATTTTGGCCGGTGGGTTCATCTCGTCGATTGGCGCCGTTCAGCCAGGCGAGAGCATGAGTGCAACGATCAAGACTTTCTTCCTGTTTTCTTTCTGGTTCTCGATGGGCATTGTGATGGTCCGCAGAAAGCGGGTTCAGAGTGTAGTTGTCTGTCTAGTACTCGGAATTGGTGCTTCGGCGGGAATTGCAGTATGGGACCGAATGACGGGAATGGCGTTGGGCCCGAGTCTCTGGCGCTTGCATGCGGGTGTTGCTCTCGAGGTAGATCCCTTCTCCTATGTGCTCGCCAGTAATAGATATAGCGGTACGCTGGGCCATCCGAATCAACTAGGCCAATTCACTGCGCTTGCTATTCCCTTGGCTTTCGGCCTCGCCCGATCTGCATGGGGGGATCACGTGAGACTGCCTGCGCTTATGTACGCGGCCTCGGCTATACTCCTTCTTTACGCCACCTCGCTGAGCGGGTCCGCAGCGGGTTTGATCGGTGCGCTCCTTGGCGTGGTATTGATTCTCGTGTTCGAACTACAGCGCTCTAAACACCTGTTCCGGACAATGCTTGTCCCACTTTTGCTGGTCATGATTGGAGTAGGTCTGTTTTCCATCCTGTCGGACGGTGAACTGGTGACCACATGGAGAAATCGGTTAGCCGTCGATGCTCGTTTCGAGCGGGCCTTGAATATCACGGGCCCTGGCCGTGTCGATTCCGACGGCGAGGCTTTCTCTTTGATCGCCGAACAACCATGGGTTGGGTATGGCATGGATCAAGGCTCGAGCGCAGACCAGAGCGGGCTGGTAACCTCTGCCGGCATTCATAACACGCTCATTCGCGCTTGGTTGGGCGGCGGTATTCTGGTCTTTCTAGGCCTGCTGTGGGTCTATTGGAAAGCTCTGTCCATGTCCATCTCAGGGATTCGGGCCTTCATACAAGGTCATGCTCCACCGTATGTGGTAGGCCTCGCTGTGTCGGTCATCGTGAGCGTCGTGATCGACATGGTTCAACCGAGTTTTTATCAGCGCTTCGCCTGGCTGCCGACGATAATGCTTTACGCCATCTTGGTTACAGGTGCCCAGCAGGCGTTCAGTCCTGTTGTCCAACCTGTTCAGGATGAATCAGGCCCGCTCGCACTGCGGCTGCCAGATTGACAGAAACAACGAAACACCTTTTTTCTATTCATCCGTTTCTCCAATTGAACGAGGATGGCGAAATGAATCAGTTACCGCAGCTTGTCCTACGATGTGTAAATTGTGGAGGTTCACTGGGAATTTGGAGTCCAGGACGAGCCGAGTATGAATGTGGTGAGTGTATGACTGTTTATCCGGTGCGAGATGGCATTGTGGGTTTTGTCGGTAACGATTCCGCGGAGGATCCCTGATGTCGAGAGTCATGGCGCGCGTCAGGTCTAGCCTGTTATGTTGTCTGTCACTAGCAGTCGTTGTTCTTCCATCTTCGTTTAAAGTACTGATCTACCGCCATGTATACGGTTTTAAGATCGGGAAGAATGTGAAGATCGGTTTGAGCTGGATTTCAGTTGCCTACATGGAAATTGAAGATCATGTGACAATTCGTCACTTCAATCGCTTTAAGGGCGTCCCAGTCGTCAGGATTGGGAACCATAGCGTCATCGGAGTGGGTAATACCTTCACCTCGACCTATGAATTCACCAATCCAGCCGGTATACGAAGCCGCGGAAACCAGCCAATGCTGATCGTTGGTGAGCACTGCGGAATCACGATGTTTCACTATTTTGATATCCAAGACACAGTCGAGATAGGCCCATTCACAACCCTTGCAGGAAGAGGCTCAGTGTTCTTCACCCACTATCTTGATGTCATCACGGGCTCCCAGTCGACCAATCCTATTCGTATCGGGCAGTATTGCATGATAGGATCGAATGTTTGTTTTGCGCCAGGGGCCAGTGTTCCTGACTATTGCGTGGTGGGCATGGGTGCGGTGGTGACCAACCAATTTACCGAATCATACAAGCTGATCGCTGGCAACCCGGCCAGGACGATTCGCGAGCTGCCACACGATGCTGCTTACTTCCATCGCGAGCGTGGTTGGATTTCATCCTATGTTGGCGCGCCAGAAGATAGGTCGTAGGCCATGATCATCGCGATAGACAATGTTTCTACGGGTCTTGCGACATCACCTGCCACGCTCGGTGGGATGCGGATGTACCTGCAGAACTTCGTCAATTCCCTGGTCAGGCACGGCCCGCAACACGAATACATTCTGTTTTCGCCCGACTGGTTTGTGTCGCCCTTTGAGAGAGACACCGCCAACCTGCGGGATGTGCGTGTCGGGGACATTGCGGCCTCCCGGATACGGCGGGTGGCTTTCGAGCAGCTCGGCTACCGTAAGGTAATCTACCGCCATCGGCCCGATGTGTTCATTGGCCTGCAAAACACGCTGCCGTTCCGCCTCGCGGTTCCTTCTCTGTTTTTCGTCAAGTCTATTCAGTACCTGTTTTTCCCGGAGGCTTACAGCCGGGCCCGCCTTTTCTACCTGCGCTGGGTCATTAGGACATCGATGTCTACGGCGACGAAAGCCCTTGTGCCGGCCAAGGCTGTGGGCGACGACTTGGTAAGGGTTCTAGGCGTACCGCCTGCCAAAATCGAAGTCTTGCCGGAGGCACTCTACATCATCCGGCCGGACGTACTTGCTGGACCCAATGGCGAAGCTCTGCGCGCGCGGATTGAAGCGTTAGCTCATGGCCGCCCTTTTGTACTCTCGGTTGGCGCAACCTACGGTTACAAAAACCTGCAGCGACTGGTCAAAGCCTTTGCCCGCTTCAAAGCCTTATCGCGCTCGCCGGCTGTGCTGTTGCTCATCGGGGGCGAGGCGGGTACGTCTTTCATCGAAATCAAGGCCTTAGCCCGCAGCGTGGGGCGAGGAGATGAAGTTGTTTGCTGTGGGCCTTTGCCCCATCAGGAAGTCGTGGCAGCATACAACCTGGCCGACATGATGGTCATGCCCTCTTTGTACGAGACCTTCGGGCATCCTGTCCTGGAGGCTATGGCATGCGGCTGTCCGGTCGTGACCTCCAACGTGAGCGCAATGCCCGAGGTCGCCGGTGATGCAGCCGCTCTGGTAGATCCGTACGATGTCGAAGACATCGCCGAATCGATGCTGCGAATCGCCCGCGACGAAGGCTATCGCGCCCTGTTGATTAAAAGAGGTCACCGGCGGGCAGGCATGTTCACCTGGGAGCAGACAGCATCCAAAGCCCTAAGGATTATCGAACAGGTCGCGTATTCTGGGGTTGATCGATGAATGTGATCATCACCAATGGGTTTGGGCTTACGGCGAACGTCGGCGACCATGCGCTGTTGACTGCGACCGTAAACCTGGTGCGATCGGCACTGCCTGCTGCGCGCATCTCAGTCCTCCCTTGGCAGATCCCATCTGCTGCGATGCAAAGTAGCTTCGCTCGTTTGACTGCATCCTTCACCTCCGTGGAACTGTTGGATGCCATGCTGCCCGCCAATTCGGTCGGGCGAGGCTTTCCGCACTCGAGTCCGATCGAAAGGGCGCGCATTATTGCCTGGACCGCAGGGGTCAATCTCAAGGCCGAGGTGCAGGCCAGAGTCCCTGCATTGGCAGGTAAAGGTTCTCCTTTCGAGGCTATTCAGCAAGCGGACCTGGTGATCCTGCGCGGGTGCAATATTGTGCAGCGCGGCAGAGACCTGCGGACAGTGGCAACGATACGCCGCGTAACGTTTCCCATCGCAGTCGCCAAGAGAGCCGGCAGGCAGATAGCACTGCTTAATATCAGTGTTGGGCCCGTGCAGCATCCCATCGCCCGCTCGATGGTCAAGAGCATTCTCAAGAACGCGGATTACGTGTCAACGCGGGAGCCCTTTTCTGACGAATATCTGCGTGATTTCGCGCGCTGCAGCCCAATCTCAAGCGCTGACTCGGCCTTTGCCTTCCCATATATACAGAAGGATGCCGATAGCTATGATCCGATGCTCCTCGGCGTCAACCTGTTGAGTAGGGGTGAGTATCTGACTGCGGTCCGTAACTCCGGGCAAACATATGAATATGTCATGCAGCGAATGGCTGCGGAACTAAATGAACTGATGACGCGGGTACCTGCGCTGAAGGTGTTAGCGATACCGCACGAGATGGACATCGTACCCCTTACCTCTGATCTTGTTTCCTTGCGAGATCTTGTCAGTCGATTAGAACACCCCGAGCGTGTGCAGATCATGGACTCAGCCAATGACCCACTCAGCGTGATCCGGGCTTACGAGCGCTGTGCGCTTTCCTTGGGCATGCGCTTCCATGGCTACGTTCTGGCCAGCTTAGCCACGACACCTGTTCTCGGCATCGATCTTGACTCGCGAAAAGTCAGCGGAATTGCCAAAGCACTCGGCATGAGCGAGTGGATGATCAAGTTGGAGGACAATAGGGCCCTAGTCGAGCAGGTGGGCCAGGCTCTGCAGAACACACATGAACTGCGGACGGTAATTGCAGAGCGCTGCGCAAGCTTGCGAAACAAGGTGTTTGACAACTTCGCCGCGTATGCCAGATCACTGGCCCCAACGATTGCCAGATAGGAGATGCTCACAAATCAATGAACAAATCACTATTGAGGAAGCTACTGCCGCGTTCGGTGCATCCCCACCGGATCTGGGCTGGGCCGGTGCGCAGCTACTCAATCGTCACATCCTGGCACGATTATCCAGCGGCCATTATGGGACGGACCGAGCGTCACTTATTGGAGTGGTTTGCAGCCAATGTTAAGCCCGGTGAGACGTGGCTAGATATTGGTGCTCACTATGGTTATACGGCAATTGCTCTTAGTCGCTTGGTAGGGAATGCCGGACGTGTTTTTGCCTTTGAACCTATGTTGAGCACTGCTGGTTACTTGACACAGACACGACTGTTGAACCATTTTCCACAACTTGCCATATTGCCTCTGGGCTTGGCGTCGCCTGAAAGTTTGGAATTGCAGCGATTGCCGACAATTCGCGGTATGGTAGATAGCACCCAGCAGGTTGGAGAATGGCAGGAGACCGTACTGGTGGCGCGTTTCGACTGGCTGTGGACCCGGATCTGTGAAGGACAATCCCGAATTGATGGTGTCAAGATCGATGTGCAGGGAATGGAAATTGAGGTATTGCGCGGTATGGTGGAGACTTTACGTGCAGACCATCCCAAGGTAGTAGTAGAGGTTCACGCAGGCGTGAACCGTGTGGAGATGCTGGATTTGCTGGTTAACGTAGGGTACGAGCACCGAGGGCAACCCATTGAACCAGTGATGGGGGAGGTCGAAGCTCAGTATGTAGACAATCACAGTTATGCCTTTCGGGCGGTGAAGTGAGAGCTGCGATGCGGGTACTCGTGTTAAGCATTAACTACGCGCCTGAGCCTACGGGCTTTGCTCCCCACGTGACGAGCCTTTGTGAGTACTTGATGAGCCGCGGTCACACTGTTACTGTGATAACAGGCTTTCCTTTTGCCCCGCACTGGGTGCGTTGGCCTGAGTACCGCGGGGCTTTCATGGCTGATGAGGCGATCCGCCAGGTTCAGGTATTGCGTGTAAGTCACTACATCCCGAGACATCCTGGGAATCTGCTTCAGCGCCTGTTGATGGAAACCACTTTCTGCCTGACCGCATTACTGGCAATCTTGCCGCGTTGGCGTAAGGGCTGGGACGTGATCCTGTACGTGGGAGCGCAACCGAGCCTTGCCATGCTGACACGGTGCGTAGCCAGCTTACAGAAAGTCCCCTACGTCGTCAATATCAACGATCTCGCTGCTCAAGCGGCCGCCGATGTCGGCATTGTACGATCAGGTTGGTTGCAAAAGACGTTGACCGATTTTGAGTATACTGCGTATCAGGGTGCTCGCGGCGCCATTGTGCTGTGCTCTGCTTTTCGGGAAGCGCTCATCGCGCGGGGATATCCGGAGGGTCGCATTCGTGTGATTCCTAGCCCCACAGATGTCGAGCTGGTTCGGCCCGTATCAGGTGGAAATGGTTTTCGCATCGAGCACCGACTGGCAGAGAGAGACTTTGTTGTTCTTTACTCTGGCAGCATGGGGTTGAAGCAGGGGCTGACCAATGTCGTTGAGGCGGCCCGCCTGCTACGCGCGGCGCAGCCCGATGTCAAGTGGGTTTTGGTGGGCGACGGGGAGCTCAGGCCTGTGGTGGAGCGCCTGCTTGCCGAGTATGAGCTAGAGGAAACGGTCTGCTTGTTGCCTTTACAGCCTGAGGACCAGATGTCATCCATGTTTGCGGCGGCGGATGTCTTGCTGCTCAACCAGGTGTCGAATGTCAAGGACACGGTCATTCCGTCTAAGCTTCTCACCTACATGGCTGCCGGTCGTCCGGTCCTGGCCGCCGTCAACCCTGACAGCCAGGGGGCTGCCCTGTTGCGCGCTGCCCAAGGTGGGCTGACCGTGCCGCCGGAAGCCCCGGCAGCGCTGGTGGACGGGGTCAAGCAGTTGCGAGGTGACCCTGCTATGCGAGTCGAGATGGGCCGGCGAAACCGAGTCTACGCCGAGCAGCATTTCGACCGGCGCAAAATCGTCGCCGCTCAGGAAGCGTTCTTGCTGGAGATCGTCCGCCAGGCGCAGAGCCAAGGTTAGCCCTTTATCTCATGATTCCACGTCGCATCTTCTGGTTATTCGATCTTGCCATTCTCGCCCTGGCTTTCCTGCTGGCCTACGCGTTCGTGCCCGGCCTGCAGCCGTTTATGGGCCCCGGCGGATTGTTGCGGTCGCCAGGGTTGCGGACCCTGGCGATCCCTGCCAACTGGAACGGCGTCTTGCCGCCGCGCAGCGAGTTGCTGTGGGTTCTCTTTGTCACGGCCCCGGTCACGCTGGCGGTTCTGGGCGCCCTCAAGGACTACGGTCGCCTGTTGAGCCAGTCACGAGCGCGAATCTTGCTGGGTGGTTGTTTGGCGCCCCTTGTCGGGCTCAGCTTCGGCGCACTGGTCATGGAATCACTGAAGGAGAATCCGGTCAGTCGTCTGTTTCTCTTCTCCTTTGCCTTTTTCAGCGCCGTGGGCTTGATCTTGTACCGGCTCTTGCTGCGAGGCTACTTCCTTCGACGGCAGGCTGCCGGCTTCTATGCCAGTAACGTGCTGTTGGTCGGGCTGCCGGTCTGTATCGCATGGATGGCACGCTACTTTTCGGATAACGTCCCGCAGAGCAGATATCGACTGACCGGATACCTGAGCGCTGATCAGGGCGAGTCTGAATCCGCCCGGGGCGCTATGACTCAAAGGCCGCAATTGACGCCGCCGAACCTGGGCCTGGTCGGGCAACTTGGCGAGCTGCTCATCAACCGTCCCATCCAGGAGGTGATCGCGATCCAGCCCGCCTCTGGCGGCGAGTGGATCGCACAGGTGGTGCGCGATTGCGACTACTTCGGTATTCTGCTGCGCATCGTGCCCGAGGCGCTGTTGTTCGGGCAACGGCGTGTCCTGGAAACGCTTTACCCATTTGAGGCGCTGCACTTGCCCGCCGTGGTGCTTACGCCGCCCCATTGGGACTCGGATGCGCTGTTCCTCAAGCGGCTATTTGACATCCTGGCAGCCGGCCTGTTGTTGGTCTTGCTGTCGCCGCTCATCGGCATCATTGCCCTGATCCTCAAGTTGAACGAGCCAGGCGCTCCGGTGTTCTACCCGTGGCACGTGGTCGGCCAGAACGGGGTCCAATTCACAGGCTACAAGTTCAGGACCATGGTGCCGAACGTAGATTCAATGAAGGCGGATCTTCTGAAGTATAACGAGATGACCGGTCCCGTCTTCAAGATAAAGAACGATCCGCGCGTCACGCCGGCAGGCCGCATCCTGCGCAAGTTCAGCCTGGATGAATTGCCGCAGTTGTGGAGCGTGCTCAAGGGCGAGATGAGCCTGGTTGGCCCACGACCGGCGGGACCGCACGAGCTGGCGCGTTACGAGTTCTGGCACAAGCGCAAGCTCAGCATCCGCCCCGGCATGACTTGCCTCTGGCAGATACGCGGGCGCAATGCGATCAACAACTTCGATGAATGGGTCAAAATGGACCTGGAGTACATTGACCATTGGTCGCTGTGGTTGGACTTCAAGATATTGGCCGGCACGGCGTGGGCCGTGATCGCCGGCACGGGAGTGTAGCGGTATCATGGAGAGGGTGCTTGTCACCGGCGGCGCCGGCTTTATCGGTTCGCACACGGTAGACCTGCTGCTCGCCAGGGGCTACGCAGTCCGCATCCTGGACAACCTCCAGCCGCGCGTTCATCCGCGCGGCAAGCCGGCCTGGGCGCCGCGCGAGGCCGAGTTCATCCAGGGGGATGTAGCGAATCCGGCCGGCCTGGCGCCGGCCTTGCGCGACATGGATTACGTTATCCATCTTGCGGCCTACCAGGATTACCTGCCGGACTTTTCGACCTTCATCCACACCAACACGGAGAGCAGCGCGCTGCTCTTCGAGCTGATCGTGGCCGGTAAGCTGCCGGTGCGCAAGATCGTCTTTGCTTCATCGCAGGCGGTCTGCGGCGAAGGGCTGTACCGGTGCCCCGAGCATGGACTGTTGACCCCACCCGCGCGGCCGGTCGAACAACTGCGCCGCGGGGACTGGGAGATCCACTGCCCCCACTGCGACCAGACCATGGCGTGGGCGCCGATCCCAGAGACGGTGTGCAGCCCCGGCACCACCTACGGCATCTCCAAATACGCGATCGAGCTGCTGGCCGATCGCCTGGGGCGGCGCTATGGCATCCCCACTGCGTGCATGCGCTACACTTACGTGCAGGGCACGCGCAACTCGTTCTACAACGCCTACTCCGGCATCGCGCGCATCTTTGCTCTGCGGCTGCTCCACGGCCTGCCGCCCGTCTGCTTCGAGGATGGGCAGCAGTTGCGGGACTATATCAACGTCAAGGATGTTGCCCGTGCCAACGTGCTGGCGATGGAAGATGATCGGGCCAACTTCGGCGTCTTCAACGTCGGCGGCAAGCGGCCGGTGACGGTGCTGGAATTTGCCCGGATCATGATCAAGGAGTTTGGCAGCGAGCTGGAGCCGTCGATTCCGGGTGAGTTCCGCCTGGGAGATACGCGCCATACGATCTCGGATGTCTCCCGCCTGGAGGCGTTGGGCTGGCAGCCGGAGATTCCGGTCGAACAGAATGCGCACGAGTACGTAGAGTGGATGCGGCAGCAACAGACCACGGACGAGTTCTTGCGCGAGGCCGATCGGATGATGCGCGAACAAGGTGTTGTGCAGCGAGTAAGGGGGCCGCGTGAATAGTAAGGTTTCCCAAGTGATAAGTACTGCGCGTGCCATTCTGGTTTCGGGCGTTCTGGGCGGCAATCTGGCGGCTCTGGCATTGGCGCGCCGACCCTCAGCAGCGTTGTCGTATGTGCAGTATGGGCTGTTCGGCTGGCGGATGATTGCTCACCAGGGGTTGCCGCAGCGCCAGTTCCACGACCTGTTTCCGACCCCGGCGCAGGTGTCCGTTGATTTGTTGCCCACCACCGGCTATCTGACCGGGTGGGACGCCAACTATACCAAAGATATGCTCTATCTTGCCCTGTTGGCCAGGGTGCTCGCACCGAAAACGGTCTGTGAGATCGGCACGCTGCACGGCTACACGGCGCTGCTCTTTGCCCTGAACACGCAGGCGGAGGCGGCCGTCTACACGCTCGATCTTCCGCCGGACGACTCGGTCACGCCCGCGTTGTCCACGACCATCGTGGACCATGCGCACATCGTTTCCCATGCCCGTGCGACACGGTATCTTTACGAGTGTCACCCCACCGGAGCGAATGTGAGACAGCTCTACGGGGACAGCGCGCGGTTCGATTTCTCACCCTACCACGGCCAGGTGGATTTGTTCTTCGTAGACGGTGCGCACAGCTACGAGTACGTGCGTTCGGATACCCTTCAGGCTCTTTCTTGCGTACGCCCCGGGGGGGTGATCGCCTGGCACGATTACGGCCGGTGGGGGGTGAACGGCGTATCGCGGTGGTTGCACGAGTTGGCGCGCAGCGGCCGTGAGGTCTGCCGGCTGCCGGGGTCGAGCCTGGCGTTGCTGAAAGTGTAGTGGGTGTAGTGCCACGTATTCTTTCTGGACAAGTCGCTCTCGTCACCGGTGCAGGGCGGGGCATCGGCCGGGCGATTGCGGCGGCGTTGGCTGAAGCGGGCGCCGACCTGATCCTGCTCGCCCGCACGGCGAGTGAGCTAGATGAAACGGCCGCCCAGGTGCGAGGTTTCGGCCGAGAGGCGTTTCCCTTGGTGGCCGACGTTGTGCAGCGCTCGGACGTGCAGCAGGCAGTGGCGGCGGGGCTGGCGCGGTTCGGCCACGTGGATATCCTCGTCAACAACGCCGGCGTGCAGCCGCCCATCGGGCCGCTGGTCGATAACGATCCCCAGCAATGGGAGCAGGCCATTGCGGTCAATCTGTTGGGCCCGTTCCATTGCCTGCAGGCGGTGCTTCCCGGCATGATCGAGCGCCGGCAGGGCAAGATCATCAACCTGTCGGGCGGCGGCGCGACTGGTCCCCGGCCGAACTTCAGCGCGTACGCCGCCTCCAAGGCGGCAGTCGTGCGACTGACCGAGACGTTGGCCGAGGAACTGCGGCCGCACAATATCCAGGTCAACGCGATCGCCCCGGGCGCGGTGAACACGCAGATGCTGGATGAGGTGCTGGCTGCGGGCGAGGCAGCCGGCCGCGAGCTGGCGGACGCCCGCCAGCGAGCCGTGCGGGGAGGGACGCCGGCCGAGCTGGCCGCAGCCCTGGTGGTCTTTCTGGCCTCGGACGCGGCTGATGGGCTGACGGGGAAGCTGATCAGCGCGCCGCACGACGGCTGGCAGACCTGGGATGCTGGGCGCATCGCGGCGCTGAGCGGCTCCCCATGGTACACGCTGCGCCGGCTCGACCCGCACACAGTGCACCCGCTGCTGGAGGACCTGTCATGACGCTGGGTGTGGCGGTTGTCGGCTGCGGGCTGATTGGGCGGCGGCGGGCCAGTGTGGCGCGCGCGCTGGGCGATCGGGTGGTGGTCGTCGCGGATGTCGACACGGCGCGCGCCCGCGACCTGGCTGCAGAATGTGGGTGTGCGTGGACGGCCGACCCGCGCGAGGCAATTGGGCGGGCGGACGTGGATGTGGTGGTCGTTTCGACGGTGAACAAAGTGCTGGCCCCGGTGACAGTCGCCGCGGCCGCGGCCGGCAAGCACGTGTTGTGCGAGAAGCCGCTTGGTCGCAACGCGGACGAGGCTGGGCAGATGGTGGAGGCGGCCAGCAAGGCCGGAGTGCTGCTGAAGACCGGTTTCAACCATCGCCACCATCCGGCCATCTGGGAGGCGCACGAGCTGTGCGCGGGTGGCGCAGTGGGGCCGTTGATGTTCATCCGGGCCGTTTACGGCCATGGGGGCCGGCCGGACTATGACAAAGAGTGGCGGGCGGACGCCGAGCTGTGCGGAGGGGGTGAATTGCTGGACCAGGGCGTGCATGTCATCGACCTCTGCCGCTGGTTCATGGGCGATTTCAGCAGCGCGTTCGCCGCGACCGGCACCTATTATTGGGACCTGGGTTATTTTGGGCCTGGCCAGGCAGAGGGCAGCCAGGGCGCCGGACCCCGGCAGCTTGAGGACAACGCCTTCGGCCTGCTGCGCACCGCCGCTGGCCAGACCGCGCAGTTTCACACCAGCTGGACGCAGTGGAAGAACCGTTTCAGCTTTGAGGTTTTCGGGCGTGATGGCTACCTGCGGGTCGAGGGCCTGGGTGGCAGCTATGGTCCGGAGAGCCTGGTCATCGGGCGGCGGCGGCCGCAGTCCGGCCCACCGGAGGAGGAACGGCGCGAGTACGAGGGGCCGGACGGCTCGTGGCAGGCGGAATGGCGCGAGTTCGCGGCGGCGATACGCGAGGGACGGCAGCCGCTGGCTAACGGCGAGGAGGGCCTGGCCACCATGCGCATCATCGCGGCCCTGTACCGCTCGGCGAGCAGCGGAGAACTGGCGGCTATCACGTGAAGGCGATGATCCTGGCGGCCGGGGCCGGCACCCGCCTGCGCCCGCTGACCGAACACATGCCCAAGTGCATGGTGCCGATCGGCGGCAAACCCCTTCTCGAGCATACCATCGAGTGGCTGCATGGCTATGGCGTGAGCGAGATAGCCATCAACCTGTGCTACATGCCGGGGGCGGTGACCGAGCACTTCGGGGATGGCCGGCGCTGGGGCGTGCGCATCACCTATTCGCTCGAAGATAGCGCGCTGGGAACGGCGGGCGGCGTGCGCAAGATGGCCGGGTTTTTCGACGGGCCGTGCCTGGTATGGTATGCCGACAACCTGAGCCGCTGCCGGATCGACCGGTTGATCGAGCAACACAGGGGCCACGCCGGGCTGGCGACTATCGCGCTGTTCCGGCGTGACGACGTGAGCCAGAGCGGCATCGTCGGTCTGGACCCAAGCCAACGCATCACAGCCTTCCTGGAAAAGCCTCATCCCGATCAGATCTTCTCGCATTGGGTCAACGCAGGTATTTATATCCTCGATCCGCAGGTGCTGAGCGCAATTCCGCCGGCGGTTAGCTCGGATTTTGCGCGCGATGTGTTCCCGGTTCTGTTAGCGGCGGGCAAGCCACTCTTCGGCTACGAGCTGGCGCCCGACGAAGGGCTCTGGTGGGTCGACCGCCCGGCAGACCTGGCACGTGTCCAAGCTGAATGGGAGGAGAGCGCACGATGATCCTGGCACGAGCGCCGTTCCGCATCCCTTTGGGGGGCGGCGGCACGGATTTACCCTCTTACTACGCGCAGTACGGCGGCTTCGTCTTGAGTGCAGCCATTAACAAGTACATGTACATCTACGTCAACCGGCCGGCGGCGGATAATTACATCCGAGTCAAGTATTCGCGCTACGAGCAAGTCTCGTCGCCGGACGAGGTGCAGCACGACCTGGTGCGCCCGGCGTTGAAAGAGCTGGGCCTGAACGGCAGCCTGGAGATCGTGTCGATGGCGGACATACCGGCGGGCACGGGGCTCGGCTCCTCCAGCACCTACCTGGTCGGCCTGTTGACGGCCCTTTACGAGCTCAAGCGCGAGAAGGTGCCCACGCACGCGCTAGCGGAAATGGCCTGCCACATCGAAATGGACCTGGCCGGGCACCCGGTGGGCAAGCAGGACCAATACCTGGCGGCGTTCGGCGGCATCACCTGCCTGGACATTGCCCCCAATGGGCGCGTGCAGGTGACGCCGCTGGATATCTCGATCTGCACCATGGAGGACCTGCGTCACAGCGTGTTGCTCTTCTACACGGGCGTCACCCGGTCGGCCAACGATATCCTGTTGGCCCAGAAACAAGACACCCAGCGGGGAGACGCCACCGTGGTGGACAGCCTGCACCGGACGAAGGAACTGGGCTTCCGGATCAAGGATGCCCTGGAACGTGGCGACGTCGAGTGCTTCGGCCGGCTGCTGGACGAGCATTGGCAGAACAAAAAGCGTCGTTCGAGCCAGATCAGCGATCCGCGCATCAACCAGTGGTACGAATGCGCGAAGGAGAACGGCGCGCTGGGCGGCAAGATCATGGGCGCGGGCGGCGGCGGGTTCTTCATGTTCTGTTGCCTGAACGGGTCTAAGGCCCGTTTGCGGGCGACGCTGCGGGCGGAAGGCCTGCGCGAGATGCCTTACGACTTTGACTACGAAGGGGCCAAGGTTCTTGTCAACTTCTGATTTCGCCAGATCACTTTGATGCCAGAAACCTCGCATCTCGGATCGCCAATCTCCGGCCGCCCCGCCGTCTTTCTCGACCGCGACGGCGTGATCAACGCCATGGTCTACAACGCCGAGTTCGGCCTGGTCGACTCGCCTGGCAACCCGGATGAATTCGAGCTGTTGCCCGGCGTCGCGGAGGCCGTTCGCCAGATCAACGCCCTGGGTTTCCTAGCCGTGGTCGTGTCAAACCAGCCCGGCATTGCCAAGGGGAAATTCACCCCGGCCCTGCTCGACGCCACGACCGGCAAGATGCACGCTGCCCTGGCCCAGCATGGGGCTCGCCTCGACGGCGTGTACTACTGCTTGCACCACCCGCAGGCTGTGGTGCCCGAGTATCACCAGCCGTGCGAATGCCGCAAGCCCTGCCCGGGTCTGCTGTTCCAGGCAGCCCGTGATCTGGGCATTGACCTGGCTGCCTCCTATATGGTGGGTGACGGGATCAGTGACGTGGCGGCCGGCCACGCGGCGGGAGTCCAGACGCTCTTCGTTAGCAGCCGCAAATGCTACATCTGTGAAGAGTTAGCGCACCAGCGGGTCAGGCCTGATTTCATGGTCCGGGATTTGCCCGAAGCGCTCAAGGTCATCCGGCTCGCGCGGGCAGGCGACCGTGCCGGTCTCGAGCCCTATCTTTTCCACGGTCTCTCGTACGGTCTCTCGTAAGGAGGAGTACTTATGGAATATGTGATCCAGTATCTCAACGAAGCCGCCGAGGTTATCCGCCAGATTGACCCGACAGCCATCGAGCGGACGGTTGACCTGCTCGCCGGGCTGCGCGAGCGCGAAGGGCGCCTCTTCTTTCTAGGCGTCGGCGGCAGCGCTGCCAACGCTTCCCATGCGGTGAACGACTTCCGCAAAATTGCCGGCATCGAGTCCTATGCGCCTACTGATAACGTCGCGGAGCTCACTGCCCGCGTCAATGACAACGGTTGGGAAACCGCCTACACCGACTGGCTGCGCGTCAGTCGCCTCGGCCCGCGTGACATGATCTTCGTGTTCTCGGTCGGTGGCGGCGATGCCGAGCATAATGTGAGCTGCAACCTGATACACGCGTTGCGCTATGCCCGGCAGGTTGGTGCAACCATCTGTGGTGTGGTGGGCCGCGACGGCGGCTTTACCGCCCAGGTGGCGGATGCTTGCGTGATCGTTCCCGTACCCAATCAGGCCACGGTCACGCCCCACACCGAATCATTCCAGTCACTGGTAGCCCACCTCCTGGTCTCCCACCCCAGGTTGCGGGCTTCTGAGATGAAGTGGGAATCGGTCAAGTAGAGCGGGATTCCGCATCAGGAGGAGGAGAATCAATGGGTCTCTTTTTGGATACCAGCAAGCTGGCCGAAATCGAACGTTTTCACCGCATGGGCATCATCGATGGCGTCACCACCAATCCCAGCATTCTTTTGAAGGATGGCATCCAGGACGGGCTGTACGGCGTCGAGCTGCGCATGAAGGAGATCGCGGCTATGGTGGACCCTCTCCCCGTTTCCGTAGAGGTCACCACCAATGATTACCAGGAGGCGTTGCGCCAGGCCCTGATTTTCTCCCAGTGGGCCAAGAACATCGTTATTAAGGTCACGGTGCACGGCCCACAGGGCGAACTGAACAACCTGGAGCTGATTCACCACCTGGAAACCGTGCACCACATTCCCGTGAATGTGACCGCCATGATGAGCGCACAGCAATGTCTGGTAGCGGCCCTGGCCGGGGCATCCTACGTCTCGATTTTTGCCGGGCGCATGAACAACATGGGCTACAATGCCTGCGATGAAATTGCCCGCCTCCGCCGCGTCCTCGACAGATTCGGCCTCAAGGCCCAGATCATTGCCGCCTCTACCCGCGAGGTACTGAACGTCATCGAATGGTTGGACGCGGGCGCTCACATCGTGACCGTCCTGCCCGACCTCCTCAAGGGCATGATCGTCCACCCGTATACAAAGGAAACCGTGCAGATGTTCCTGCGCGATGGCGCCGTGGTCACCCAAGCCATGGCCGGTCAACTGAGCGCAGCGCCCGTCTCCGCAGTGCCGCCGTCCGGTGGCAACGGGCACGAAAAGGTACAGGTCCCTGAGCACAGAAGCTGAACTCGTCCGCGGCGACGGGAGCGAGTCGGGTGAGCCTGGCAAGCGAAGTCGGCAGCGGTTCTCTCGCGTCAGATCCCTCGCGCGCGCGCTGGCCGCTTGCGAGGGCGGGATCGTGGGCGTCCTGGTGGCCGCCTCGTTCGTGTCGGCCCGACTTTTCCCCGTGGCCCTCGTCCTGGCCGCCCTCTTCTGGGGCGTCCGCTGGTTGGCCTATGGCCGCCTGACCGTCGCCGCGCCTGGAGCCTGGCCCGCTGGGCTGTTGGCTCTGTTGGTCCCGGTCACCCTTTGGGCCACCGCCTTGCCGGAACTCACCCGCCCGGCTGTCTATCAACTACTGGCGGGCATCGCACTCTACTTTGCTATCGTCAATTGGACGGTCTCGCCCTCACGCCTGCGTTGGCTGTCGCTGGCCGTCGTGACGGGTGGGCTGTTGCTGGCCTTCAGCGCCGTTGCTATGGTCACGTGGCCCGCGGGAACCAAGCTGCTCTTCATCCCGGCCGATCTCTACAAACGCCTGCCCGCGCCCGTGTCCGACCCGGTACAGCCCAACATCATGGCCGGCGCCCTGGTTCTGCTGCTGCCGATTGCCCTGGCTCGCCTGGCTTTTCCGGCCCCCGGCCTCCCCAGGTACGAGCGCCTGGTTGCCGGTCTGGCCGCACTCTCCATGACGGCCGTATTGGTTCTCACCAAATCACGCGGGGGCCTGGTCGCCTTCGCGGCGGCCCTGGCGGCCTTGTGCGTTCTTAGGTGGCGGCGCGGCTGGTTGGCCATCGCTATCGCCGCTCTCGCTGCCGGTGCCGGCGCCTGGCGTATCGGCTTGCCACGCCTCGTCGAGGCTCTGAGCGCGACACAGACCCTCGGCGGCCTGGATGGCCGGCTCGAGGTTTGGTCGCGCGCCATCTATATGCTCCAGGACTTCCCGTTCACCGGCATCGGCATGGGCACCTTCAAGCAGGTGGCCAACGCGATGTACCCGTTTTTCCTGGCCGGCCCCAATGCCGACGTGCCCCACGCCCACAACCTGTTTCTCCAGGTCGGCGTCGACCTCGGCCTGCCCGGCCTGGTGGCCTACCTGGCTTTACTGCTCGTCACCGCCTGGTCGCTGATCATGGTGCTGCGCCGTCCCGCCTCATTCCGTTGGCTCGCCGCGGGCCTGCTCTGCAGCCTGGTCGCCCTCTGCGTCCACGGCCTCTTGGACGCCGCGATCTGGGGCACGCGCCCCGCCATCCTGAGCTGGGCCATTTTCGGGCTTGCCGCGGCAATGGCAAATGCTGCCGGAACCGAACGCACTTAGCCGATTTTGCTGTCACTGTCACATCTGTTAGAATCAGCCCTATCGCTGAGATTCACTCGCTAATCTCGGGTCTCTGCTGGTTCAGCCCCCACTAGCCTACGAACCAATGACTGAGAACAGAGAACCGATAGCTAAGATTTAAGAACTGATGCCCCTCGGAGGAGTGATGGAATTACGCCGTTACGCGATGCTTGTTTGGCGCTGGCTGTGGCTCATCGTGCTGGGCACGGCCATCGCCGGCGGCACCAGCTACATCGTCAGCAAGCGCATGGTGCCGGTCTACCAAGCCACCACCATGCTGATGGTCAGCCAGAGCAAGTCGATCACCACGCTCGACACGAGCCTGGCTTCTGTCATCGACCGCCTGGCCAGCACCGACGCCGAGCTGATGCGCCGCCAGCCGGTGATGGATGCGGTCATCAAGAACCTGGGCCTCAAGACCTCCGCTGTTAAGCTCGGCGCCGCGGTCACGGTCACGCCCATCCGCAACACCCAGCTCATCCAGCTCTCGGTCGAAGACAGCAACCCCGCCCAGGCCGCGGCCATCGCCAACGAGGTGCCCAAGGTCTTTATCCAGCAAAACGATGCCATGCAGACCAGCCGCTTTGCGGTCTCGAAGGACAGTCTGCAGAAGCAGCTCGACCAGGCCACAGGTGACATCACGCGGCAGCAGGATTCGATTGCCAAGCTCAAGGCCGCGGCCCAGCCGGACGCGGTTGAGCTCGACCGCGAGCAGCTCGACCTGAGCCAGATGCAGAGCAACTACGCCACGCTCTATAAGAGCTTTGAGAGCCTGCGCCTCGAGGAAGCCCAGCAGCTGGATACCCTGCTGGTGACCGAACAGGCCCAGACGCCTACCATCCCGATCCGGCCCAAGACCGCGCAGAATACCCTGCTGGCGGCCGTGGTCGGCGCCATGCTCGCGCTGGGCATGGCTTACCTGATCGAGTACCTCGACGACGTCATCAAGAGCCCCGATGAGATCGAGCAGGTGCTGGGGCTGACTGCGCTCAGCGTGGTGCCGGCGGTTGATCAAGGGCCCGCAGGCAGTGAGGTGCACGTCGTCAGCGGCATGCACTCGGCCGCCACCGAGGCCTACCGCGTGCTGCGCACCAACCTGCAATTCGCCTCGGTCGACGCCGCGCTGCGCACGCTCATGGTCACCAGCGCCTCGCCCATCGAAGGCAAGACCACGACCGTCGCCAACCTGGGCGCGGCCCTGGCGCAAGACGGCAAGCGTGTGATCCTCGTCGACGCCGACCTGCACCGCCCGCGCTTGCACCGCGTCTTCAAGATGAGCAACAACACCGGCCTTACCACGGCCTTGCTGGCCGGCAGCGCCGATCTGGATCGCTTGCTGCAAGACACCGAGGTGCCCGGGCTACGCGTGCTCACCTCGGGCCCGCTGCCGCCCAATGCCGCCGAGCTCCTCGGCACCGACCAGATGCGCCAACTGCTGGCCGATCTGGCCGGGCGCTGCGCGGCGGCGTCGGCGGGGTCGCCGGCCCCATCCTAGGCGCGGTGATCCTCGGATTCGTGCGCAACATCATCTCTTTCGCCAATGTCAACCTCTGGTGGCAGACCTTTGTCAATGCGGCCATCATCGTGGTGGCCCTGGCAGCCCCCGGCATCATCGATCTCTTCCGCAGGGTGGTCTATGAGAACATTAAAGATATCCCCGCCGCTC
>Ga0209540_10001234_pt1 | contig 20056 bp, 13 predicted proteins | sample BarGraIncu01121A_FD_184501 | JGI IMG/M metagenome (GOLD analysis project Ga0209540, IMG submission 184501) | Arctic peat soil microbial communities from Barrow, Alaska - Barrow Graham LP Incubations 011-21A (SPAdes) (version 2) | ecosystem: Environmental > Terrestrial > Soil > Wetlands > Peat... | reverse complement strand
TAGATACAGATAACCGTATTCTAAAAAACACAACTTCTGCAACCGCCTCTTTCTTGAAAGATCAGTTGCATCTGAACGGTGATTTCACCTTCCGAACTACCGATAATAATACCACGCAGATAAGAGTTCCGGTTCCTTACAGTACTTCACCGGGCGTAATCAGCTATTTAAGCAGCAATTATAACGACATAAAGTTAACCAATCAACGGTATGATTATATGTCAAGCAATATCTACGCTGATTTCACAACCAAAATTGCTCAAAAACATGTTATCAAAGCAATGGTCGGCTATAACTACGAACAGCAGAAATATAATAGTATTGCTACACAACGCAATGGTTTGTTGACAGAAGATGTTACCAATATCAATCTGGCTTTGGGACAGACCTACACTACTTCAGGCAGTTATAGCAAGTGGAGTACAACAGGTTTCTTTTCACGTGTAAACTATGCATTTGACGATCGTTATTTATTCGAATTTGACGGACGTTATGACGGTTCTTCTAAATTTCCGACTAACCAGCAATGGGGATTCTTTCCATCGGCATCGGTAGGTTGGAGAGTTTCGGAAGAACCATTCTGGCATGTGAACCCAAAACTGATCTCCGATTTGAAAATCAGAGCCTCTTACGGTTCGCTGGGAAATGGAAACATTGATCCTTACAAATATCAGGAACTCTTAGCTATCAGCACATCAGGTAGAATGCTAAACGGCGTGAATAATCAGATCACAAGTTCTCCGACAGTTGTTCCCAACGGATTAACGTGGGAAACAGCTTCCACTACCAATATTGGGTTAGACTTTGGAATGCTCAGCAACCATTTACATTTCACCGGAGATGCTTATATCCGTAAAACAAAAAATATGTACACCACAGGACCAACTCTGCCCGATGTATTTGGCGATAACTCGCCAAAGGGTAACTATGCCGATTTGACGACTCGTGGTTGGGAAATTTCTTTAAGCTATGCCAATAATTTCCGGTTAGCCGGTAAGCCTTTTAATTATCAGATAAAAGGAACATTATCCGATTATTTATCTAAAATTGATAAATACAACAACTCAACAGGAAGTTTGAGCGATTACTATGCAGGTCAAACAGTTGGACAAATTTGGGGTTATCATGTTGAAGGATTATTCAAAGATCAAGCCGATATCGATAACCATGCAAAACAAAAATTACTTTATGCTTCATCTGATGGGCTAATGCATCCCGGAGACGTAAAATTTGGCGACCTGGATAATAGCGGAACGATTGACTATGGCACAAATACACTTTCAAACCATGGAGATTTAAAGGTTATTGGTAACACAACTCCCCGTTATACCTACAGCTTTACATTAAGTGCCGACTGGAATAATTTTTTCTTCTCTGCCTTTATTCAAGGTGTTGGTCACCAAGATTGGTATCCGAGCAGCGAAAGTATATTTTGGGGACAATATAACCGTCCGTATAATAACATCCCTTCCTGGCAAATGGGCAATATCTGGTCGGAAAATAATCCTAATGCCTATCTTCCCCGTTATGTTGGATACAATAACATGATTGCCCGGGGTGGTTTTGCAAACGATAGGTATTTACAAAATGTGGCCTATTGCCGCTTAAAAAATCTTCAAATCGGATACAATATCCCCAAACAATTGATTGCGCCATTGAAAATACAAAATATTCGTATCTATGTATCGGGTGAAAATCTCCTTTGCTTTTCTCCTTTATACAAATGGACACGCGATATAGATGTGGCTAATATATATGGGTCTGATAAGGATTTGACAGACGGAGGTTCAGGCGATGGCATGAATTATCCGACTTTAAAAACCTATAACGTAGGTTTATCATTAACTTTTTAATTTGATTTGTTCATTAAAATCAAAATATTTACAAATGAAAAAAATAATATTTCCTTTATTAGTACTTTGCACTCTTTTAGCATCGTGCAACCTGACAGAAGAGCCGCAGTCATCTGCATCAAAGAAATTAACTTTTGGTACCGAAGCCGGGCTTAAAACATACAGCTATTCTTTCTATAATATATTACCTGATGCCGGTTGGGCCTATCAACAAGATGGTATGGTAGACTATGGTGCTGTAAACAACCTCGACAATTTTATCCGAAAAGGTGCATATTCTGCATCTATCAGCACAGGCTGGACATGGAATAATTTGAGAAACATCAACTATTTTATCCAAAATTGTACGGATGCAAATATAAGTGATGCTGTAAAAAACAATTATATCGGTATTGCCCGGTTTTTCAGAGCATGGTATTACTACAACATGGTGGTACGTTTTGGCGATGTGCCCTGGGTTGACAAAGCTATGGATATCGATGATCCTAATCTTTACTCCAAGCGAGATTCACGTACAACCATTATGCAACATATGATCGAAGATCTTGATTTTGCCTGTAATAATATAACAGAAACCGCAGGCGATGGAACGCTGATTTCAAAATGGACCGCTTATGCACTAAAATCGCGTATCTGCCTGTTCGAAGGTACCTTTGAGAAATACCATACAGAGTTAAACCTCACCGGATCGGCAAACAATTATCTGCAACTAGCTGCCACTGCAGCAAAATACCTGATGGATAATTCGGGCTACAAAGTGTATACTACGGGAGGAAGTAGTTCTTCTTTCAGAACACTTTTCACATCGGATGTACCGGTTTCAACCGAAGTGATTTTGGCAGATGCCTTCAGTTCTGCAAATTCGGTGTACAGCTCTGCTAACTGGTGGTGGACCTCGAGTACTTATGGCTCAAGATGGAGCATGACCCGCAAATTTGTAAATACATTTTTAAATATCAACGGGACTCCGTTTACAAACAATGCCAACTATAGCACGATGGGGTTCTATGATGAATGTCAAAATCGTGATGCACGCCTTGCTCAAACCATCCGCACTCCGGGTTACAAACGCGATGGCTCGTATGCAGCTCCCAACTTTGCAAGTTATACCTTCACAGGTTATCAACCAATTAAATATTGTCTGGATCCAACTTCATACGATAATGGACAATATAACACCAACAGCATTCCATTGATTCGTTATGCCGAAGTGCTTTTGAATTATGCCGAAGCCAAAGCCGAATTGGGAACCCTGACAGATGCCGATTGGCTTGCAACCGTAGGTGCATTGCGTTCGAGAGCCGGAATTACCGGAGGTTTAAACACCAAGCCGACTACGGTCGACTCTTATCTTCAAACAAACTATTTTCCTTCTGTCACCGATCCTGTAATACTCGAAGTACGACGGGAACGTTCTATTGAATTGGCACTCGAAGGATTCCGCTTTACCGACCTTAAGAGATGGAAAGTGGGTGAACTGATGACAGTAACATGGGATGGTATATATGTACCTGCACTGAATACTCAGATTGATCTTGACGGAAATGGCACAACAGATGTACTATTCTACAATGGAACCGCTAACAAACCGTCCGGTCTACCTTCCGGTTGTGCTGCTATTAATGTGGATGGTTCTGTGGGTATCACATTGAGCAATGGAACTTCTGGTAATATCATTTTTTCCGGCGATAGATACTGGTATTCTGATGGCCGTCAGTATTATTACCCTATACCAACTACGGCTATTACAAAGAATCCGAATCTGACACAAAATCCGGGTTGGTGATAAAGTTTAATGACAAATCTTAGTCTGAGAGGCTGTCTCAAAAGTATTTTTAGAACGCAAACAACACAAAATACGCAAATTAGCGCAATCATATTAAATTGGAATTCTGCAAATAATATTCTACTTTATAAATCCTATTTGCGAAAATTTGTGTTGTTTGCGTTTTTGGTGTGCTTTTTAATACAACCACTTATTCTATAAAAACATTTCAAATGAAGAAAATACTATTTATTGCATGTGTAGCATTGTTTGCTTTCAATGTACACGCCGAGAAAGAAAAGCATGTTATTCTGATTACAATTGACGGTTTCAGACCTGATTTTTATTTTGAAAAGGAATGGCACACTCCAAATCTGCATAAAATGGTGCAGGAAGGAACCTGCGCCTTCGGAGTAAACAGTGTATTTCCATCAATCACCTATCCTTCGCACACCACCATTGTTACCGGAGTACAGCCGGCTGAACATGGAATTTATTACAATAGCGTATTCGAACCGGATAGTGTAACAGGGAAAATCTACTGGAATTTTCAACAAATTACAGCTCCGACCCTATGGCAAGCCGTTACGAAGGTCGGATTAAAAGCATCTTCTATCAATTGGCCGGCCTCAGCCGAAGCTCCTGTGACGTACAACATCCCTGATATTGGTGGCAGACGGGATGATATGGTAAAGTATGCTGTTCCGACAGGATTTTTAGACACACTGAATAATCAGTTGTTTCACCGCAAAGAAATAGCTGATACTGATTTAGGAAAAGATCAGAATTCCGCAAAGATTGCTGCATGGGTCATAAAAAAAGACAAGCCCAACTTTATGACAGTTCACTTGTTTTCGGTTGATCATTTCGAGCATCAGGAAGGACGACATGGTAAAAAGGTGGAAGAGGCAATTGCCGATGCCGACGAAGGAGTGGGAATAATCAGACAGGCTATTCAGGAGGCAGGAATGACTGACAACACCTTGCTGATTGTAACCGGAGACCATGGATTTTTGGATGTAAACACCAATGTCTTTCCAAATGTATGGTTGGCAAAAGCCGGATTATTAGACAATCCGAACGGACAATGGAAAGCCCGTTTTCATTCCACAGGTGGAAGTGCTTTTTTATTTTTGAAAGATAAAAACGATACGGAAACACTCCTGAAAGTAAAATCAATGCTGAAGAATTTACCTGCTGATGAAAAGAAATATATTCGGGTCATTACAACTGCCGAAGCACAAAAGATCGGTGCCGATCCCAATGCCTCATTGGAATTATCCGGATTAAACGGAGCTTCCTTTGGAAATGAATATACCGAAAAAGCGGTTCGTACAGGCAAAGGTGGTACACACGGCTATTATCCCGATTGCAGGGAGATACAGACAGGTTTTATCTGTGTAGGTAAAAGCGTGCAAAACAATTATGAAATAAAGGAAATGAATCTGAGAGATATCACAGCAATCGTTGCTCAGTATCTTGAAATTCAAATGCCATCCTGCAAGGGAACAGTGCCTGCAGGTTTATTCAAATAAACAATCATCATGAAGAAAATCGAATATCTATTATTATTTTTAATGCTATTGTCTGGTAACCTGGTAGCAAATCAACCGGCTACTTTTACGGTAGCCAGCTATAATCTGCGACAAGCCAACCGTGAGGATTCGGTAAACGGCAATGGTTGGGGACAACGCGCTCCCTACATTGCCAAAATTGCTTTGTTTCATGGGTTCGATATTTTCGGAACGCAGGAAGGATTTTATGGACAACTGCAGGATTTGAAACGGCTAATGCCGGGGTATGAATATATCGGAGTGGGGCGCGACGACGGAAAGAAACAGGGAGAACATTCGGCCATTTTCTACCGTACTGATAAATTTCAGGTACTCGATCATGGCGATTTCTGGCTGTCGGAAGATCAAACGAAACCTAATTTTGGTTGGGATGCAGCGTGCATTCGTATTTGTACCTGGGGAAAGTTTAAGGAGATTGGTACCGGACTCACATTTGTATACTTCAACCTGCACATGGATCACAAAGGAACAAAAGCCCGTGAAGAGAGTGCGAAGCTGATTCTGAAAAAGATTCAGGAGATGCCAAAAGGCATGCCGGTAATATTGACAGGCGATTTTAATGTCGATCAGTTTTCGCCTTCCTATCAGTTGTTGAATACATCAGACATATTGCGCGATTCGTACGATAAAGCGACTTTGACTTACGAGCCTGTTGCTGGCACATTCAACGGATTCAATTCCAATAATTCACCCATTGGACGTATTGACCATATTTTTCTGACCAATGATTTTTCTGTGCTAAAATATGGAATTTTAGACGATACATATCGAGCCACAAACAAGGAGAATGGAAATAATGTACATGTTAAGGCTGTTGAGAAGCAAAAATCAGAAGCCAGATGTCCTTCCGACCATTTTCCGGTGATGATAACTGTGGAAGTAAAATAGATGTTTTTAATGCATCACACTCCTGAGTTATTATATTCGTTTTCATATAGTAGCCGGAGTTAAAAAGAGAACATGCCGAAACTATTTCCTTAGTTTCGGCATGTTCTCTTTTTAGTTAAACATCTGTCAGATAATTTTATACAGTTCGAAGAGCAGGAAGTAAATGCTTTTGGCTATTTGCTTTGGCTTACCCCTTCGGTAGTCATTTGTACACGCTTCATAGTCCCATCGGGGTTGTAATAAAGCCGGTCGATGCATACCGAACGATGAAAACTACTTCCACCTACATCGGCACCACCATTGTGATAAACAAAATACCACTTACCTTTAAATTCTACAATAGCCTGATGATTGGTATTAGAGTTTCCAGCCAGCTCGTTCAAAATGCCTTTGTACTCCCACGGTCCTGTAATTTTTCGGCTCATGGCATACACTATTTTCTCAGGAAACTCGGAAGCATATGACAAGTAATACCAACCCTTGTTTTTATGAATCCAGGGAGCTTCGGTATAGCGGGGTAAATCTTTAACTGCTACGATAGGTCCAATAGTATCTATCATGTTTTCTTTCAACTTTACGTAATAACATTGGGTGTTTCCCCAAAACAGGTAAGCTTGTTTATCATCATCGATGATCACAGTCGGGTCTATATCATCCCAGCTAATTTTGGTATAGTTGGTTGTCAAATCATTGGTGATAATAGCTGAACCCTTGGCATCTTTAAATGACCCGGTAGGACTATCCGATACGGCTACACCAATAGCTTTACCATGAACGGTTCCATGCTCCACCGCCACATACCAGTAAAACTTGCCATTTCGCTCTATCACCTGCGAGGCCCAGGCATCACCCTTGGCCCAGGCAAAGTCTTTAGCATGCAATGGAGTCGGATGTTCGGTCCAGGTTTTCATATCATCCGACGAGAACACACACCAGTCGTTCATCACATAGCGTTCCTGACCTTTAGTACACTCATCATGTCCGGTATAAAGATAAAACTTATTTTTATACACCATGGCAGCCGGATCGGCTGTGTATTTGTAACGAATAACGGGATTTCCCTCTGAACGAAAAGTTGTGTCACGCGTTACTTCCTGACTAAAGAGATGGCTGATACTTAAAATGGGAAGTAGAAGAATAAATAATTTTCTCATGATCAATTTTACTATTTTATAACTTAAGTACAAAACTAAGATAAAAACCACAAGTGTCAAACAGAGCCTGATTATTTTACAAATTTGTCCACTAATTAAAAGAAATCGTTTCTGAATTACGTCACAACGGAAAGACAACTCATGTGTTGTTCCTACTAGACTCTCAATTCCGCTTGAAACACGGTTATGGCTTGACCTTTTATTTCTACACGTTCGTTTAGCTGCTTTACTTTTATTCGTCCGGTGCGTTTGGAGAGTTGATAGGAGTTGAATTCTGTCTTACCTGTTTTTGCGTGCCACAAAGGCGTGAGTGCGCAATGAGCTGAACCTGTTACCGGATCTTCGTTTATACCTGCCAATGGTGCAAAAACCCGCAATACAAAATCGCGGTCGGGTTGTTCGCCAGCAGCTGTTATCATTAAGTGGCCTAGTCCACTCGCTTTCAGTCGCTCAAAGTCAGGCTTAGCATTTTGAACGTCGGCTTCCGAAGCAGCAACAGCAATCACCCAATCGTAAATACTCGAATACATTTCCTGTGGACCGAAACCTATCAATGCTTTAAAATCAGACGGAACATCCATTTTTGTCAACGGATAAGCCGGAAAATTCATGGCTATCCAATCACCTTGTTTAGTCATGATTAATTCAGCACCTTCAGCTTTGAATACAATCGATTCATTCGCCTTTTTCAGTCCCAGTTCGTATATCATGTGCGCACTGGCAAGCGTGGCATGTCCACAAAGCGGCACTTCACGGTTGGGTGTAAAATAACGTATATAAAATTCGTTTCCATGGGGGATGATAAAGGCCGATTCGGAAAGATTCATTTCTGCAGCCAACTGTTGCATTTTCTCAGCCGGAAAATGTTTGTTTACTATCATTACACCTGCCGGATTACCTTTGAAAGGTATTGATGTAAAAGCATCTACTTGATAAATTGTGTTCATATTGACTTACTTGATTAAATTAAATATTCTCGCAAACAAAGTATACTTATTAATATTGTTTTCAAATTCATTCTTATTCAGTGAATTCTGTGTGTTCCGTGTGCTAAATAATAGCATTTGCTAAAACACCAAATCGCAATTCGATTCTACAGCATCGACATTAGCTCCAAGGCTTTTGTAGAAGTCAATAGCCGGTTGATTCCATTCAGACACCTGCCAACGAAGCTTTTTGCAGTTTTCGGCTTTGGCAAAGGCTATCACCTCGTTTATCAACTTAGTACCTACACCTGCACCCCTGAAGTCGGGTCGTACGTACAAATCATCCATATACAAGGATTTGCCTATCCATGTGTAATAACCAAAGAAATAAGTTACATAACCCAGTATCTCATCTGCAGCGTTCACCGCTACAAATCCCGTTAGGTATTCTTTCTCTTTCATCATTTGCTCCACGGAGTTGGTCGTCTTCTCCGGTAATTTTTCAAAAAGTGCAAACTCTTTGAAAAGAAAAATCAATACAGGAAAATCATACTCTTCAATCTTTCTGATAGTAACTGTCATGTTCTTTAGTTTGATGTTGTAAGTGTAACGTATTCTCTGTCCAAAATACTCATATTGTGTACCGAATAATATTCATCATCTATTACAAAAGATTCCCTCAAAGTGCCTTCTATACGAAAACCACAACTTTGATAGCAGCGAATAGCGGCTTTATTGTATTCAAAAACACCCAAATCGACCCGATGAAGTGCTAGTTCTTCAAAACAAATTTTCAGCAAAGCCCGTATCAGTTGTCGTCCATAACCCTTACTTCTATCCTGCTCCTTAGCAATCAGAATCCGACATAGACGCGCACTCTTATTCTTTACATTATGATGACTAATGGATGCATGTCCAATTACCTTGCCTGTCGCTGAATCCACCACACGGTATATCCTGTTCGCTGAATCGGCTACGTACTTCTTCAATTGCTCCTGCGTAACCGGAAAGCTAAATGAAGCCCCACCAAATTGAGACATAAATTTCTCAGTATCCATCCAGCTGATAAACTGCTCAAAATCATCTTCGGTAAATTTCTCAAGTCGTATCATAACCCACTAATCATTTAAATTTGTAATTCATTTGCAAATGTAAGAATTATTCATAAAAGAATTGTCCCGAAAATCATTTCAGATCTTCGGGACAATCTCTTGTTAAGACAATCACTAATTCTTATAATTTTTATTCAGGAATAAAAATCTATTGTCATTTTGAGCTTTAGCAGCTTTTGAATCAACATTTAGCAACATAACCGGTGGATCCATTTCTGTCGGTTTAGCCGCCGACCATTCCGGAAGTCCTTTTCCATTGGGGTTACCGGTTTTTATGAAGTTGGCGATGTATTGTTGGGCTGTCTTTGAAAGGATATAATCATCTTTCTCCCACGCAAATTCAGGTTCCAGATAGAGATTTCCCATCAGATATTCAATCTCATCGGCATGGGCAGCACCCAGTTTTTTAGGAACAGCAGTTGCAGTCTCTTTTTTCTGTGTACCTCCTGCAAGCCCCGAAGCTAAGGACTTATCTTTCAAGGCCGGTCTCGGATGGCAAAACAAGTATCGATACACGGGCTGCGACGAATTCTTACGGTGCAGATCGAACCATTTCCAGGTACTGTACACAATAAACCGATCGGAGGACAACTCAGTTGCAGAGAGTTCCACTTCTTTATCGGTGTTGTGGGCATAAAGTTTCAGAACCTCTTCTGAATCGTTAGGATAAGTCTCTTTTACTTTGGCGATAAAGTTTTCGCTATTATAGGGTTTGCCTCCCATAAATACCATACCTGGGATTTCTGCAAAATTCCACCCAACTAGTAAAGGTATTTGAGCCTGTTTACCGGCATTATATATTTCGGGTAATGATGTTGGCAGAAAGTACCCATCAATAACCGTTGGAAACCCGGAGCGTCTGTATTTTACGTAGATGTCTATAAGTTCTTTTGTGCTCAGTGATCTCAGTGCTTTCAATGAGGAATAACCGGCTTTCTCTACAAATTCCAATCCTGTCTTTTCGGCTTCTTTTAATGGTACTGGAGCCATAGTAGGATTGATTGCTGCTCCACTCTCACCAATGGCTCCGGCTATAAGCTCTTTGGACAGAGGGGAAGCCATGTGAGCACTAACTGAAATGGAACCCGCTGACTCTCCGGCAAGCGTCACCCGTTTAGGATCGCCACCAAAAGCAGCGATATTCTTTTGCACCCATTGCAGAGCAGCTACCTGATCCAGATAGCCGTAGTTTCCGGAGGCTTTGTAGGGAGTTTCGTTGCTGAGTTCGGGGAGTGATAAGAAGCCAAAGATGTTCAGACGATAATTAAATGTTACAACTACTATCCCTTTTTGAGCCATAGAGGCTCCATCATAGCGAGGTTCAGTACCATCACCGGCCACAAAGCCTCCTCCATAGATATACACCAGCACAGGTAATGATTGAGCCGACTTTTTCAACGGTGCCCACACGTTCAGGTACAGACAATCCTCACTCATTGAGTCGAGTCGGTTGTTCATCTTTCCAAAAACCTCGATTTGTACCGGTTTGGGTGCAAACTTTTGTGTTTTCAGCACACCTTGCCAGTTGTCATGTTGTTGTGGAGCTTTCCAACGAAGTTCGCCGACAGGAGCTTTTGCAAAAGGAATTCCAAAATACATCTGAAGGCCTGTTTTAGTGTCTTTTAACCCTTCAATTGTTCCGTTTTCAATTGATGTTTGTACCATAGTCTGAGTTTTACTCTGTGAAACCAAAGAAAAACTGATGCAGCACAAAGCAATAAGGAAGATTGGTTTTATTTTCATTTTATTTATAGCTTAGAATTCTACAAAATATCTGTCATTCTTGGGTATTACTTTTTGTGACTAAATAACCAGGCAAAAACTCCCGGTTCTTTAAATGTATTTTCCCAACAGTTATGATTAACAGCCGGATATTCCGTGTATTTGATTTCACGCTTTCCATCATTCAGCCGTTTATATGCATTACGGGCATAGTCCACAGATACTACCTGATCTACGGCTCCATGAAACAACCACAGAGGTGTTTTTTTGTCATGAGCCGTAAACCAATCGAGATTGACTGCACCACACATAATATAGGCAGCTGCAAAAGTGTTGGGCATGCGTATCAATAATTCATACGTTCCCAAACCACCCATCGATAGTCCACCAACATAAACCTGTTTTTTATTGATCTTACCGGAATTTATCCACTCTTTGGTCAATCCCATCAGCAATTTCAGAGATTCATTAGCCACACTATCTTTGTAAAAGGTAAACTTCAGCATCATCGGGCTACCTTTGGGTAAGACTTCCCGTTTGGCATGTGCCCAATAGTCATTTTCGGGGCACTGTGGAGCAATAACTATGGCAGGATAATCGGTTTGTAAATTGTCGACCAACCATTGACCGCCATTCTTTAGCTGTTTTTCATTATCAATACCACGTTCGCCCGAACCATGCAGGAACAGAACCAAGGGGTATTTTTTATTCGGATCATAATTCTTAGGAAACAGAATTCGATAGGGTAATGATTGAGCATTTTCCGTATAAACCCGTTTTTCGAATACGGACATGTCCTGAGCCGATAGCGGCAAGGCAATCAGCATCAATAAAAAGAAAATTGTTTGTTTCATAATAAATTAGTGATAAAAGTACATTTTCTATAAATTTGGTATTCACTTAAGCAATCAATAATAATTAATGATGCGACAGGAGTTGAAAATAGTCCGTAGAACTTACATATCCATAGAATAAACGGCTATGTATGTTTATCCCCTACGGGGAATTGGTTGTATTGGTTTTCATTTTCTATTGATATGTATTCCCTACGGGAAATGACTCATTATAAATAGAATTTGTATGTCCGTAACTCCTGATTCACATTAATGATATGTTTTTTGTATGCCATATTCAGATCAACAATCTTGTAACTCGTAACTATTTGCTTGTAATTATTTGGCTATTTTCTATTTGCTTTTAATTCATTTATAGCCACTTCAGGCACAACGTGAGTAGACGCTTTTTCAACAATCAGTTCGCGTTCCACATTAAACGTTGATACTGCTTTTATATTTAAAGATGACGCTCCGATTTTGGCTGTATATTTTCCAGCTTCAACTACCCACGACAGAGCAGGAGTATTAAAAGAAGCCAGATCGGTGGCACGAATGCTAAACGTGACGATTTGCGACTCGCCGGCTTTTAGCAATCTGGTTTTAGCAAAACCTTTCAACTCTTCTTTGGGTTTGTCCATGGATTTTCCCGGAGCTGAAATATACAATTCAGCCACCTCTTTCCCTGCCACTTTTCCGGTGTTGGTAATAGTTACAGATGCCGTCAGTTTTCCTGTGAAATTAGTATTGCTTAATTTGAAATTGCTATAGCTGAAATTGGTATAGGACAATCCGTAACCAAACTCATACGACGGCTTCACATCAAACGTATTATAATAGCGATAACCAACATATATACCATCATTGTAAAGGGCTTCCGAAGGGCTTCCAAATAAATCGCTGTCAGCTGCATTAGGATCTAACTTTCGGCCCGGAAAATCTTTGGCCGAAGGAACATCGCTGTAATTTACAGGGAATGAAGAAGCCAACTTGCCTGAAGGAGTTACCTTTCCACTCAATATATCCGTCACAGCATTTCCACCTTCAATACCTGCCTGCCAAGCCAATAAAATAGCATCTGCTTTATCTTTCCAACTGGCAGTTTCTATAACACCGCCAATGTTGAGCACCACAATTACTTTTTTGTTCTGAGCATGAAATGCATTGCTAATGGTCTGAATCAATACCTGCTCTTTGTCGGTCAGGTTGAAATCATTTTCCACCTTTCTGTCGGTTCCTTCACCAGCATTACGACCAAGAGTAATAACAGCCACATCGGTATTTTTAGCTAACTCTTCTACATAAGACTTATCAATAGCGTATTCAGCAATAGGAGGTGCTACCCCGAAAATACCTTTAGGCTTAATTTGTTTTGCTTTTTCACTGGTTATGTAGGTTTCGTACTTTTGTTTCAAATCATTGTTCAGCACATAACCTCCGTTTTTCAAGCCATCCAACAACGAAATGGTGTATGCTTTGTTTACGTCACCACTTCCGGTTCCTCCGGCAATAAATGCATACGAGGTATTTCCAAACAACGCAATGTTTTTCTTTTTCAATGGTAAACCTGCGTTGTTTTTGAGTAAAATCATTCCTTCGGTAGCTGCTTTGCGCGAGATTAGTGCATGTGCCGCCAAATCGGGTTGATCGCTGTATTTATAACCTTTATAACTTGGAGAATTGATCATCACGGCAAGAATATGCTCTACACTTTCGTTGAGTTGTGCTTCGGTCAATGTGCCGTTTTTTAGTGCTTCGTTGAGAGTAATATATTGTTGCAGACCTCCGGGCATTAATAAGTCATTCCCGGCATTTTGTTGGGCAACAGCATCTTTTCCTCCAAACCAATCGGTCATTACCAATCCATTAAAGCCCCAGTCTTTGCGTAACGTTCCGGTAAGCAGCTCCTTATTTTCAGAAGTATATATACCATTTATAAAATTATAGGAAGTCATAACTGCCCATGGCTGAGATTTTTTCACAGCTATTTCAAACCCTTTCAAATAAATTTCGCGCAATGCTCTTTCACTTATTTTTTCATTCAGTTGCATACGGTTAAACTCCGCATTATTGGCAACAAAATGTTTAATACATGCACCTACTCCATTCGACTGTACCCCTTCGACCAGAGCAGCGGCAATATTTCCCGACACAACAGGATCTTCTGAATAATATTCAAAATTTCGTCCTCCCAGCGGATTGCGGTGAATGTTCATTCCCGGTCCCAACAGAATATCAATACCATATTCTTTTACTTCATTACCAAATGCCACACCAACTTTTTTCACCAATTCCGTATCCCATGATGAGGCAAGCAACGTACCTACAGGCCATGCCGTAGCATAAAAAGTTTTATCTGGCTTGTCTTCCCTTTTGGGTGTAATGCGTACTCCGGCAGGTCCGTCGGAGAGTACCAGCGAAGGAATATGTAATCTGTCAACAGCATGTGTTCTACCTGCTGCACCCGGAGTTTTTTCAGCCACCAGGCCATCGCCGGGAATAGCAGTCATGGGCGTGAGTCCTACATAATTGCCCGAAGCATCTTTTTTAAGTTCTACTGTCGATGCTCCCGGCATTTTCATCCCCATGCCTACCACCAGTCTTACTTTTTCGTCGGTACTTAGTTTCGATGCCAATGCTTTGACCTCGGGTGAACTTTGAGCAAAAAGTAAAAGAGGATATATTGCTATAAATAATAGCATCAGTTTTTTCTTCATTTTTATTTTATTTAGTGGGTTTATAATCAACTGAGAGTCTCCGTCTGCCACTCCCCGGGGAGACCTTGAGTTTCTATTGATTTAAACAGAAAAACTCAAAGCTCCTTGAAGAGAGATAGACAGTAAGTAATAATACGAAACCGGAGTTGCATACATACACATTCTATTTATAATGAGTATTTCCCGTAGGGAATACATATCAATAGAAAATGAAAACCAATACAACCAATTCCCCGTAGGGGATAAACAAGCTAAAATGTAAATGTCCTACGGACAATAAACAGGCATATCTCTTTATTCTATGGATATATAAGTCCTACGGACTATTTTTTCAACTACTGATTCGCATTAATAATAATAATAATATTTAATGATCTGTTTTCCGAAAGCAAAATCCAGATAAACAGTCTTGTAACTCGTAACTATTTACTTGTAACTACTTCTAAAAATTATAACTTATTGAAGCTTGTACTGTAAAAGGAATAATATAAGATGCACCCATAATTTTTCCTTCATAAGAAGCATTGTTGGTTATCAAATCGGAGCTACTGATGGTGCCTTGTACACCTTTCTGATTAAGCGGATTGGTAATTTGCAATGATATTTTTGTTTTTGCATTCGCTTTATAATCGGTACCTACAAAAGTTTCCCATCTTCCTTTATAAGTCAACGCATTGGAAATATTGGCATATTGTTGTCCAAAATAATGTGCCATGGCCCAGAAACGAAACTTTTGATACGTATAACTTGGGTCGATTTCGATCAAAGTTTTCGAAATAGCAGTTACGTTCTTCTTCGAGAAATCGTAATGTGTTGTTGTTCCCTCGCTTGGCCATTTTACGTCAAAACTAAAATCGGAATATTTTGGATTTTGGAAGGTTAGCAAAAAGTGTAAATTGAAGTTTTTAAACGGAGTGGTAGTAACGTCCGTAGTCCATCCAAGTGTCTTCACTCCGTAGGTCTCAAGTACTGTCTGAGACTCACCGGTGGTAGGGTTGGTTATAGTTGCACGCGTGAAAGCTGCATTGGTTTTATTGGCATAAGTCACTTGCGACACAACGCTAAATCGTCTATCTACATTAAAATAAATACCTGCCTGCCCCAACACTGTACGAGCAAGTGCATTTGCACGTGAAGTACCATCGTATGCACCGGAATAGCTTTCAAGTTGTCCATGTTTTTCATGATAAATGACGCTTCCTAACACTCCGAACGGATTTGTAATTTTATAAACCAAATTCAGACTTCCGTTTTTATGTATCCAACCATTGTGGAAGGGAGTAGTGGCAGTACCGGCATAAGAATAATTGGTACTTGTGCTTGTAGTTAAATGACTGCGCGAACCTGTAGCATCTAACAGAAAATCACCATTCATTACTTGTGCTTCAAGACGAGCCCCTACATTCAGTTGCAACCTGTTGTTCACTTTCCATTCATCGGTAAAGTAGAAAGCCAGTTTATCTTCCCAACCATTGTGATATTCGCTTGCCGAGTTATTGGAAAAATAACCGTATTGGTCGGTATTGATAGATCCGGTGCCCACTAACTTCCGGGGACTTGGCGAAATTTCGGTCAAAAACAGAGAACTGCTGGCAGTAAATTTATCTACACTATAATACCACTGATCCATTCCGAAACGAAGGGTATGATTGCTGAATTTCTTGCTTAAATCCACCCTAGCCTGTAGTGTTTGCGTATTCTTTGCGTTATCAAACAGGGTATAAAACATTTGTACGGCTCCTGTGCCATTGTCGGTATAAGCTTGCCCGTTGTCGACATATTTCAGAGAGGTAAATGCCTAAGTACTAATAGTTCCTGCCGGAACTATCATGGCTATTTTGGGTTCAGCATAGTGGTAACGGGCTGTATATTCCAGATTCCAGTTATTGCCCAAATCGTTTTTACCCACAATATCAAATGTGTGTGTAGTGGTATAAAGATCTTTATCCAGACTGGTATTTTGAAGTGTGCCGGTCAACATATTATAAGTTCTGATATATCCATCGGCCGGCAGATAACTGTCTAGCCCAAATTTAAAATTAGATAAACTGCTTACCGAACCATCGGTATGATAGTAAAACGGATTATAGTTGGTCAAGCTTCTTGAATGCGAAAACTTATATAAAAAAGATATTTCGCCATTCGTGTATCTCTTAGTGATACCGGCCTTAAAGATCTGTGTTTTGTCGGAATACTTTGTAAACCCGGGGTCGTATGAATTCGGATTCATATTAAAGTGCCCGCTTACATTATAGTACCATTTTTTACCTAGTGAACCAGCAAGAGCTGCATTCAGTTGTATTAAGCCAAAGTGGTTGGTCGTGAGACTAAAACTTCCATGTGTCTGATCAGTGCCCCATCGGTCATACGTATTTAAAGCATAACCGATTGTCCCGATCGTAGTGGCAACTTCTTGTAAGTTCAGCAATCCCATACGACTAAAACTGCCATCCGCACGCCATGAAAAATAAGGTAATTCGGGCCAAAAATAATAAACTACCGGTAAGTTGTTTTCTACGATGGTTAATCCACCAACCGTGGAGGGTAGTCCAATATTTAAATCTCTTGGACTCGACATGGACGATGCGTTGTTTTGGACATCCCGTCCTTTTACTTCTTTGCTGTCTGTTGTACTTTGTGTCGTTTTTACTTTTGTTGTGTCGCTTTTCGCAGTAGCAGACTGAGCAAACAAATTTGTAGTAGAACAACAAAATAAAAGACAAAAGAGCAAGATTGATTTAATCAATGAAATAATGTTTTTTGGGTTCATAATAATTTTGATATTTAGTTAACATTAGACTTCAAACGGACACTTCCCGTTGAAATACTTTGCAAATATCAAACATTATCGTCCCGGTAGGATTGACATATATCAAGAACTCGGAAAACCCAAAATTTCTTGATTATTGTCAAATAGGAATATGCTGCACAACATAAAATACGGGCATTAATGACCCTTTACGCGACTCAGCGTCTCGGGTGTGATACCCAGATAAGAGGCAATATACATGGAAGGAACACGATTAATAAGAAAAGGAGATGCTTTCAGTAAATTGTTATAACGTTCCTTTGCGGTTTCAAAGAGCATGCTATACATACGCTTTTGCGAAATAAGCAACGATAGTTCCAGTAAGCCCCGGTACATAAGTTCTATTTCGTGATGTTTTTCTGCCAGCTCATTCAATTCATTCTTTTCGATGCCGTAAATCACAGAATCTTCCAACGCTTCCACAATCAGGTGCGACGGTTTATGCTCAATGAAACTTTCCAGACAAATAAATCCCAAACCCTCCCAGGCAAAATATTCTGTCACGTCAATATTATCTTTATAAAAATACTGCCTTATCAATCCCGACTCTACAATATAAATGTGATTACAAATGGCGCCTTCCTGTAAAAAAGTAGCTCCCTTCCTTGCTTTAAATTCATGAAGTAAAGGGATAAATATCTCTTTGGTTTTTTCGGATACAAATTGATTATTAAAAAACAAATTGACTATCGGAGTGAGATCCTTCATGGGTAGTATATATTTTCTGGTTACAAAAACAATGAGGCAAAGATAGATAATTTGCAGAACGGTACAACAATATAAAGATATAATAAAAATAAAACTACCCAAAATGGGAACCTCGGGCGGTAATGAGTAGCCGGTAGCTTTTAGTCGGTAGTCTGCAATATGTTGCTTGATGACTGTTCACTGATAACTGATGTCAACTGTAATTTTTATCCTTCTTGTTCGATTAACTAATTTTTGTAACTTTGAGGTGTAAATCTACAATCTATTACCATTAAATTATACAAGAAATGAAACTAAAACATGAATTTGAAATAGATCCTCTAAATCCTTTTGGAAACTGTAAATTAGACAGAAAGAAATATGCTCCTGCATTGACAAACATGCTCGAAACCTTTCCAGATGGTTTTGTAATGGCAATAGACAACGAATGGGGTACCGGCAAAACCACCTTTGTAAAGATGTGGCAAGCATCAATAAAAAAAGATTATCAAACCATCTATTTCAATGCATGGGAAAATGATTTTGATAATGATGTGCTAGCTGCATTAATGGGCGAATTAGGAACGTTGAAAAGCAGTGGAACCGAAACAATATTCAAAGAAGTCGTGAAGAAAGGAGCTATCTTAACGAAAAACATCCTACCTGTTTTAATCGAAGCAATTACCAACAAGTATATTGGAGAAGGAGTTGTCAATAAAGTAGCCACCGAACTTGCAAAATCAAGTGGAGACATCATGATAGAACAGGTTACCGAATACACAAATAAGAAAAAAGGGTTAATTGAATTTAGAGATAGTTTAGCCACATACATAGAAGCAACCAAAGGAGGTAAACCTGTAGTGTTTATAATTGACGAATTAGACCGTTGCCGCCCTGATTATGCTGTTGAAGTATTGGAAAAAGTAAAACATTTCTTTTCGGTAAAAGGAATTGTATTCGTTCTTTCTATCAATAAAAATGAACTAAAAAATGCCATTCATGGTGTTTATAACAGCCCGAATATTAACGCAGATGATTATTTGAGAAGATTCATTGACATTGAGTATTCAATTCCAGAGCCAGATAAAGAACTGTTTTGTAATTATCTGTACTCTTATTATGAGTTTGAAGATTTACCTTCTTCAAGTTCGGGCATTAATGGTTTCCTAGATTTAGCCAATATTCTCTTTACGATAAATAATACTACTTTGAGGCAACAAGAAAAAATATTTGCATATACACGAATAGTGTTCGGAAATTTAACTGCTAATTTGCGTGAGAATCTGAATGATGTTGTTTTCTCTCTAATATATATTAAACTACTCTTTCCTGAATTTTATATCAACCTTAGAGAGAAGAAATATGGTGTTCAAGAGATGATTGACAATATAGGTTCTATAATCCCTAATAGATATATATCTGAAATTCCTAATAGATATATATCTGAAACAAATAACACTTTATCTTGGACAAAATGCTTTCTAGTACATTTATACAATCATTATTTCTCAGGAACATCTATTCCTAAATTATTTAGTAATGACGGTTCTTTATTGGAGATTAGCTTTTTAAATACTGATGATGATAAAGAATTTTCAACCAGATTAAAATATATATTTGAGGACAGAACATATAATAAATATTTAGATAATCTAAATACATTACTAAGAAAAATAGACTTAGTGAACATTAGATAATTCAGGATTAGTTCTTGTTGTTAAAAGCCAATATCAACGATAAGATATTTGGCTAAAGCCAATCATCCTTACATATTTTATCCATCCCATATATAAATGGAACGGCAATTGATAACGCCAATAGAAAACCATCTAATCATTTCTCCTATGGATGCACGCGACAAATTTTTGGAAGAAGCCGGCAAATTACTGGAGATAATAGAAGAACAACAGGCACGAAGAGATAAGTTTATTGATCCGCTTGTGCTGGAGTTGGAGCATGTGGCTATACAGTATTTCCCTGAAATAAGTAATCTGAGCACCGACCGGCGGGATGTGA